>JGI24021J15306_10004536_pt1 | contig 16183 bp, 10 predicted proteins | sample Ectturendosymbi1_FD_15306 | JGI IMG/M metagenome (IMG submission 15306) | reverse complement strand
GGAAATGTTTCTGCCAAATCAACAAATTTTCCTTTGTTATATTGTTTCTCCTCATTGGCAAAATGTCTACGCGGGCCGGATGAAATGGCTTCACGGGCCGGATTTGGCCCGCGGGCCGTAGTTTGGTGACCCCTGGTTTAGGCAATCGCTTAATCCTAATATGAAAGCATAGGCTTACATGGCATTATTACTAAGGTTGCACTTGCAGATCCCTAACTAGATTGTTAACAGGGGAGTGGCCCACACGTCCACAGCATAGGAGAGTCAAGTTTATACATCATAACTTTTAGGACAGGGAATCAAGCTGAAATCGGTGTCCATGAAGTCCTGAAAACTGCCATCACTCCCTTTGCCGTATAACCTTGCATTGTGGCAAGGGTGCTCCTCATGAGTGCAAAAATGGCAACTGAACTACTCTTGCAATTCTGAATAAGTTAAATGCGCACGCAAGTATTAGGCCTCTGGAGGATCGGCAACAATCGTAATTTTTTAAAACCGGTAAATACAATTTGACTCCATATCTAAGTGCGGTTATAGGTTAGAGCAGTGTTTACTAACCTTTTTTGGCTTGCGGCGCCTTGCGGGAGAGAACTATAATTTGCGGCACCCAGTGGTGAACCCATAGCAATCTGCTTTAAAGTTGGATGACATTTTGAAAACATATTTTTAACGGTATATTGAAAGACGCATTAACTCGCGGCACCCCTGAGTATCGTAAATGGCATCCCCGTTGGGAAACACTGGCGTAAAGTGAACAGCTACACTAGAGTAGACAAGTTGGCCGTGTAGCTTCAGCAACCCTAATCTAGACTATCATTGAATTTCATAGCACACCAAGCCAAAATTCACTGCACGTAAGATTGTACGCCAAAGATAAATGTCTGAACAGCACAGGAATCCTCATGTACAGCTTCCATCCACAGGTCGTTGTGATGCATATGCTTATGCGGGGTTACCTAAGCACAAAGTCTTGATAGCTCCAACGCGAGGACCTCAGGAAAAAAACTAGCGCTTATCTCAGCCTGACGTAATTTAGAACGGTCTCGGAGCGTTGCAAAGTGCGACTGGGCTCAGTGTAAATCTGCGACTTTGGCTTAGTCGAGTTCAGGCACGCTTCCTAGTTCCTATTCGAGAAAATCAAAGAAACAAGGAATTGCGCCTGACTTCACTTTGCCACGCCTCGTGTAATCCGGCCTTAACGGAGTAGAGATTAAGAGCAGAGATAAGAAACCTAAACGGAGTATGGCTATCTCTGGCAAGAAAACAAAAAAATACAGAACCGGGATGCAAAGTTCATGAGAAAAAATTATTTATTCGCAAGACAGTAGAGGTGAGTGTGATGACAAATTTATGCTAAAACGAGACGTCATGGAAAGTGTGCTGTAATCAAGACAAACTCCATCCGAGTAGTTTTTCACAATTGCAGTGATGTGGTAGCCGCTAGATGCCGCCAAGAGATTCGACCAAAATCGCAAACACTGCGGACACGACGTTTAAAGGGTGGTAGAGTTATTGGCGCAAAAGACAAGCAAAGCCAAGGTAAGATCTGTTTTTCACGGAATCCGTCAAATGTGAAAAATAGTTTTACCGCGCGAAAAAGGCAGAAAATTACTGTTTTTGACATCAACAACAACAAAGATGAGTGTTAATTTTTTATGTTGATAACCACTATCTTCAATGTATAAGCACTGTTTCTCAACAATTACAACGTGCACAATGTCAGCAAAGACAAGACCGACTAGACAACGGTGAAAACGATTTCTATGAGGGCGTAAGGAACGGTGTTGTCAAGAATCTATCTTAAAACCGTTGCTGTTACCAATGGAAACGTTTCAGCGTACTGCAAACTCGCAATTTGACCGATGTGGGCGACCAAAAATTAAAGGATGACACACCGTTACGTGTGTAAATCGCCAGTAACTTGATTCAATTTGAAGAGGAACTGATGATGCCTACCTAGTAAGATCTTAGTGTCTGATTCTTTGCTGGGTAAGGATTGCTTGCAGAAAAGTTGGACTCAAATCTATTGCAGAACAAATCATTACCTTTTATATAATTTTTAAAGATGCACGTCAAAGCTGCAAAATCTTCCGTTAAATTCACAAGGTGTTAATGTGTAACAAAGGTATTTGCTTGTTATTTGCCTCAAGCGCCAACAGTCTTTTTGAGTATTTAGAGCAAATCGAAACTTCGAAAACACACGAGAAAATTTGCCAAGTGAATTAAAAAACTGCAATGTAGATGCTAGCGTTGTATGCACACAACGAGAATTACCCTGCACAGAATGTGCGCACAATCCAATGCATTATGCAATTACGGAGAGTGAAGATTTACCTGAAATCAGGTGAATGTTAGGCTGGTTAGAACACTTTAACGAGATGTCAGGGCAATAACGAAACTTGTTGCAAGCTCTAATTTCAAGACCATTCAAAATCTGCTGCGCACCATTATCTAAAGCGCTTGTCTGATACGAGAACTGGGTCCCTGCAGGTTTGGCGGAGTGTGCGCGACTTGGAACAGCCATTCCACGCCACAACACTTGCGAAAAAATACCAGCAACGCCATAATGCACACAGCACAAAAAACAAACTGATGCTGAATTCATAAGGCGGTGATACACGAAGAGGCAGGTGCTAAAGTGCACAAGAAAAAGCACGTTAGTAGGCAATAATTCTTCAATATAAAACAACACAACACAAAGAAGTTTAACAAGCAGGCCCATGTTTCTAAGCTACCAAAGAAATGTCGTGATAAGGCGTTTCGCAATAAAACTCTGCACTGTGTTCACGGTCTGCACGAATACAAAACGCGTTGAAAGTCGGGCGTGCATCGCACCAGTTGCAAACGTGAAGCCGAGTGGGGTTGAGTTTGTCTTTCACATTGTGGTGTGTAAGGTAGTTTATATTCATCTACGTGTTGCACTGCGATATGCTGGCGAAAGACCTGGATCAGTGGTTCTGAACCGAGAGCCTCAGTAATGGAAGAGTTTTTAATTTCTGGGAAGAAAAGTAGCCTGCTATGTTTTTATTTTTCTGTTTGCTCATGATCTGATGCTTCTAGCAATCCTAGTGCTTTCCTTTTCTAGCAGCTAGCATGTATTGTAATAGCTACTGTCAGTGGCGTAACTAGAGGTTTGAGCCAGGGGGAATACTTAGCTGGAAGGGGTCCACTAGCCAACACTCAGAAAACACTTGAGAGAAGATGATGAATCCGGATTTGGATGGCTATACTAAACCAGTAATTACCGGAAAATACACTGAAAAACACAAAAAGACAACAACCTTCTGAAAACCAAAAGAGTGCCAAAACCGAAATAGAAGCTAAGCGGGGGCCCGATTTTCACATTTAGCTCTCCAGAGGGTGTGATTTTGTCCCCACCGTCAGTTGCGTCATTGACTACTGTAGATTCTGAGGTTGGCAGCATTTCTAGATTTCCTAACCTACTAGTTTTGAGTTGTAATGACATGCAATTATATGTTGTGATGCAACAGTGCTGGTATTATAGAGAGATGGAGAACGTGGACTTAACGAAGTGCTGTGTTATATGTAGACACCAGTGTCTCAGTAAAAGCGTTGCTGATTTTTTTGAAAGAGTTAAATCTAGTTAAAAAAGCTTAGTATCATCTTATTAGATTGACACTCTTTTGAAGTAAATAGATGAAAGAATTTGTTTATTTTTTACCGACGCTTTGTTGGGTAACAGAAGAAAAATAGGTCAGCGCAGTAAATTATTTTCTATCCTTAAAAGTGTAAAAACAGTACCAAACAATACAGATCTATAATTCTGCACAATTTCAAAACGCACAGTTTCAGATATAATCTTGTATGTTTCATAAACATGTTATTTTGCAATAAAACATTATTTTTTGTATTGCTCATTTCGGTGCCACTCTCTTGTGATTATTGGTGGGAGGAAATTTAAGTGTCCTGAGGTTTGTTACGGAGGAATAACAAAAAAACATTGAGAACCACTGACCTAGGCCGTTTTGACCAGAAAATCGTGAATGATATTTTTATTTTAACGTTTAAATCACTCAATGACTTCAACATGCTATACATGAAGACAAGAATTTCTATAATTTTGAAGTTTCTTGTAGAAAAAGTTTCGAGTCCATTAGTTAAAATTAACCAGCCGATATGAGGTTGCAGTAAAACGGCGTAACCCGTAGGCATGCAAGCAAAGTTGTACTAAAGTCATGGGCAGAAGCAAATTTGCGTAAAACCGCAAGTAAATTTTAAACCACTGCACTAAGAGCAGCAAAAGACAGTAACGCTAACCATACGAAGTACAGTGAAGTGTATTGCGAAGGTCAATCTGAAACGAACCTTCCACATCTCTTTGCCTGAAGCAGAATATTTTGTTTGGTGAACAGGCAGATTACTGTCTCACTGATGCCTGGGCAACTTGCGAGAGCGACTTCGACCTGCACGAACGGATCTCTGACTAACGGTGCGAGGAATTCCAGCATTGTCTGCACGTCCGGAGAGGGCAAAGGTCTGTAAAAAACAAGTTTGTCGAACTTGCATGCGAAAATGGTCAGAAGCATTTGACCGCGTGCTCCTAAATGTTTGTTTTGGAATTTTTAATTTTTGCACCAGTGCTTAGTCTCACTTAAAAGTTTATTTGTGAAATGTCCAACAATAATTTCGTTAGTTGTCTATAGTTGGGGTTTATGAATTGGTCAAACACATTGCTTTGCCGAATTATTGCAGGCTGCTGTCAAACAAGCTGTTCTCGTCTTGTCCTACGATATATAATGCCCTGTCTACAAACATCGTCAAGACGAGCGTAACGGCTGCAAGAGCAACTCAGTGTGCATTGAATGTTGGTTCAGTATAGAACTTAAAATCTATGTCATCTGCACGCAAACACGATCACAAAGATTTGCCAAACAACTCCGTACCTTGGGTTGGTTTTGTGTATTGCCGTTGAAACTTATTGCCGGTCCTTCTGGAGCATCACTGGACAGAACAGGACTCTCCACTTCGCCTGAATTTGAAAAGCATCGTTTGTAACACTGTCTCAGTCTTTACGGAAACTTACAACTGGATTGACAGCAACAATCTATAACCACTCTCAGAATGGCTCGATAGTTATTATGTCCACAATACGTTTAATTCCAATGTTCGTGAATAAAATATCATAATAGAAACCTGCTGTGCGCGTATATTGCAAAAACTTCCTTAACTATGGGTTACGACACAGCAATATTAAATCGTAATTTTTTGCACGTTCGTGAATAAAAGTCTCGTATAGCCTGGATTTAACCATGGTTTTGAACACAACTTAGTCCACGTTGCTTTTTACACCATGTTAAACATACTCCAACATAGATCACATTTTGTTTACGGCATAGTTTTGATATTTTCGTCGCTTTCGCGTAAAGTTGCTTAAATGTCGCACAGAACAAGCAGGAAAGTTTGGGAACAGTAACATTCGTAGCTCTTTATGCATTTTTCTGCATTTCATCGGTATCACGTTTTTACTTGCGGGGTTTTTGGTAAGCATGGATTTTTGAAGAATCGGCATAAACCGATTTTTACTAAAGAAACCGCTTAGATCAGTCACTAACAGACATTAATGCAAATCATTTTTTTGTTGTTTTTTTTCAAACGAGTTGTGCTCTAAAATAAGTTGTTTGATACTTACTTTGTTGCGCTGACCCATTTGTATAGCTTTAAATATCAATTAATCGCATTATCACTACATCACATCCACTAGTTTAACAATGAAAACTTGTAACTGTTCTATTATGAAGTTAAAATATCAGAAAAAGTAAACGAAAAATTGCGGGAGTAGCCTACAACCATGAAGTGCGATAAAAAGGCCTTTCAGTCAATGACTTTCATTGTGCATCCTAGAGCAATTTCTTCAAATATCTCATGAAATGAATTAAAAACAACTGCTGTTTTTTTGGAAAAGAAAAACTTAAGTGTTCTTTTGTGATTGCTTTTATTTTGAGTTTAATTATATTTAAACAATGAATGTGCACATGTTTAATGGTACGACGCGCAGAAATTATAAAGCGAAACAAGCGTTTTTGCGGCGGTTATTCGTTCGGGAAATCTACCAACATCATCACACAAATATACAAAGAAAAAATACACTAAATCTGCTGTGTCACAAATTATGTTTCAGGTGCTGCCAAGTCAAAAGATAGATGATTTACAAAAACTTCAAGTTTGGTGATCAGATAAAGCAATAACCGACATTTAATTCATCAAATTCACTACATTAGACATATCACTTTTCAAGTGTAGTCACTGCTTGATCTGATATTTGGGAAACTTTTAACTGCACTGCACTTCACAGTTAAGTTGCCAAATGGGATCGGTAATTTAGAATTTCCCAAGACTTAATCTGTGACCAGCAGCCTTAGGTAATTTTGGTGCAGAGCATTTTCCAATTTACTTGTATCTCATGCCAGACGATCGCACTGTCTGCTCTAGACAGTGTTTCTGACCCTGGAGCCCTCAGGCCCGCGTAGGTGAAGCAAGGGGGTAGCGAGAGTGACAGGTTCCTCCTACATGGCAACAGTGCCCAACAATATTTTGGTATCGTCTGAAGTAGGTGTTCCCAAACTTTCTCACAACATACACCCCTTTAGCATTTCGACAGATGAGCATGTACCCCAAAACATTTTTATGACAAATAGGCTGAGTAAAATAACAAACATTCACTGAATTTTTATTAGAAATTCAAGGTAGACTCCGTTTTTACATCTCAAACTTAAATTGCCAACCTTAAATGTATCCCTTCAGACAGGGAAATGTACTCCTAGGGGTACATGTACCCCAGGTTGGGAACCCCTGGTCTAAAATATCTATTTTATTACCAGAATTAAGCCAGTTTAATGATTCCGAATCTGAAATCAGAATTTAAATCAAGCAATTTCGATTGGGGTCCGCTAGAAAAATCAGTGCGCCAAGTGGCAAGCGTTGGAATTCAATCGGTTACGAAAGGGATAAAACACAAGCTTTAAGTGGTTTTGGATGCTTACCAGAGGTACTGCCATGCGACGACAGCGTATTCAACAAATACTGATGTTCAAGATATTTCACTCGATTTTGCAGGTCTTCGATTGTTTTTCTCATTTGTCGAATAACATCGTAGCCAGCAATCTGTGACATGCAAAATAATTCCATGCAACACCACAATCATTTGCAGCTCTTTGTAATTTTTGAAAATGTGCTTAGCCTGCGAGTTAACTTCATTCATACATAGCGATATAAGCAGGATGTTAAACTCCAGCAGTGAGCGGACTGTGCAGAAAATACGATCGTGTTTCTTGACAGCAAATACACGTGAGGCATGCGGGTATAACTTCACTCAACGAGTGCGAGCGCTGATTCGCAGTCGGTGCGTTTGCAGTTTGTGCTGTGCTCTGACAAGGCTGTGCTCGTCGTCAACCCACCAGTCAACCAACTGCCGCTCGATGACGAAGGCAAACGTCTGAATCGACTTCCCTCGAGCGAGCTCAAACGATCCCGCACGTCAGATATAACGATGTGCATGCGACTGAAATATTCCGACACTGTCTTCTTCAGCTTGCTCAGGCGCTTTTTTATTTTCTTTGGCACAAATCGAAACCTGATTTAGCTTAAAGCACGCAGAGTAAACTTGCAACGCTAAGATATGCATTTCGAATCAGGTCGATTATATGGCTTCGGCTGTATCACGGGTAACGCGAGCACGAAGGCCTTTTGGTAGCTGGTAGTTTAAGGTTCATATCAAACGCAAAACAAACCATCAGGGCGTTCCTACACGCGAAACACTTTTTGAATATCTGCACGCACTGTTGCCTTGGTCGTTAAACGAAACAGGTCTTGTTTTATTTCTGCTTCATTTTGCACATAGCTTCAAGGTTCCTTAGGACAACACTTCTTTGACTTAATTTCTGGTATTGACTTCCTTCCCAGATCAACCATAAGCACACTTTGTTTGGTGCAAAAGTGGCCAGCCCGCGCGATTGCTATTCAGCGTGTATTTGCAAAGCTATACCGTTTTGCATGAAACTGAGCCCCGCCACTTCTTGAGAAATTTGGAAAAATACTCTATATGTTCATTTAAATAGCATAAGCTTGCTCGCGTGATTGCGAAAAGTATATCGCTATCACAAGGTCATTAAGCAAACAGTAAAAGTACTGCAGCTAAAAGGAATTTAAACTGCAACACCTGCCGCAACTTTCCATTTATTTTTTCCGAAAATCGTTGTAACACTTCAATGATACAAACAGTGTCACAGGCTGCAGATATTATTTAACATAAAACAAAAATCATGCGCGGGGTATATTTTCAATTCGGGAACACAATTTTTTTAAGCAGGTAATTATTCGAAGTTTTCATGTTAAAGCTTTACAATTATCGCTTAGATCATATAAATCTGGAACTTTTTAACATAAAAAAGACGTTGAACTCATTTTTACGGACTAAAAAACTAAAAATCACCACGCATGGTGGAAAGTCAGTAATTAAAACAAGCCATGCTGCTTACTCTGTTGGCATCTCTTCCCGGCGGCCCCTGATCTCCTTTTTCTCCCTTCGGACCACGAGGGCCAGGTATTCCGGCTGAAGCTGCAGTTTGGTCCTGACCTGAAGCAAAACAAGTTCCTTGGCGTCATTTTGTATTGTTGGAAAGCGCAAACGTGCGTTTTCATCCGAAATTCACTCACCACCAAGGTCGCTTTCCAAGGTCACTGTGTAATTAAAGCCTACTCCACCACAAGCATTTTGACATTCTTCAGCTGATTCAAAATTGTTGTTGTTGCCTCGGCAACCTCCATAAACAAAAACGGAGCAACGCTTTGTTTGAAGATTGTAAAAGAAGCGATAAAACTTTGCGTTGCACGGACCCTCTTTGAGTGGCAAAGAGCAGGCAGGTAGTTGTACAAATGGGGCCGTACCAGGACTTGATCTTCCTGCATTGAGAACAGTTGACAGTATCAATGTAAATTGTCTAAACCGTGTAATCAAACAGTGTACCTTATACAGTAACAATATTTTGCATAGAAACAAATGCGTTTTTGTGGTCAAAGAAAAAGTCTCCAGCAACCACGTTTTTAGTAGTCTTATGGTTCTGGCATGCACAGCACCCACTGACGTTCCGATATGATGCCCTCACCGAAAACCGGAACCAAATCCTCATTTTTTGGATAATCATGTGTAGCGTAAACTAAAAAAGTTGTCAATTTCCGGCACACACTCATCACACTGGAATGTTAAAAAATTGAATGACGGGACAAAAAATTTTGAACGCTCTGCGGACTGTTCAAAAATGTATGCGTTTGTGAGATGAGACCCCATCACCAAATGTCGGCACCTGTCCGGGGCACGGATAAGATTGTTGCGTCACTGTTAGAACCCTTACCAGCAATCTCAAACATTTCAAACACAACAACTAAAACTCTAGGTGTGCTCTAGAAGAGAAAAAATTCGAAATTTGCTTTTTTTCTTCACGTTTAGCAAACAAACGGCACTCCATTGTCAAAAGTAAAAGGTAGACAGTTTCAGTAACTTGCGCAGCTGTTTTTGAAGCAGTGTTTATGCCAAAACTCTGTACAAATACCACTAAAACGGAGACGCAAAACTAAATGCTTGGAGGAACAATATCCAGTTCCTTCCCAGTTATATTTCAAACGGTGTGTTACAGAAGCGCATCAGGCCAGGTGCATGGAGGGCAACCAAATAACGGACGTCAACAAAGGTCCTCATTTGTGTAAAATACCGGAGATTGTCTGGTGGCGAAAATTGTTGGGTATCTCACAAGTTGTTACCTCTTATAGGCCAAGAAATTCGCTATTTTTATTGGTCAGAGTATGTGATCTTTTAGGCAACCATCACAGTTTAAAAGGGCATGATACTACAACTTCACGAAACTTTTGAAGCGGATCAAAAAAGATGGGCCTCTATTTTGCACATTTGCATAGTCATAGAACACTGTTGGTGTCCCCAACATTCTCTCGTATCTACAAGAATGATGCACCCAAAATAAAATCGTACTGCGCGCTCGTGTATTATTAACATTTTGGCTGTACCTGAGCAAGATCAGAAAAACAGAATGCCTGTAACGTATTCTCGACCTGGTTAGAAGAATTGTTTTTCTTACATTAACGGGTGACAACGCCAGTCCCAAGTTAGGAGTCAAATATATAGTTAAAATGATAATTATGTGTCCAGGCCCAGCTTGTGGAGTTAGATGTACGTGCAAAGTATATTTAGTTCTGAAGTGACAATTCAGAAACAACAAATTACTGAAAGGTGTTTGCTATATTACTCCCATTTCAGGCAGCTCCGCTGACTGCCGATTTTATGAAGACAAATCTCCGAATAGCATGATAGAATCACACTTGACCAAACAGCGTATTGCCATCAGATGCATTTAAAGCCTAATAAAGGCAGAATTTCAAGCAAGCATTTAGTACCGTTTCATAGGTTTAGACTGCTGATATGAAGAAAAAACTGACAAGCCCACTCGCCCAGCTTATGAAAAAAAGTTATGACCCAATGCCAAAAAGAAGCAATACAACGACAGCCCATTTTCTAATAACGTTGCACATAATGCAAGTTTTCTGCGTGTGATTTGAACTTTTTACTAATTCAATGTTTATATCTTTTTTTGTTGTTGATTTTGGTGACGGCAATTAGCGGCAGGCCTAAGCCTGAATTTTGCTTCTTGCCGAGGCGGTTGAGATGACCGCTCTTGCCCAAGGAGCGCTACGGCTAATGCCGCCCCAATGTGTTTATATCTGTTTAGTTTTGGTGAAGCAAGTAGCAAACAAGCTGAGTATTGGCTGTGGACTTCGCGATTCACATACAGTTTGTTACACATATCAACACAATTTTTGGGTATTGTACATTTGGTATGTTTGAAAATGATTAAAATAAGAATGAACGCAAAGATGCATTTCACTATAGAACTTAATTTAGTAAAACGCTAAGTTTTTGTTTGTAAATTACATGCATACATGTTTGTTCTTCATACTGTTTTTTATGACATTTGGTCACTCAAAGCTAGTAAGACAACAGAAATGTAATTATTAACTGGGTCTCCTATCGCCCCCCAACCGCCTATTTCTGCTTCACCGCCCCCCTAGAATTTCTCACCGCCCCTAAGGGGGCGGAACCGCCCACTTTGGGAACCACTGGTTTAAAGGCTAAAGCAAGAGCGGAGAAAGTAAGTAAACTCAAAACTAAAATGAATAGATCAATCAAAACACACATTGCGTCAATTAAAAATCTGGAAAACATATCGTTCTCAAATTGGAAAACTATCTGAAGCCAATTACCGAGCAACAAACCCAAAAAGACTTGTGCTATGCAGTGATTTACATTGAAAGCCCAACGCTGGTAACACATAGTTCCCATTTAAAGAGAACAAGGAAAGTTCCGGTTTTTCACAGTAATCGTGGTACCAGATAGCTCATCAATTTTGCAGGAAATTATTTGCGTTAAAACAGTTTCTTTAAATTTGCAGTTGCACGACCGGAGTAAGGCGGCGCTTGCCTCTACAATGTGTTCGATACATTGTCCATGGCGGCAGAAGCTGCCTGTGAGTTTGCAACAAAAGTAGGGACTCCATACGGTCTTCAGTCACTGTTGCTCTAGCTAGCGTTTTTCCACACTGTGTTAGTGTTCAATGCTATTTGATTTTTTTAAAATCAGGAGCATTAGCTCCGACAAGAAACTCATCCACTCACTTCTATGTTGCAAAATTATGATACAGGCTTACTGCGGCCTCGCCGACTGCATTGGCAACCGGCTTTTAGAATCTGGCGTCAGTTATGTTTTCCATATTGCATTCCTATTTTCACTAATGTCTTTCCATTCAAGGCTGCCATCATGCACGTTTGCTGTGATTGTGTAATTCCAAGCAACAAGCTTGGAACAAAAACAATCCAGCTTTGCACAGACACGCGGCAAATCGAGATCCGTGCTAGCCTGAAAAGCGACTGCGTTTGTTATTAGACTGGGCAGTTTGCACACGATCAAGAAATGACGAAAGAGCAGTATTGTCACGAAAGAATAGCACTGTTGATGCTATTCGGTACTATAGGCCCACTAAGTTCATCTGAATCCTAAATTCTCCCGCTCAACGAGGTGTAAAGCATTGTTTGGGCCAGTGATTCTTAACCTTTTCTCTACTACGCCCCCTCAAGTAATTGTCCTTCGTTTCAAGCCCCCTGACTTCAAATAAGCAAATTGGACGGAACAATTTCCCATTCAAGAACTTTCCATGTTGTAGGGTGCGTAGTGTTCGCGCCGCCCTGGGAAGGCATACCCCCGGTTAAGAACCACTCGTTTAGGAGTGTCTTCCAACATTTGTTTCAAGGGTGTCTTTTTGTTTCTGCTTCTAGTCTAGAAGTACCTAAACGTGGCGCATTTATATCAAAGGAGCTCTATTCAACAGGATTCCATATACGTTTGAGGGTGAAAATTAACCCAAACTTCCCTCCTTGATCCGCCACTGGTATGTAAATAGGACTATATGAAATGACTGGTGTAAGCGAATTCGAATTTCGCGGAAAGTTTTGCAAAAACAAGAACGTACACTTTCCGTATGCCAGGAAGGACAGAGGTAGATTATAAACTCCGTAAATACAAAACGCTCGTAATGATCCACGATGACATGTGATGCACAACTTATGTTGTCTGTCAAGCTGGACTGAACCATTTTGTTTTTGAACAATTATAGAAGTTACACCGAGATCAAGTTATTTTCAGTCCGCAACAACACAATCTACAATGTCCAACGACCTACTTGACCTTCCTACTCAAGCGCATATTTGAAGATCCACGTTAGATTTCCTTAACACCTACAGCATTTACCGCTCAATGAAGAAAATCTTCAAGAAATGGTCAATGTTCAATCGACGCTTGACGATATTACTGCAGGGGGTAAGAAAACAACATAGTTGACTCAGCAAATTTATCCACCCCTCACTCCACAAATGCAACTTCAAATTATGTACTTGTAGCGTCAACACACCCACAGCGCCTTGGAAATAAAGAAAACTAATCTCCACATCAAGCTTTGAAAATTTTCGAAATCACAGAATTGGCGCTCTTCTCCCGAGCTCCTTTTTGAGTTGGTTGTGTTTGAACCGTTCAAGTCCCGCAAGTATACATACCTTCCACGGGCTTGTAATTCGTCACCGAATTTGATGGCTCTCCACGTGGTTCATAGGAAAAGGACGGTTCGCCTCCACACAGATTTTTGCATTCAATAGGAGTTTCAAAGTTGTTGGCATTCGCTTGACATCCGCCGTACTCAAAAATTTGGCATTTATCGGTCGAAGGATTGTAATAATAACGAACAAATGAAGCCCTGCATGGGCCCACCTTCTTCGGTAAGTAACACTGACTAGGAAGAGCGGGTCCAGCTGCAAATAAGTTGAGATGATCACTTTTCTCGTATAGGAAACAATTAAACGTACTTTGCGCCATTCTCCAATAGTGCACGAGACCAGCTGGAAAGTTCGTGGGTACATTCATAACATACCGTTAAAAACGATAACTTCTGCTTTTTCTATATTCTAAGAGGCAATACGAGTTGCGTGGATTTGTTTAGCTGTATAATTAGTCACCTCAAACAGTTAATCATTTACGTGCATGAAACACAAGCCATGTGTTTGACTGAATTAGATGTTTATAAAGTAGAGTAAATTTGCGTAGGTGTGCATCAATGAACCAGGACGTTGCACAACAAGTACTTCATGTAAACATTTTTAGATATTAGATTTTAGTTATTTTCATCTCAAGTTGACTGACAAGTTTTTGTCTGAATTACGGTCAAGTATTGGCAGACGAAGATGTAGGTCAAATACCAATGGTTGTGAACCGAATTACTGATGCTCGACTGCTGCTTCACACATTAGCGAAAATAGACAAGCAAAATTCAATGCATTCCAGTTCCTCGCTGAATACCACACTTCCTTGTGCATCGAGTTGCGGACGCAATGGCATTTGCATATTTTTAACTTACACACGCTTGATTTGGGCGGTGTGTGGGCGTAGACTGGTTCGCTGCCGCCGCACAAGTCACGACATTCCCAGGGCGTCAAAAATCGATTTCCATTGCCATCGCAGCCTCCGTAAATAAAGAGTTTGCATCTGCCTTCTCTCTGGTCGTAGTAAAATCGCGGCATGAACCCTGTGCACGTGCCGGTCACTTGCGGCTCCAAACACCTCGCTGGTATGTTGTTCCTGATAGTCGACACTGTGAACAAGACGGACAATGAGCACTAAAATTTACAGCGGAACTACTTTGATCGAACTGTTCGACGTCGGAAATGAAGAAATGAAGACGAGAGAGATGACACGTAAAAATAAAAGCGTTTCAAATTTGTAAGCACCGTGCATTCGAACTCCAGAAATGACCTTTAGATGCCTGTTTCACGTGCTTCACCACGTTTGGAGACCTCAAAATTTTTCTCATCACCAAGTGCAGTGAGATCAAGCACACAGGAGAGCGATGAAAATAAACAAAATTTTGGTAAAAAATTCTCTTCTCACCACCCACTTTGAAAACGCACTGGTTACACATTTAGCGAGACAGACCAAACTGGTAGTAATATTGTCAGCCTTGACAAAACCATGCGGCCAGTACAGTGAAAATGAGAAATATTTTTGCCAAGCACTCGAGTTGCACATATTTACTGCCCATGTTTTCATAAATCTTGTGACAACCTTGTGAAAAATCTGTAAAATTTTTGTTTGCCTGTTTCTACTAAAACGAACACAATTCTTTTTCGACTAATTTCCATCCCTTCAGTTGAACTGCTAATAAACGTGGTTACAGAATTAGTAGATAAGGTGTGTGAATGCATGAGGTGTTTTAGCAGTCGTTGTTAATGCAGTGCTTGGTGAGAAAGTAAAATAAAAAGATGAAAGGTGCCAGTGATGAGAACACCGCCGCCAGTGTTCATCACGTGTATCTTCTTCACGCCTGGCAGGCACACATACCAATGCTGCTGGCAGACACCAGCTGGGAAACAACGCCGTTGACAATTGGCCGACCCCCACACACCGCTTCGCACTCGTATGGATCGGAAAATCGGTTAGTGTTGCCGTTGCATCCCCCGTAATGGAAGAGGAGACACGAAGCAGTGCCTTGGTCGAAGTAGTAGCGCGGCTCTGTTGCGCTACAGTTCCCTATGGATCGAGGTTGAATACAGCGATCGGGAATGATCGCCATACCTGAAAGGGACACAACCAAATCTAGACAGTGACCTTAGTGTTCGCGGATTTTTAGACGTGTTTGACAGTCTTAAGCGCGAAATTCAAAACAACACCGTCATACAGGAATCAGAATATTTCTCTTTTCCAGGATTGCATTGCATAGCAGCGAACGACACATATATTAGATTGTTGTGTTGACAAACTTGAAATTTGACCATACTTTGATGTCACATGACATCCTGCTTAGCTCTTTAAACCTCTACTTGGGACAAAAAAATGCTAAATGCTAATTTACAAGCACTGCAAAAATTGTGTTTGCCGAATGTTTTTTAGTGTTTCGAGACATTACGATTGAGGTGCTTCATCCCCGATTCCATTTCGTATCACCCCTTTTAAGAAGGAAACAAAAGCTTACTTGTAGTTTTCTTAAAGAAAGACACTGTCGCAATCAATGACATTATTATTACACCATTGTAAAAATTTTGAACTTTAGATGAAAAAAAGTAAAGGCCAAAGAAAATTCTATTTGCATTTAATATACAATAGGCATTTTTAGGTACCGTGTTACTTAGATGCAGACCTTCTCAACAACCGCAAAAAAACGAATTATTGACTCTGGTGTCTAAACGAGAAGTCCAGTGCATCTGGTTTTGCTGTGAAAAATGTTTTACCGATTTGTTTGTTTTTATCACACAATTTGTGTTGTGGTTTGCGGGCGTTTCGACTCCCGCTTGTCTTCAGACCGTAGGAATAGTTGCATGCGGTACAAAGATTTCTGTTTAATACTACAAGCCTGTTGATTCTAGACCATTTCAATACTCATTTGTGCAAAGTTCTATTTACGATTTATAGGCACAACATACACTCATGATATATGCTTAGATCTCAGTATGCATTGACTAAAGCAGTGTTTTTCAACCTTTTTTCATCACGGACCACTTTATGCAATAAAAAAATTTTGGGGAACACCAAACAAAATTTTATAATCACAATTATGATGTTTAG
>JGI24021J15306_10004535_pt1 | contig 16184 bp, 14 predicted proteins | sample Ectturendosymbi1_FD_15306 | JGI IMG/M metagenome (IMG submission 15306) | reverse complement strand
CTTTCATCAGAATCTGACACTGAAGTTGGTTGTGTTTCGGCAGTGTTCGATGTTGTACTTTTGTCGTTATCGGTGTTAGGGGACGTAGTACCCCTAACACTAGTAATACAAACTCAACGCTATATGTGGAGTCTGGACAAAAGTGGATGTATAGCCCAGCAAATCGTCCTAGCAGAGCTTTTGCCACTGATGGCAAAATATACGCCACCATTTAACAAATCTGTAAAATCACAATACAACTAACATTTTTGATGTGGTTAGAATAATCACATTAAAACAAAAATTTTCTCAGTCCGATCCAGTCCTGATCCGTTAATTAAAAAAAAATTGCAGTCCGATCCAGTCCTGATCCGGCTAAAATTGGCTTCAGTCCTGATCCAGTCTTGATCCGTGCTCATCTCTGCTACTGGACAATCGATCGCTGTTGAACTGTGCATAAATTGTGACAAATGTTTCCACTGATTACCTTATCGTCCCTGTAACCGTGAGCAACTTCAGCACCCAATACGAGTGTGCAGAACTGTGGATACATGGAATTGGTGGAGTGTTATAAAAGGCGAAAGGTTTTTGCAAAAGCGTTGAAAACTCTGACTGCTAGTCTCCTACAGCTCGTAAAATAAGGCTGGTTCCACAACAAAAAAGGCCAAATGCTTTTTTCAAAAACAATCAACAAATTTCGAAAAATAGTTTCCTAAGCATAAATTTGACCCAAATGCAGAAAAAGTTACACAACTAGTCTCCACAAACGTGAAGGGTTTGATTCCATTAGCAATTTTTTAATAGAAAATCGATTTCAGGTAACACAACGCATGCTCAGTCCTACAATCTTATTCATCTAGAAGGGTTATAGTCCCAGACCATTTAAATTCAAAACAACACTAATTCGAGCAGAATTCAAATTTCCTGCGAAAAAATCATACAACGATTTATTCTCTCGGATGTCAATCCACACAGACTTCATGTTCACAACAATTCTAATTTTTGGTGGTGCAACACGGAACTCAACTCTGTTTATTTTGTTATTTTGGATGACCGCGTCATCCTCACATGATTGTAGTCATCTGAGCGTGACAGTAACAGCGTTGCGTAGAAAACCAAAGACAGAGACACTGTTTTGTACTGCAGCCCGCGATCTACTGCAAATAACAATATTTATTATATTACTCTGTAGTCTATACAGTGGAACACTCAGAACAGCCGTGGGACCCTGTAAAGTGTGGCACTTTAACATCATATCTCATGTAAATTTTATAACTGAAACATTTTTCTCTACTCTACAGTGTAGTACTACTAGCCTAAACTACACTACCAGACCACTTGACTTAGGCCTGCTCAGTCACTGACACTGTACTTGTTTCACTGTGGATACACGGTTAAGTCTAGCCTGATAACCGTCTGTGGAACTAGAAGGCTAGCCCTCCTCCCCTAGCTTAAGTTGATACAGTACAGCATTGCACCGCTGTGTAGGCTAACGTACTCGTCCCAAACTCAGTACAGGGTTAGGGTAAGGGTTAGGGTAAAATATTTTAAAATTACGCAAGCCTCAGCAGACGTACTCCGAAACTGAATGGAATAATCAGTGATAATAGTGTGTAAGTGTAATAAAAAGACGCTCCAAGGAGCCGATACTTACGTGTAATTGATGTGTGTAAGTGTAATTGATTCATGAGTGCTGTGGAAGGTCTACTATTTCTTTCGATAGGTCTAGATGGTTCCCTGTAAAAGGTGGAGCTTGGTTGCGGAGGTTTGATGACGTAACCGGAGTGGAAAAAGTTGCGTTGCAGAAACAAAAAAAGGAAAAAAAGTGAAAGAAAAATATTTTATCAATGCAACTTATATGGGTTTCCTCCAAACATGGAATGCATGGAAGTTTGCGTTATTTAAAAATTGTATAAATTCACAACTGTTGAAACCTATTTTTTGTCCCCGAACCGTTGTGAAACTCAGATGACCAAAAATTATCAAACTTCAAAATAGACTTTTTTACCGTGGGGTAATATCACCTTTTGCAGTGAAATTATTTTTGCTACCGTTAAGTTATCATTGCTCAACGGAAAATATTGGTTTTAGCGACTCTGGTTATGTCATTAAACCTCCACAACCAAGCTCCGCTATTTTAAAGAGCTCCGCCTTGCTTTTACAGGGAACCGGTCTAGACTAGTGATCCACAACAAGGTCTCAACGATTGGTGTTTATATCATCTATAACAAAGGCAAGGTTAAGGTATGCAGAAGGTGAGGTTGACTATACCTCACTTCTGCTAGTTATGATAATCTGATTTCAATGACATCAATCAGTCATCAGACGCTGTGGGATAACCAAAAATGGCTTAGAATGGTTTTGTACATCTTATCTGGGAAGAACATACATATTGGTGTTAAGCTCATCTTATCTGGGAAGAACATACATATTGGTGTTAAGCTCTAGATTGTTTTAGATAAAAATGATTTTATTGTGTAAAATAAATACTGTATTTTTGGGACCATACTGTGAGGCCACCGGGTTATAAGGCGCAATGTCAAATATTATAAATGCTAGCTGCTTTTTTTCATACATGAAGGCGCACTGGTTTAAAAAGCACATGAAGCAAAATTTAGATAAGTCAAACTGTATTCAACTCTTTTGCAATAACTCCCAAGTTTCGGAGTCGCCAATGGGAGTTTAATCCGTGATGACTGTACATACGAGGAGGTTAATCTGTCAAACATGGATAATCCCGTAGACATGAATAGCCTAGAATCAAGTAGAAGTGGTGCGTACGTTTTATTAGGTGTGTGCCTAATTTAACTATGTTGTCACGAGCCCCACAGAGTAATACGATCTGTGGTATCTACTCTTAGAACCACATACGCTGCTCATTGCATTTGTTGTTGGTTTATTACGCAACACAATGGTCTGTTTACAAAAAAAACGTAACTAGCAATTAAATAAATAGCACCCTTTACCAAATACAACTATCTAGGTGAGAAAGCACAATCAGATCCAAACATTAAGTGCACCATATTATAAAGCGCACTGTTGATTTTTAAGAAAATTAAAGGATTGGAAATGCATCTTATGGTCTGAAAAATATGGTAGCTCTTTTGACTTACAACAGTGCTTAGTAGCCATATTGTGCTATATTACACCAGTTAGAAGAATATAAAGTACAAAAATGCTGGTAGTTACACTCAACACATCACAGGGATGGTGTTCTTTGGTACACCTATAATTTCTGGCCGATGATATCATCTATAGCCTAACGCTATCAAATTATGAAATCAGTAAAAGAAGGGCACAGAACAAGTGGGTCTAGTGAAGAATAACATCAACATCATGCACTTGTGCTTCAACACATTCAGTTTTATGTTATCCATTCAGAATTTTAAGTTTTTATAAGTTACTTCATTACAAATTTTATTTTGAATCATCACACATGAGTAGCCTAAAGGTTAAGTTTTTGTCTTAAAAGCAGATACATGTAGGCTGAAGCAATGTCATGCACCATGATATGCCAATCTGTTTTAACTGTTATCAACTGCCAAGTATGTCATTACATATTCTTTTCACATATCATCATAAAAATTACCATTTTGTGAGATATACTCTTTATTAAGTATTGGTAATGTCAGCTGTTTTAGCTGCTGATTTTCAAATTGTTTCATAAGTAATTATGACAGATCTAAACATTTCTTAAAGGCAGTGACTGCAGGTCCGCCAGTGGACCTTCATATTTGAAAACCTATTTGTCTGCTGCCTATAATGTGACAGTAACGCACGGCGACTATTTAGTGGACTGTAGTAGGCTTGGTAGAAATGTACTAAACGTAAATGTAAACCCAAACCTAAACTGTAAATCTGGACACAAAAGTTCTAAAAAGTTTTGAAAAAAGTAAAGAAAAACTGGGACCATGAATTGAAACGTGCCACCACTACTACCAAAACGAAAGCCACCAATGTGGGAGCCGAACCAAAAACCATTCGCACAGAAGACATAAACACATCCATTACAGTACCACAACAGTGCTGGTGACCTGACAAACTCAGGGTTTTTTTCGAATCACGTCATGCGCTGTAGACCTATAGCCATTTTCTATCTTAAAACGTGGTAAAAAATCAAGCAAGCTCATGGAAAAATCAAGCATGTGTTCAACAGTAGTCATAGAAAAGAGTTGGTAAAATTAAGATTGTTATTAATTTTTGGTAATGAAGCAGAAAATTACCAAATAAATAGATAAACATACTCATGTCAATGTAGCTTATAGGTTTGGGATGTTGAAAAAAAGTTAAATCAACATTTGAAATAAATATGCTTTGTGTTTTTACTAAATAGCATTGAGTTTAGGCCCATGCTACTTGTTAAGGATAAAGTTAATGTCTTGTTTTGTCATGCATGCAGTAAATATCTGTAATAGTGGCTATCAAAATAATACTGACTTAAACTATCTAATGTATATACATAAAAAACATTTGTTTACAAGTCTGCATGATATACTCAGCATTTTCATCTAACAACATGCAAATTTTGTGATAAAGTTGCTTTAGTTTGATTATTATAACTTTTTTTATAAGCCCAAAATAGTTTTTGTTATGGAGAAAGGATTCTACTGCTTATAAAGCTTGAAGAATAATTCAAAAATTTTAGATGTCACTGTTTCATTCTTTAGAACAGTGGTTCTTAACCTTTTTTCTACCACATCCCCTTAACACCTTCGTCGCTGGTCAATTTCCCTTTAAATCTCACATGAGCCACTATTTTTGCACCACTTTGCAATTCTATTACTTGCCAGATGATTGAGCTGGATAACTATTCAAACCCTCAAAAGATGCAACAAGTCTTCTAGTTTGGATTTTGTTTAACTGAAAAGTTTTGGATTTCTCTTCTTTTGTGGGTGACATCATAAGTTGGTAAGGTTTAGGCATTTTTGACCAAGGTCATCAGGCTCTGGTTCCCAACCCAAGTTTTTGACTTACATTTTTAGTGGCAACTAGGCTATAATCCTAGTCTTTGTAGCCCTTGATTGCCTTTCTAGTATTTCTGGTTCTAAAGTTAAGGCCAAAAAAAAACAAATTTGGGTAAAAAATCTCTTTACCCGAACTTGTTATTTTACCCATATTTATTGATCAAACTTTCCATGTTGTAGAATGTGTAAGGGCTCATGCCCCTCTGGGGAGGCGTGCCCTCCCAGTTAAAAACCACTGCTTTAGAACAACAGAAAAGTATTAAGAACAAGATTTTCCAAAGCTGCAAGATTTGCTTAATGGATCCATGGACAGAAAATGCAGCCACAGTGCATCCAATTTACCTTGGGAAAGGATTTTTGCATTGAGTAATTGCCAGTTACTAAATCTGAAAACCTAAATGTTTCTTTTTGAACTCATTTTTGTGGCAACAGCTGCCACTTACTTAATTCAAAACTGGCTGGCACTGAGGTGGATTTATTTAACAAAGTCTACTGTCTTGAGAACAGGATTGATTTTAATAACTACACCAGAAACTGGTACAAGTTTGTATATCAAACACACTGGGTCTGATTCCATAAAAAAACAAACTTGTAGCATAGAAATGTACACCAAATTACATGCAGCTTGTCCTGAGGTACTTTGTGTTGTGGTACTACCCTTGATCTAACCTCAAACATAAATATACCTTGACCCCAATTTTTTTCTTAAGCAATCAACTATCAACCTCAAATATAAAGTCGCATGTTTGAGGCAACTAAGTAACTATGCACAATGCACATTAAGAACCCATGTAAAGTAAATATTGTCTTCAACAGATTTGTAAATCTGAAAATCTAACCTATTTATATGAAAAATGGTGCTATGCGTTGATATATTTATGGCAGGGTTTTAAAATACATAGAAACAAAACCAAACAATCTGAAAATGAAGGTCAAAGATAGTTAGGGTGGTTTTCCGCATTTGTACCTTTTAATAGTAAAATTTTATTCCCACAAGTGGTGACAGCATCTTCATCTTTGCAAAATAATTCTAGGTTCATGTGCTTAAAATTGAATAATTTGTGAAGATAATGAAAGTCTGTCTGGTAAAGGCATAACAGTCATTTCGTTAGTGTGCTTGTCATCCCCACTGCACAAAAATTTTTAGATCAAAGTGGAGAATGGGAAGTATTTCCATGTAATAAAGTAAGCTACCTTCCCTTGTAGTATAGTTGCAAATCGAACTGCTACTTCATGGATAAATAGAACACTTGACATATGGTGCCAAAGTTTAGCGCATGGTTGCATGTTATTATGCACAGAGAAGAAAAAGCTAGGCACTTCTATTGATTGAAGTAAAAAATGTAAGTTCATGAATGCATCAAGTGTTTAAGATGTAAGTCATTGTTATGCCATTAGAAGTGCTAATCCTATTTAAAGGTTGTTCTATCCTATTTAAAGGATAAAGGTTGTTCTAACACTTGGCTTGTTATATGTGCTTCTTTCTTGATGTTTATGGCAGATATCCTTATCTGAAAGCCCAAAAAAACAAAGATTAAACTATCTTCCAAGTGTGAAAATTGCTTATGCGATTTTGATATTGTCAGTATCACAGAAGATACATGTATGTGCTACTTTAGTGGTGTTCTGTCAATAATTAAAGCAAATGGATACAGTGATAGCATTGTGCCACTTTTGTGAACATCATGGGCCAAGTATTGTGTTCTGTTGTGAAAGGGATGTTGCTGAACATGAGGTTTCTCCAGATTCTGGAGATGAGTTACACACAAGTGTGAGTGGAAAACAAAAAACAAGCGTAAGTGATGATGCAGATACCAGTAGCAGCACCAGCAAGGATTCTGCTCTTGCTACAGCAAAACAATCCAAAGAAACACTCAGCAGAAAAACAAACTTTTGTCAAGCTTGTCGTTCACTTGCAGATGGCAGCTCTGGTTATGTTATACATGACCATCAAACTGGTGCAAAATACATCGGCACGCAGCATCCACGAAATCCGGACATATATTCCCTTGTTCGTCAAGCATGCGTTCGAAGTTTGAGCTGTGAAGTTTGTCAAGGTCACGAAGGGCCAATCTTGTTTGGCGACGAACAAAGCGGATATGTTATCAGTTACACTTTTTATCTCAAAGACTATTCTGCCAGAGGGCAACAGAGTTGGTACAGCATCATATGTATGATGCCAGACAGAATGTTTCTTATTCAGTCTTGGCCCTTTCTTGTGGGGTGCATTGGCAAAATCATTAAACACTTGCAGGTTAGTTGAATATTCTATTAAATTAAGAACGTAGCCTGGTCGTGTTATAGTCAACATGTGTTATGCTTTACTCCGTAAGTCTACCCTAACACATGAAATATGCACTATTGTATTGGGTATCAGCCTTGTCATAAATGGAGACACGAAGTCGACGCACTGCGGTAGATCCAGGGGCGTAACGAGGGGGAAGGTCGCACAATTTCCCGGGCACCGAATCAGTATGGGGGCACCGAAAAGTCCCAACAATGTCACAAGTACTTTTTCAAATATGGTACATTTGCTTCCGAAAAACCTCGGGTTCGAACATGGGGCGCCCAACTTGTTTCTAGCTCCCGGCGCCATCTAACCTCGTTACACCCCTGGGTATTTCACACCAACTTTTACCATTTTCCTTTGTAACACCACTGCCCGTGCTTTCGGTTGGTCAGAAGACTTGTTTTGTTTTGCAGGAGTGCGCTCAAAACATCTGCAGTACAGAATCGGCGTCCTGTCGTCAGGCTCACCAGCGATATTACAGGCGGGCTGCAAACGCCGTGACGCCGCACAATTTTCGACAGCAAAGAGGCGATACGTCAAACGCCAAGTCGCTGATCGATCTTACCGGAAATCCGGAAATTTACCCGTACCTGCATTCGTCTTTCACGTGGATAATGCTGTACGCGCGGAAACGAATTCGCGAGCACATTGTGAAAGCGCCGCCGCTGGACGACGACGTCGTAAGAGCGGAGATCGTCGCCAGGACCTCCCGTTCCAATTCGATTATTTCGAACGAAGATGCCGCTCTCATCGAAGCAGCCGCCGAACAAAACGCACTTTCCGTTCAAAGCCCCAAAGACATTGAGCAGAACGAGAACTGCTTCGTGTCACTGCGACACATGCGGACAACATTAATGCCTCCCTTGTTCAAGGCTATTGCCTGGCATTTGTTGATCGGCAATCAGGTCGTGTGGCGAGGTCAGGATCAAGAAGTGATCACCTCTGCTCTCCATGTGCTGAAGAGCATTATTCCAGTCGGTTGCGTTAAAATGGTAACGAATTCCAACACGTACGTAGATTCTTACAAGGCGAATCTACTGGGCCTGAAAGAGAACGTTTCAATTCCAGCACACGTGCGGACTTCTGACTTCTTCATTCTTATTGACGTTGTGCCAAAGATCTCGACCAGTCAACGCCTCAGTCAGCTCTACCCCGCGTTGCCCATGTACACATCGACTGCAATGCACGGCATAGAATTCCGGATGACTAGCGGTTGTGTTATTCCCGAAAAAATGCCAACCATGCTGCACAAGCTCGAGGTTGCTTTGGCCAACGATAGTCTTTCGGATGAAGTTGTGGAGCAATGCTTGATCTGCCTGAAGCAAGAGTGGATGAAGTAAGTGTGCTTTTTCGTGAATTGCTTAAAATACGGAATTCATTGAAAAAGGTTCAATTAAACCAAGAAGCCTGCCGTTGTCCTATTGTGATCTTAAACGTAAAATTGAAGAACTATACGTTGAAGTTACAAATTTGCTGCACTGACTTTGCGACGCAGGTACAATGAGCATGTGCCATTACGCGCTGCTGGCAAAATTTTTATATTTTGAATGGTTTGAACTGAGCAGAATGATTTAGGATCCACATCGTAACTTTGTCTCTCATGCTACGTCGACCCTCCAACCGCATGCAACCATAACGGCGCGCGTTTAAAAAGAATATGGTAATTGACGACTTCAAACTTTCTCTAAAAATTGAATATAACACACCGTAAGAGAACAATAGCGATCCATACAAGATCCATACGAACACTGATCCATACAAGAAAATGATCGATTCACCAAAAACGTTTCGATAAAGACTCAAACATGAATCGGATACAAAATACTGCTCCTGGAGACTCCTGTATTATGTGTTGTCAGTAAATTCAGAATCGTGGAAATATTAGAACAAAGTTGGTTTAATGCACTAATGGAACGTGCTTGAATCCTCACCAAGCTTAGCGCACCCTCTGCCAGCATCGTGAATAGCGTATTCTTGTTTAACCGTTCAGATGATATCAGATCTGGTCTTCCGATTTGAAAAATTGGTTGGCCCAAAATAACGCTCAGACAGCGTCTGATTCTAACCACTCTTGCGTAACATAGCTACAGATCCATATTACACGCGCTGGCCTTCATGTCCACTCTGGGTTTGGAAGTTAGTAATAAAGCCGATCGTGTAATCAATACACAAGAAACCAAAGTTGTGCTAAGCCCCTTTGATATTCACTCAGCATATTGCTAAAAAGAAAACGCATAAACACACCCAATATTGTTATTATGTCTTTTACTGCTTACATTTTTGCCATGTTTTTTAAGAAGTGTGTATGTCTGTTGTTGATGAGCAGCTATTCTTTCCCTTGCAGCAAAGCGAAAGTTCTGTACAAGTTCGTCAAAGTCGACAACCGAAGTGCGGAAGACACGGCCAAACTTCTACACTGTTGTTTGTCGTGCACGGAGGAAGACACTAAATTACTGAAATTTTGGATGAAAGGTCTCAGTCGCCAGTTCAAAGAACAACAATTAAAAGCTGCTCGAGCAGAAAAAGCGTGACAGCTTGCACGAGCTCAGTCGTGTAATGGTGTTTTGTATAAACCAGCTGTCCGGAATCGTTATCAAGAGGTTACCTGTGAAACGTTACCACAGCCGGATGCTTCACTGCTGGCTCACTGTAAAATTTCAAAATTTAAGTAAAAGCCAATTAGCTGCTGCTGGGAAGAGCAACCTGGGCACATGACCCCTCGAAAAAGTTTCCGTAAGCTTTGGTTTCGATGCGAGATGTTTCCAGTACAAAAACTGAATGTTTCCTCTCTGAAATCATATTGGCATTCTTTGTATGTGTAATTTCAGTTAGTTGCAGTCGACCAGCAGTAGGTATTTGCTGTAATATAAGTCAATAAATTCACTGACCATTGATCACACATGGCCGTACCGATGTGTTAGTGACGTCTTTTCGCGAAGCCCAACGTAAGATCAAACTCAACGGTCTGTCAAGCAAGAATTTTATTTGTCACCAGGGCCGCAACCAGGCAAGGGGACAAACCGGGCAATTTCCCCCGAAAATATTTTGAAAGCGCCAATATCTTTATGCTTGTTAGGTACAAAAAGTTACAAATCCTTTGCTTCTCCCCCAAAAAAACTAGCTATCAGCTGGTTGCAGCCCTGTACGTCACTGCACGCGTCGCAAAATATGCGCAGTTAATTTGTGACGCAACAACGGCTTTTACGGCCTGATAATGTGGTAGGTGGCGAGACATGCCGAAGCTGTTTAGGACAGCCGTAATCAAACTGCTGTGAATATTGCTAATTCGTTTTTTTAATTGTTATATGTGAACGTTTTTATCTACGTTCTAAATTGAAATGAGCTCGCTTGTTTAAATTGCGTCATTCTTGCCAATCATTCGTCTCAAGCACGCGAAAAGCTTTCAAATGTGTAAACGCGATGCAGAATACATTTTTTTCATGATCATGTCAGAAGCAGGTCGATCTAGAGAGCGCTGCACTGTTGCCTTGCAACTCCGCATTTCGCTTATTTCGAGGCGTGAATAAACGTAAAGTATATATCAGCGGTGTGTTGCGTGAGCTATCTCCCGCTTCGCAGTCCGTGTCCACTGGCGCAGTGAGAGATTTCGGGGGGTGTGAAGCAAAATAGGAAAGGGGACTTAGTTCCTTTGTCACGTGGTAACGACATGCTTTTGCTGCTTAAAAGTTCACCCCGTTCAGTTACGGAAGATTGCACGTGCTGGAAGCAAACGATTAATATGTTCAACTGAGTTGGCCTCGGCGTAACTCCTTGACATTGTATGCATTGGCCAGTGTGATGCTGTTGATATCATGTATACAAAATCTTTGCACAAAGCTAATGGCAAAAATAGTTCTAATTTGAACCATGGTACCACACATTCATGTAGAGATGAATTTGGGGCAATTGTCTGACAATGTGATGGTTTGTGCGCGTGCCACACCTTCCTAGCACTGCACCATGCTGCCGTAAAAGCGAACAGGACATGTTTTCAAAATTGTATGTTCAACTTCTTCGAGAATCGTTTAACTTTAAACTATAATGAAATTTTATTGCCATTAACTTCAAAATATAATAAATGTTTACGAAACTGTCGAGAGGCGTCCGACGAGACAACCTGCGTAACAGGTTTTTTCGGTGTCCCAGCGCCTTAACTTTAATTTGCATAAAATGGTTTAATGTTTGCGCCAATAAACTGTACAAAAAGGTAGATAATTTGCCTTCAACATTCTAGAAATAATACGATATCTGAGATCAAATCGACAAAAAATAGAATTTCTTCAAGGAGTTTGCTCGTAATGTGGGGAGGCCAGCAGCACTCACAAGCCCGTTGTCACAATTTTGCTGCAGGGGAGAAATCTATACACACTGATGGGTTACGTTGTAGGGTCAAATTTATTTAAGCGCCTGGAAGTTTTTTTACTGTTTTGCCGATCACGTCCAATGAAGACTTGTGAAAACATTTTTACCTAAACTTGATTGACTTTTTGACAATTTTCCGCACATCAATGAAAAATGACGTCATCACAATTTATACTTCTCAATAATTGGATTTTTACGACTTTTTCGCAAGCATTTGCTCTGTGACAGGGCCCTCGCGCCTTGCAAGGCTGGCCCAACATATGTTTTATTCATTTAAAACAATGAACATATAATGACGGCACCGACCAAATATTTCCGGCGGTCCCAGTGATGAGGTTAGGGTTTGAGGAACCCGAGGCGAAGTTTAATGGGACCTACTTAAGACAACCGCATTCCGTTACAAATATTATCGGAAGTTTCTATTCTGTTGTCTGTAAAAGAGTACAGCATGACCAACGTACCGGAAAATGCAAAAGAATGCACATTGCGCAAAACTTTAGTAGAGAATAAAAAGGTTGGCAGTGCAAGACAAAAAATTAAGCAATACATCTTTTTGTTTAGCACATTCATCTATCAGCACTTTTGTAGAACAACATTCATCTATCAGCACTGTTACTTTTGCAGAACAATCTAGTTTTAACTATCTGGATATTTGTGAAGATAAATGGCCCTATGAACTTAACGCACAAATTAATATTCAAAGCATGATCCTCCCTCGGGTCAAATAATTATTGTATCCCTTTGCATTGTTCATTGATGTTTTTCCATTCAGCTTTGCCCTCTTGTTTAACATTTTTTCCCTCCATGTAGATTATTTATCAATGTTGATGCCTCCCTTCACAAAGTTTAGCGTCTAATTTTAAAAGGCGCTCCCAAGAGCAGCTCTGTGTTTGAGCCATCGCGGCGTGATTTCGTCAATTGCCGCCTTTGTGGAGACCAGTTAGGCCTACTTGAAAATCATCTATCAGCAAGTTACAATCAATTTATTACTCACTTCAACTTCTGTGTAGGCCTACGTAAGTTCCACAACCCCACCAACCCGGTTTTGGCGTACTATGCCCCACTTGTGAACAGGCGCGAAATTTTGATAGGGGGGGCAAACAGCATCCAAGTCTCAACATTGAAATATTTAATGCCCATTGTTTTTGCAAGCAATATCCATAAAACGTGCATCTTTCTGGCGCTTTTTTCTGAATAATTATGTTCAGATTTAAGCCGGTAAATACAAAGTCTATTTTCATTTAATTGACAAGTTTTAAAGTTTTTTAGTAAAGTTCCAAGCTTCTACTTTGGATGAAAGCCACCATTTGCTCGTGATACTTTCTTGCAAAAATGCTTGTGAAAATGTCAATGCTATAAATGCAAGATCAGCAGTACGCTTTTAGCAGCCAATATTACAGTTCAGCAAGAAGTCATCGTGACCGTCATTAAAATTGCCCTTTTTGTATTTACACGCCTCTGATATACACCATAACGCACATTCAATGGAAGCCGAGCAGCAAGTTTGCTCTAAGACACCGACTCCCGACAGAAGTCTACAAAACTTGTGCGCATATAAGATGTGGATCTTGTCCAATTCTTGAGCGACTGGTTAACGTATGCAGCTGTCAAATGTAAAGGCTGTAGAGTCCCTCAACGTGTTTGAAAAATGTTTCTATTTTATGTCATTAAATGCTATGAAATGCGACTGTGGTAGCATTTTTTTACGCTACTTAATTGCTCTAAACCTGCTTCCCAAAAACGATAAGGTTATGAGAGAGGTATTGGGAGTTGATACAATTCACAAATATGGTATAGAGAATATTGCAAATTGGGGAACGTTATACATGTCCTCTAAACAAACTTGCATACATGTTTGACCCACTCAGTCTGCACAAAGTGTGTATTTGCGAAAAAGAAACTACAGTGCAGTCGATTATCACCACTGCTCTGCACTATAATTAAGGAATACTTGTCGCTGCAGCTTAACACAAAGGTTGGTTCGTTGATTTACTGTAGCTCAGGGGTTCACAAAGTATAGGTCGAAACCTAAACAAAGGTGGCGAAGGGATAAAAAATGGGTTGCACCGAGGCGATCCAAAGAACCAAACCGGAGTTGTGTATTTTCAACGTTACCACTGCTTGTCTGTGTCTGTCTGTAGCGTGCATACTTGAGAAAAGAGTACATTTATGACATTAAAAACGACTTAGCGACTTACTGCCAAATATCATCCATACAATCATTATTTTTTCATACGTTGTTTGAGGCTTAAATCGCGAGGTGTTTACCAAACTTAGATTTGGGTCGCGCTCAGAAAAGGTTGGGAACCGTTAATCTAGCCATTCTTGCCTTAGCGGTTGAAGACTTTTTTTAATCTATTACTGTATGAACGAATGACAATCGGTTGGTAAGAAATTCACTTTAGTTTCATTTTAGTCACATGCGCTTTATCAAGAAAACAGATTGCAAGCTATTTTGTAAGTAATGGTAGCGTCAGTACCCTCAGCACTTACAAAAGCATCTTCCTACTTACGTTAGATTTTGCTACTGACGCTTCCTGTGGCAGCTGAATGATTTTAAATTTAGTGTAGGATAGACACAGGCCCGTAACCACCTTAGGACACCAGGTGGGGCGAAGAGTTTTTTGAGAGGGGCCCAAATTTTTCGAACCATGTCCAATAGTTGTAAACTATGTCCAACGCATTTTCCCCCTGCGCCCCCCTGTTTACGGGCCTGGATAGACAACCGGAAATTAACATCAGGTGAAAGTTGCAACACCTTCAGACTATGTGCAGGTCGGACTCTGATTACTTGACAAAACTTTTTTACTCGTGGGGAAGGTAATGTGAAATCATAGATAAAAACGTTAAAGCTCCACATATTTGTGAATGAACCGTCACAGTACATGTTTAATCATCACAAACACTGTAAAAATCTACAGTTAATGCTACTGTTGCTAAACAGTGTCTATGACAGTGGTTCCCCACCTTTCTAGGCTTGCGGCGCCCCACAGAAGAGAATTATAATTTGCGGCACCCAGTGCCGCGAGCTAATGCTTTTTTAATATATCATTAAAAATACATTTTCAAACTGTCATCAAGCCTTAAAGCAAATTTGTATTACCTTAAAGCAAATTTGTATAGGGCAAACCCAAACAAATTTGCTTTAAGGTTTGATGACAGTTTGAAAATGTATTTTTAATGATATATTAAAAAACGCATTAGCTCGCGGCACCCCTGGGCATTGCAAATGGCACCCTGGTTGGGAACCACTGGTCTATGGCCTAATTGCGTAATGAAAAAGACTTTGAAAATGGATTGCTTCTTAGCCAAAGTTTGAGCTTGAAGGCACAAAATATATATCACTGCCATATTCACGCATTTAATTTTAAAACTGCACAAAAACAAAAGTCTCCAATGTTCATTTAAGGTAGTGGTCGGCAAACTGTGGGTCTCGGCCTAATTGTGGGCCGTTTGGCACTTTTTACTGGGTCGCGCAACACTTTCTATGTTGTGGTTACGTGGGCTATAACGTAGGCTATTGTAACAACTATGGAACTTTGATTTTTTGACGTTAACTAAGCATTGTTTTTGTCATTATGCTGTTCATAACATTCACATAGCATTGTCATAAAACAGGTTACTGAATACAGCATAAGTTTGAAATTGGGCCATCAAAAATAAGCATGGGCCTTTACTTGCGACTGAAAAAGCGTTTTGGGCCACCATAACGAAAGTTTGACGAACACTGATTTAAGGCTACGGCCGATGCTGCGGAGAAGGGTACGTTATACAGTGTTTGTAGCACGTCAACGATATCATAGAGGAATTTTGCGATGGTCTTGCAATGAAGTGTACGTCACCATTAGGAGGGATACACAAAACTGGTGCGTCAGAAAAGAAACAACTGCGAAAAGCGTTACTCCTTGTTTTGCTTTCGGTTAGTGATTGCAAGCGCTTAGATACACGTTTGTATTTCACTACTGAAGCTTCCACAGGAAGTAAACCTCAGGTCAGTGTCAGCCACAGGGCCGGCCCCAGCAGGTGCGGGGCCCAATGCAAGACCTGGGCGCAGGGCCCAACGCAAGATCTAAGCGCGGGGCCCTCTGAGCAGTGCTTTCATGACGTCGTCGTGTTCAGTTAACCGTGTTAGGATCGTGTTAGAGCGCAGATGCAAAGCACTAACACGAGAATTGAGCACGTTTGCTAACGTTCGATAATACAGGAAAATCACTAGTTCTGACGAGAGCGTTATTTGTTAACAATGAAATTTACATGGCGTTTCTGCTGAATTCTCAAGTGCAAGGTGTATCTGGCAAAAATGAACAACCTACCCAAACACCATGTCGTAGGGCCCCAGAGGCCGCGGGCCCAATGCACCTGCATCGGTTGCATCGGCTTAAGGCCGGCCCTGGTCAGCCATGATATGAGTTCTCCAGCATTTACACTGTACACAACGTTTGATTAATCATGGACTATTAGTAAACCATACTGCTTTGATCAGGTTCAACTAAAAGCTGAAGTTGGGCAGTGAAGTATTTCTTTGGCTTACACATCAAATACTTTATTAACCTTAAAATTTTTGGCGCAACTTTCGGAATTGGGGGGGG
>JGI24021J15306_10004533_pt1 | contig 16186 bp, 8 predicted proteins | sample Ectturendosymbi1_FD_15306 | JGI IMG/M metagenome (IMG submission 15306) | reverse complement strand
AAGATTTGATTGACCTTTAACAAAACAATTTTTTGTTGATTGAGAGCTTGATGCGTCAATGGGTTCAATCAAACAAAGAGATAGAAAAACTTTTATAGCACCTGTCAAGAGAGTTTGGTTGTTTTCCATAAACACATACTTAAAAATTTTGCGATACGAGACAAAAACAAAGCAGGATGTTTCAACAAATTTTAAAGACGTTATAGCTGTCGTTTTGGGCTGGACCGCTTTGCAATGGAAAATCACCGCCTGCCTCTGTAGAAAAAAGCTTCAGATGATTATTTTTCTTTAGTATGCACGGGCTATATTTGACTTTCATGAAGATTGATTTGACAGGTAGTGCACAAGTACAGGAGCTTCAGTCTTTGAGAGGAACGTTGTTTGGCACAGGTTTTGAGAGGTCAGGAGTATGTATTTTGCTGTTTGTCGGGCTCCGTAAACATACCAATCTGATACAGCAATGCCAACTTTTTCAGGTGGACACAAAATTGAACAAAATCAATACTGAATGGACAAAGTTGGACCCAAAGGGAAGACCGAGTATGCAGTGTCTTTAGCAGGAGATGATTGGAGTAAACAGCTCTGATGTATAATTTCCTGCAACGCTGCTGCACACCTAAACGCTGGACGTCTTATAGCAGTCAGAAAGAGAAGGTAGCTTACTAGAGTGTGGAGTTATCTTGAAATGAGCTACATTACTTTATTTAAAGCAACCTTCAGCAGTCATGTGAGTGTACTGTGGGTTGCACCAGGAAGCAGAAATCTGACAGGGTGGGTTAAGTTTTGAGCTTGATGACGGCAAATACATTTTGAGAGAACACAACTATTTCATCTGAATGTAGATATAGTCGTAAACCAAGGTTTTAGTGTATTTGATACTGCTAGTAAAACGAGTTTCTATTGTAATTTGAGAGATTTTGAGCGACCTTTTCGGTCTCCCAAAACACCTTGCAAATGTCACCACGCAGGGAAATACACCATAGCGCGTATGCTCTTAATCTAAGGAATGATGCTCTTCAATCAACACCAGTCATTGTTTGAATTAGCAACTATGGACTATACTAATTGCCTTACATATTAGGTTGGTTCACGTACAGTATTTATTCTCGTCAAAGTGAAGGGTCTGAATGCATCAGCAAATATTTTTGAAAGAAAATCGATTTCATGTAACAGTACGCATCCTGAGTCCTAAAGTCTTATTCAAACATAGATTCTATTTACATGAATAGGATCTCTAAGGGAATAGAATGTCTAATTGAAAGATACATTTTTGGTGTTGTGTGAAATCGATTTCCTAATAAAAAAATGCTGATTGACTTAATTCCCGCACCTTTGTGGAACTAGTTTGCCTACATGAGTTCATCAGTTGGAACCATCGAATAAATAAAATAGAGCAGTGTCGGCTGATTCCTTCACAGCTTACAGCAACCCTGGAGGTTTTGAAAGTAGGTTGTCCAAGCATGAGGATTTTGTTTGTACCCTGATGGCTATTCAGTAGATAGTTGGCAATTTTATTTTTAAGGTGAAGACAGACGATACAAATTTTGTAACCGATAGGTTGGTCTGAGTTACAGTGATATCTTGAGAAGCTGTATTCTCAGCTTCTTGGAAGGATGAGGCTGCAAAAGCAAGAACTACATCGCCTTCATAGTTATAGCGATGCGCAGCAGTAGATGGAACGTCAGCATTGCAGATTTTGTGTAAGACTGGAGCGCCAACAGACTCCCACGCCACCAGTTTGGTTGGCTGCTGACCGTCGCTGGTGTAGTGTACGTATGGTATTGTGTAAGGTAGTTCCATAACGACGTTAGTCATCCATTTACACTAAAAAAATTTGCGAAATTTTAGATGCACTCTTAGAGGCTACACAGTGTGTTAGGTTGCTCACAGGCAAAATAAGACATTTACACATAATTTTATCATCAGATACCTGTTCAGTATTTTCGTAAATCTGGGTTCCCGGTTTCAAGCAAAATCTATGTCTTTGCGAATTTTCCGACCTAAAATTGTATGTCAGGTATTTTCCTTCTCAGAATAAAGAAAGAAAGTTTGGTGATTACATTTTTGATTTATGTTGCGTAAATAAAAACGTTTGGTTAGCTGTCAGATGATAGGCGCTATTTTATTGAGACCATTGTCAGATAGTCCACAACAATAGTTTGGAAATAACTAACCATTGAAAAATATTTGACTTAGTCTTAGACATCAACCATTTTTCTTATTCTAACCCTCACCCAAACGCAATGCTCTAACCCTCCCTTACCTAAACACTATACCCTAACCCCTAATCATCAGTTCTCAGCATATTTGATATGTCAACGAATAGCAATAGCTTGCGATATGCATGACCTGAAATATCACTTTGCCCATGCGCAGATGGCGTAAAGTCAGCGATTTCGCAATTCAGAAATTTTGCTTGACACCGAGCCAGTGTGGAGAGTTGTCTTTGAAAGATAGCTTATTCATTAGGAAGGTGTGGATAAATGGTGGGTGTTATTCTTGTTAGAATAAGCTTTCTATACGTCTATAGCAGTGGTTCTTAACATTTACAAATACGCCGAACCCTTACGTAGTTTTCCAAGCTTTTGTCGAACCCCATTTTTGCCCAATATAAGAGAAAGTAAAAATGAATCAAGGGTATACAAAGGTGACCATGGTTACCTTGCTGTGATGTAACCACGCTTTTATCCATGTTTCGGATGACCTTCGTCGAACGCCTGGAACGGCTCCGTCGAACCAGAGGTGTTCGATCGAACCCAGGTTAAGAAACACTGGTTTAGAGATATTACATTGAAAGGACATTGTTGGTGAATTTGAGGTGTAGTATGGGATTTTCCAGGTTTCAGTATAGAGCGGTTGCAAAGACGCGCCGTCACATCTTTTAAGATGCGCTTACAGTTGAAGGTTACGTAGATGAAGTCAGCGAGCCACCGGGTCATTACTTTGCGAGAATTGGTATATTGTGAACACCTTCCGGGCAATGATGTGAATAACTTTGAGACCAGGTCTGGTGGCAAAAACGTATTTTGATATTTGTTATTTTTTGTGCGTGTGTGCTGTTGGAAGTCTTGCGTATTTCTTCAGTAATTGTTATTTGCCTTTTTACACTACAGTAAACGTTCAGGACGACCTGTCTGGTAATGGGTGTTGGGCAAGAACAGGCAGGGAAGATTTTTGTTTCCGCCACCGGTAGGATGTTTGACCAGCCTACAATTTTTTTTAAAACAGTGTGTACAAGCAATGTTTTTTACAGCGTCGATCCATCGATATCCTCAGTTTATATCAAGATAATCAGTGAGCGCAGATCTGCGATTTACCTAGTTTCTGGGCTGACTGCATGAAGGTGTTCATCGTACAGTTTTGTGATTTCATCATCGCATCCTGGGATGTAAATGTTACGAAAGGTTTTGACATGGACACACTGGCGGAAGACTTGACGTCGTAGGTAACATCTGGCAAGGAAATCTGTCGCAAATACCTGGACTACTACCGTGGTAACTGCACAGACTGCGATGTGCGTAACGCACAAAAAGTTGTAATAAGCAAATGCCACAATGTTAGGAAGCACCTGTTTCTAGGAACGTACATTCTCCAACTTAGCATTAAAGGCTGGACACCAGCTAAAATGGAAGTCCTCCGAAAGTAAGCTCATGACACGAGGGCTTCAATCGTTCTCAGCCAGCAACCTCATCAAACCATCACCAACCAACTGAAGCTGACAGGATTTACTTTAGCCATTTTTATATGTCATTCCCACATTGATGTAGCTAGGTTAGTATAGAGCTCTGTACATTTCAAGCATTTAGATAACCTACTTGATAATGATACTGAATAGGCACTACTGGAGGTGACAACATCCCAGTCCATGTTGCAAATTTGTAACATCCACAAGCGACACCACTCGATAAAACGCGACTTCCACTTGTTCCCAACCTCTTCATCATTGCTGCTGATTTCAACTGCTGGCACAAAAACTGAGGATACTCCAGCGCCAATATCAGTGGCGCCCTGCTGGCTGCCTAAACAACATGCAGACTCTATTTAATCCAAAGCAACCCCTTACTTTTTGATCGTAATGAATAAACCATTTTTGTTTACAGAGTCTAAGAAAAATTAAATGCAACTTGTCAAAAATTCGTTTGATTCTTTGAATAACTTTTATTTAGCAGCAAAAGCATTTTTGCGTTTCCCAACTAAAACATGCTGGAAGCATTGTATTAAAGTTTCAAAAACTGGATAACCAATCTAGGAAAATAAGTAAATGTTGATGAAGGTGATGTGGTCTGCAGTGTAAAAACCGAGCTGTTCTTATTCAAAGGTATTGGATCTGACTATTACGATGTCATCTCTGATGGGGAAAAAATTAGATCCGTTAAACTTGAAAGTAGATCCACATGCCCCGCAACTGACAAGCGAACATGGTCACTGTACAACAGATCTGGATTTGTACAAGACATTGACATTGATCTTGGAAACGATGAGGGTGATGGTCCACCACTAGCAGCAACTTCAGTTCAGACGCTCTTCGACGATCAAGGTACGACTTGAAAATTATTCACAGATATGAAATACAGTTGTAGAAAACCAAAGCTATAAAGTGCTTTTGTTTACGTGGAGCCGGAATGAATAAGTTAAAAAGTTAGTCGTTTCCAGTATGATCACATAATTTCAACAGTGCAAAGCCTTTGAACTTTCCAATGCTTTGCTTTTACCTGCAGTTCCGAGTAAAATCGAAACTGCCATTAATTTGTATTTCCAAATTTAGGTGTTTTCTAACTGTGATTTACAGGCTTGTAACTGTAAAGTATGCTAACATCTTCAAGCTCCTCCAAACTTTGCTCTGATTGCGTATATCATAATCGGAAAGAAAGAAATGCACACCTTTGTGCAACAGGCTACTAAAGAGGCTAGTAAACCTTAGTGTAACCGGCCAACACCTTAGTGCAACATTATTCCCGAAATCATAATGCTACGCGTTTGGTATCTGCTTACGTATATATACAGAATGAACTTTTACAGAACAGAAACAAGGATATATCCACAGATACGGATCTGCCTTCTAATGGATATCAGCTGTAATTGTTTCTCTCACTTGAAACTTCGTGCATTGTCATAAGAACATAATTTCATTTTTCCAACAGAAATTAAAGATGGCTATACAGAACAAGCAAGATATAGTGCACCACTCGAGCGTAATGTTATCTACGGAATTGAACAAAACTATTTGGCAAAAATATGTCTTGACACAAGCACCAATCCCTCTATTTACGACAGAAGATATGATTCTTTTAATCAAAACAACAATGGTTCAGACGCTTACACTATTATTCATACGTCAGGTGAGTATTTTGAAGAAGTTTATTTTAGTTATTAGCATCTGTAAATAAACCACTGCCGTAAATAACATTGTTATCATTACTATCACTGCCGTAACCTAACTTCCCGCTCGTTTGACTCTTGCTGTCGTATTGCTACAGACAAATTATAACTTGCAGCCAAACCTAATTCAGCTACGATTTCTCCATTCGGAGGGTAAGCGGTTCCATATTGAACGCTTTGGGGTTTCATGAAATGACACGCCATGAAATCTTTGCAAAATATCCCATGTCTGACGCATCTACTAGGGATAGCATTCTTTCAGTCATTCCCTAAGATTCGTGACCACAGGTGAGAATCGGAAGGAAGACCGATTGAAAACTGACAGTTTTTCTGCGTACAAAATTTCCTGTTGTGTTGTTTGTTTTTCGACCACGAAACGACAATGCTTACGCACAACTGTGTTTGCTTGACCAACTCATGTATTGATTACCTTGTTCCATCTTCTGTCACTCCCAAATACCACCCCAAGATACTTGAAATTCTCGGCTTAATGTAGAATACTGTCACTCACGTTGAGGATACACTGCTTTGGGTTTTTGAAAAGACAACTTACCTTGCTCTTTTTAGTGTTGATTTTCATTTCCGCTTGGTCGCACCCATGGAAAACCGATCAAATACATATTGAAGACCTTGTTCAGAGGATTTCTGGAACACTCACCAATGCTTTTCTCGAGGGACTCGGTCCTATTAAAAACTGCCACCTGGAACAATTAACGACTCCGACAACTGCTACCTAGGACAAAACTAACGCACTGTTTTCTAGTAAAGAATCGTTGAAATCACCAAGTGTATAGCCATCACTTTTATGGTCAAGAGTAAAAATCTTTGATGTTATCAGAGTATATGTTTCGCCTACTGAGTTGATATCAGCAGCTTTTCGCATAATACAGTGCTATCTTCCACCTCTGAACATTTGCAAGAAGCTTGAAAATCAATTTTAGGAGAGAGTCGCATCGATCTAATTGCATTTGCATGAACCAACTACTCATAAATGTCGGAGTGAAAATTAATATGAGCCCTGTTTTATTATCGGGGAAACACGGCAGCTGTGGTTGGAAAATTACATTCAGTTTACAAACATTGAAAAAAATGATTTGTTTTCGACAATACAAACATTCTTGATAGCGCTGAATACACGAAAAGATTATTTTAAGACATTAAATTTAATTTTCTCATTTCAAAATATATGTTTTTTCGCTTTTTTAATTTTGTTGTGAAAATTAAAATTTTTATAATAATTTTTAAACTTTTGAATTCCTATGGCTGTCACGGCACCAGTAAGATAAAAAATTTTATTTTTTGTTTGTTTTACAAAAAGAAAATGTGTCCCTCAAAAACCTGTCCACCAAACCCGTGAAACTCATTCAGCTTGTGCTTTGGGTGAATTTTACTTTAAAATTAATACATGCAGTGCTCGTTACAAAATGAACAGCTCTCTAGCTCTAACTGTTTCATGCAGTGCTCGTTACAAAATCGTGAAATTCGGAAGCATAAATACACCTTTCTCATTTCTCGATTAATTTTGAAACTTACTGCAAGTTATACTTAAATCCTACTAAAATAAATGCCGTTGTGCCAACCATTATCGCTTTTTTACAATTACATTTTCTACGTCACAATTCACAAAGTACATAAATACTCGCAACAGATGGAAACTATTCCTTCTCATGGTGATGTTACCCGGTGCGTTCAAATTTCATCGACTAATCCATACCAGTACAGAAGCATAGTAACTGCACCACAGACGTACCTTGTTATGTTTCAAAGAGTCGGGTAAACCCTTTAAGTCCCGCGTGCGCCACCTTTCTTGCAAAGCTTTGCAATCCTATAACTCGCCAACCGCTAGAGCTAGAGAGCTGTTCAAACCCTCTACAGATTCAGTAAGTCTTCTAGTTAAGATCAAAAAAAATTTTTTGCTTTGGATTTGAGGTTTTCTTCGATAACGTCACAATGAAGGCATGTTTTCGCATTTTTTGCCAAATTTACCCAGCCCTGGGCGCCAACCCATTGAGCTATTTTTTGATTGGAGTTTTTTTTGAAAACCAGGCCAAAATAGGCGTCCTTAGAGCCCTTGAATGGCTTTCTGGTATGTCTGGAGCCAAAATTATGGAAACCAAAACAAAAATTGGTGAAAATTTGGGGTAGATTAAGCAGCATTTGGACAAATCCTCATTAAAGATGTACTCCAAATTTAATTGAACACCAAGCGAAATACGTAGGATCACAACAAACAAATTTTAGCCTTGCGGCAAGCTTCTGAGAAATCTGCCTGCTTTCTGCTTTCATTCTTCTGCGACGATTAAAACTTGCAAGCGTAACTATTTTTCATAGTTAAAAGCCACAAAGATGGCGGCAAGTAAATCAGTCACGGTTCATTGACGGGGAAACTAATTTCGCGTTTTCCAACGCATTATCAGTCTTGTAAATGTAAGACAGATCTTGCAGGCGAAATATTGGCACTTGAAACAAGTAAAGAAAAACACATGAACTGTGGTTAGAAAGACAAAAGCTGTTGTTGCAAGATAAACTTGCAAGTTTTAATCGTTGCAGCAGATTGAAAGCAGAAAGCAGGCAGATTCCTAGAAGCTTGCCGCAAGGCTAAAGTTTGTTTCTTGTCTTCCACCCGTTGAGAGAATCCCTGCTTCTACTGTTTTCCACAAATGTTGACATTTACTAAAAGAACTAGGAGACAGGAAAAGGGAGAATTGGCAAACTGTCCCACCATCAAAAAAGTTGTTTACAACAATGAATAACTAAAAATTGGCTTCATTGCACGCTTCCAATGTACGTGGGAAGGCTCGGCCTTTCTTGATTTTTGGTGAACTGTTACGCTCTGTTTAATGGCGTGGTTTCTCTCTGGCACTTGTCATAGCGCACGGTTGTTATCTCCAGAGGAAACGTGTCTCTCTTGGACCGCTGCCTAACGCATATTTTATTAGAAGGTCGGCCTTTTAGCTTCTAAACATTTTTTAGTAATGTCGTTGTAACTAGCCACAGTTCGAGTGTTTTTCTTTACTTGTTTCAAATGCCAACATTTCGCCTGTAAGATTTGTCTTACATTTACAGGATTGATGATGCGTTGGAAAACGTGAAACTAGTTTTTCCGTCAATGAACCGAGACTGATTTACTTGCCGCCATCTTTGTGGCCTTTAATTACGTAAGATCACAGTGTATTTTGGAAAGAAATTGACTAATCGTTGCCTAAAATCATATTTTAGAAACTTGAAAGAAAACAGAAAAATATCTGAAGGTTGTTTTGGAGAGTAGGCCACTTCTAGTACACTACTTCTCACCAAAATTTGGAAAAACTTTTCACATATATCAGGAGATGTCTCTATGCCATAAAACATTACTGCTACGCAAATGTGAAAAGCTAAGGAACGGCCAAGCACAAAACTGCAAAACATGAAATCAATAAAACAACCTTCAAATTTTATCCAAGCAGTCGGAACTTTGGAAAATAATTTGTTACGCCACAATCGCCATTTTAGAGATCTTTTTACGCAACAAAGCCAACTCCCCCAACAAGAAAAATATTAGGCGCTTGCTTTGTGCAGTGGTGATTTTTTAGCTCCGTCTTAAGAATTTTGCATTTAATGAAAAGGAACATCGACTCGTTAAATTCAGTTTCAATTTCTGAGGCATGTTTGGCAATTTTCACAGAAAGATCGAAAAACTTGATATGGGACAGAAAAATCTGGAAGTGATCAAAAACTTTCAAGTCCGATCATATTTTGTTTTTTGGTTTTCACATTCATGTACGGAATATATGGTCATTGCGTTGCATTTTTATTCTGTGAAAAATCGAGAAGTGAAAGTGAAATATTGCCACAAATCAGGTGTTCATCTTTTTTTCTATAACGTTTGCTTCTCTTGCAGCACCGGGATCACTGTCTCTGGAAATGTTAAATTTTACTTTCTTGAAAAACAACAGTGGTGTCCTCATCAGTTTTGCCCCGTCTGTAGAAAGGGTTGAATTTTATTCAATCAACGTATCAGGAGAACAGTTTTCATTCAATATATCGGAAATCGACAGTTCACTTCAATTTCAGGTATTTTTAAAATATGTTAAAAGTTTTCAAAATGTTATTGTGAGTTTGTTTGCAAAAATCATACGCTTCGTTTGGCATTTAAAACGAATATTTAAAGAACTTCCTACGCGATATTTGAGAAATAAAATTACTCTTTCCTTCAAGATAATTTAGCATCATTAGTTTATTCTAGCATTTATGACATGGGAAATTGCTGTGCTGAGTTTCTTAGTCTGGAAAACNTTTGGAATGTAGGCTGATAAGCAGTTTATATCGCCTTGTTAACCTTGAAATTTACAGCAAAGCTTGGCACCTTTGCTAAGCTTGGTAATTCAACCACAGTAATTCTAAAATCTTTAAGTTCCCTGAGATTCCATCATTCGCACTACTGTATTTTGCAGCAACAAATCCTAAAGTTCAGTTTGAAACGCAGCAAAACACAATATGTAAAGCTTAGTTGTCAGAACACAAATTGGAAACCGGTTCTGTATACCAGGGATCGGCAAAATTTATCTAGTCACGGGCCAAAAACAAACCCTACAAGGTATGGCTGGCCGTACTAATTTTCCACCAACAATTCCGTTTCATTTAATTGCTGTTTGTGCTGTTTTTTGGAAATTCTAGAATTTCAATTATGCTAATTCCTGATCTTCACAGTTCATAACCTAAATTCAAAATACGACCTACAGCACGTTTATAGCATGGTGCAGTTTCTCACAAGTGGACAAAAGTAGTGCCCCATCATCAAGTATGCAATAGAAGATGTCGTAAAGAGGGCAGATTCATAAATATAATACCTCTTGGCGGACCACACAGTTACTGCAATTTGTAAAGGGGCAGCGGGCCGGATGACTTTGCTTGGTGGGCTGTAGGTTGTTGACTCTGTTTTATACTCTTCCGTTCTTCAATTTCAGTGGATCACGAATTGCGACTTCACAGCAAAAGTAGGACAATTTTATTTCTTCTTGCTTGATAAAGACGCAAGATATTTTCAAGGTTTACTTTAACCCTGGAACGCTTTGGTTCAATTTTTGTCACACTATTTCGTTGGGTGTGATGAAACCGGTTTTCGAAAATGAAAAAAATATATTTTCCTTCAACTAAACTTTATCACAAAAACTACACTGAAAACATAACTCTCACTGAGCAGTTTGTGCACAAACAAAGTTACTTTGTACTCTAATATCATACGATTTTTTGATGAAAAGGGGGCTAGTGTAGATTTCATATATGTCTGAACTGAATTACTCATAACAAAAAAAATTGGGCCTGAATAACTTATTTTGTTGTATACTCCTAACACGACAGTAGAAGCATGCGCTGAGTAAGTTTCAGCTCTTTACAGCCACCTGGCGCTTTACGGTCAATACTCTTTACAGCCACCTGGCACTTGGCCCCCTCTAAACATAACGCGGGTGCAGCGTGCCCATGCCACCTCACACTAACCATTTCGTCGGGTGTGCATGACCCGAACTCACTCCCTTTGCAAAATCGAAAAGATCGAGGATGACCGCAAGTGCACCTTTTAACATGTCAGACATAAAAATGAAGCTACTGAAGCGTGGAAAGCTCTCCGACGCGTGCTTACGTAGGTATCACGTGGTCATCGCATTTGCCTAGGGTTTGATAAACCCACCAAGGTATTCCAGTTAACCGAGAATTTAAGAGATGATGAAAAATCGTTGCTGGTAAAATATGACATCTGTTACCAAACACTGTGTTTGCGTTTTTGCTCAAAATGCCAAAGTAAATGAAACACGAATGTTTTGCACTGTCTCTTCTCACATGATGAGAACACCCTCTAGGCGTGTTTTGTGAGACTATGTACGGTACGAGAAAAACTACTTTCCGCGATGTGCAAATCTGCTGCTGTTATTTTCGTCAAAATTAAGTCATTTCAGATTTTTGAAGTACCCATTAAATCTGAAGTTTTTACACTGTTTACCTACTTTGTCTTTTCTCAGTATCAACCCAGCAGACTTACTGAACTCATTCAATTTCAAAAATATTTTTTGTGGTTTACCAAAGCATTGCAGTAGCCTTGATATGCTTCAACTCGTGAAAAACAAAAGTGTGAAACAAACAAAAACACAGTTTTCCACCTTTCAATATTCTTAGAAAATACTACCTTCCAACGGACGCGTGCGATACCCAATTAGACATGAAATTAATAAATCCCCATGTTTGCATTTTTCGGTACCCAGTTGTATGGTAGTGTTGTATCCCACTTCCATATTTGTAATCCTCATCATCATTACAGCTTAGGAATAGTTTGGTGTTACCATTGTTTTCGTTGTTGGGTTGACCTGCTTAGTTAACCGCGAGGTCTGTAATGACTGTCCAATTAACGAGTGTTGTCCTGGTTTCGGTGTTGGGAAGCCCTTAGTGGCTTCTTGTCTTCATTGCATGAACGGTAGGCTGTGTTCTAACAAAACTGTAAACTCTAATCCAAAGCTCTAACCCGTTGTGTCTTTGTGTATTATCCTTGTCATGTGACCACTTCAACCAATTGCATTTGACTAAAGGCGAAATAGCCCTAGCACAGCTTTGCCATATGAGGCACAATAGACACTAGGCGTGCCAAACTTGAAACCAAGATATAGAACCATATTTGTTCACATCTGAACCGAATCTCGTTCAGCTCCTTCAGCTCACGTCTGAACCAAGTCTTGTTGAAGTTTTTCATTGAACTCTTTGTGCCTGGAGCAAATGCAAATGAAACAATTGCTAATTATCTTTTCATTTGTTATCCTGCCAAAATAAAGTCCTATAGACCGCATTGAAAACACTTCATACCACTTTTATCACACAATCAAATTTTTTCCCTATCATTTTGTAAACTTGCAAGATAATACTGGCATGTTTAGGAATAACCTGAAGCAATAAGCATTTCTGCTAACTTGGCTGTAACAGCACTACTGTTGTTGCATTTCAAAGATTTCACTAAATATAACAAATTGTGAATGGCGCTTTAAACAAGATACAGTGTATACACAAAATCAAAAACAACTATTGTTGTGATACAGCAGTTGATCATTGGTTCTGCGCCCGCCAGTCTGTCACTCTCCCTCATCCTCAGCAGCCCCAGCTTGCCATGAATTGTTCGCTTTGTCCAAGACAATAGAGCCATGAATAACGATCTGATAATAGGCTTTTGAAAAAAAACAAGTTAAAGTAAAAGCTAATATTCCGCTCATGCAAAAACTGAAAACTTCACTTCTGCTCCAGGTCCGGTTTTCATTCGAAATTCCGATTCGTGTTCCTGTTCCGGCAAAAATCGCATACACTGGCGGGAATCCACTCAGGCTGAGTGATCAACTCTGGTTTATAGTAACCTTGCCGAATTTATCATGGGGACTTCTTCTGATATCCGCCTGAATGTTTTTTTGTTTTTTTTTGAACGCAATAAAAGATTTTGATATATTTTTGCCATCAAACACTATTCTATTTAAGTAAGATGTAAGGAATAACGATGCATAGTGCTACCTGAAATTTATTTCCTACCAAATAATTTTCATAGCTTCCTTGCTTTTTTCACCTGTGAAGTGAAGTTCCTTGAATATTCCCCCTTTAAGTCCAGCGAACTCCAAAATTTGGCGCAGAAGCTATGATCGACCATAACGTGTGGATGGATTGAGCTAGGGAGTCAATGCAGGCATCATTGTGTCCGGGAAACTGCGCCGCATTTTTGGAGTAAAATTGAGCCCACCTGTGATATCATTGTGACGTCGTTTTGTGGGGAAAACGTTTTTTCGGGTAGTCTAGGAAAACAAGTTGTATCCATTCAAACAGCCATAGAGCTCAAACCAAACACGTTGGAAACAAACTTTCTACATACAAATGTCGGTGAAGACCTTACCTTTGCAATGATGATCCCCAAAGTTGAAATATTTAATGGGGGTTTAAAGGGGCAAAAAATACGGATTTCGAGGATTTTTGGAGGTTCAAGCCAGTTTTCTGCCTGCCGGTACCTACGAGCCCCACTAAGGTTGCAGAAAAGGTGTATTTGGGTGTCTTGCAACATCCCATCAAACTTCAATCTGAAATATTGATAGGAAAATTTTATTCTCGAAGAAAATCAAAATATCCACAAGGGTCCAAGCTATTTTCTGGGTTATTTTTCCCCTTAACTCCCCAACCCATTAACCCTATTAGGATAATCAAGGTCTCTAAAGTTTCAGAATAGCTCAAAGAACATTTTGAGACACAAAGCAAGTCGCTAACCCCCGTATCTGTTATCAAGACCCCAAAATATGATCTGGAACTCAATCGACCCAACCTACATTTCCTTCCCCGCTACTTTCCTCTCCCCAAAACAGCCCGAACCAACTTTTTTGAGTACTTGGTGTTCTAGGGTTCTTCAGACATCGGCGAAAGGGAAAAATCGCGAAAGGTAAACAAGGCTAAACGAGATCCGCAGAACGAGTCTTTGGACTTTCTCTGAAAATTGCCAAAACATTAGTAGAGCAAATGCGCAAGTATGGCTTTTTCTGAAAACTTTCAAAGGCAAAGGTGAATTTTTCAAAGGCAAAGGTGAAAAAAGGCAAAAAAATTGTCACGTTCATTGGATTCCTGGCTTCCTCCCGTATCCAGGGATGTTTTCACTAACTTTCTAGCCCGATCCGTTCAGGAGCTGAGGCCGATTATAACTTCTGCGCCCAAATTTTGGAGTAAGCGGGACTGTTGTTACACAGTTAGTGCATTTCCAAGATGAAAGCTCATTTTAGCGCAAACGAGATACAAAATATAATTGCAAATTTTCAAAATCTGCATTTAGGGCAAAAATGCGCTTTTCAGCATATCAAAGAAAATAACAGTCAAAACGTCCATCAGATATTTCAACAGAACATGTGGATGTGCAGTGCCTAAAACTATAATTTGAGAGGAACAAAAAAGTAAAGCTCAGACACACAAACAACCTCGGATATCACCATAGTTGCGGAGTAGGAGTCAAGTTGAGTCGGATTTTTGGGTGGAGTCTGAGTCGAATTCCTAAGAACACGAGCAGTCGGAGTCGGATTGTTTTCATCCGACTCGCATTCCGGTAATTCAATTCGTATTATACAGCGCACTACTAAATTACGAAGCCTAGCACGTGTTGTTGAAATGGTACAACTTGACCTGAAACTTTTATTCAAACAGAGAATTCTTGCTATGATTGCTAGCTGCTACTAACCTGTTGAGAGCAAAACATCATTCAGGTTGTGTGAAATGACGTGGAGTTGGAGTCGAATTCGGAAATTTTTGAAAGTTCTGATAGGGGCTTTTTGGAAATCTCGGAGTCGGATTAGAAGTCGGACGTTTCATCTACGACTGTCCAATCCAGGTAAACCCAGTGCAAACACAATTTGAAACACCGTGCCACTACAAGAAAAATCCAATTCAAATTCGAAATTTTTGAAAACGGGACAAAATATACACTGTCTATTGAAACGAAAACTTCACCCAAAAAGAAGGGAAAAAAGGATTCTAGAGAGATAGGAAATGTTGAGTACATACGCATCCTACTGGCAAAGCATCATTTGCTCTTGATAAATAATATCAAGAACACACCGCGGACAAAAACGGAAAATAAAACTAAGCACTTTGCAGCTCAACATAACAACGCAAATTCTTGCGGACGCAAACATCAGCATCAACGGAATCACAAGACAAGCAAATAACAGTTTCAGAGCAGCTTCATTACACATTAAAGGTAATTTCAGAAATTATCAGAACTTCAAATACATGGACTGGCCAACAATAACAACAGCAATTTCTACAGATCAAAACGAATGTGGAGATGGAAACAACTGCCACAACAATGCAATATGCACTAACACAATTGGAAGTTTCACGTGTCATTGCAATACAGGATTCTCTGGAAATGGAACAATATGCAACGACATTGATGAGTGCGCACAGACCACACACAATTGTGAAACTAATGCAAACTGCACAAACACCAATGGAAGTTTCACGTGTCAGTGCAACACAGGATTCACTGGAAATGGAACATCATGCAATGATATTGATGAGTGCTCACTTATTGCACACAATTGTGATCCTAATGCAAACTGCACAAACACCAATGGAAGTTTCACGTGTCAGTGCAACACAGGCTTCACTGGAANTGGAACAACATGTACTGATATTGATGAGTGCAAAGGGAATGCACACAATTGCGATCCAAATGCAAACTGCACAAACACCAATGGAAGTTTCTCGTGTCAGTGCAACAGAAGCTTCACTGGAAGTGGCCAAACATGCATAAACATTGGTGGGTGTGCCCTCAATGCAAGTATATGCCATCCTAATGCAAACTGCAATATCACTGAAAAAGAATTCACATGTCAGTGCAACAAGGGCTTTTCTGGAAATGGAACAATTTGCATTGATATTGATGAGTGCGCACTGATGACACACAATTGTGATCGTAATGCAAACTGCAGAAACACCATCGGAAGTTTCACGTGTCAGTGCAACACAGGCTTCGCTGGAAATGTAACAACATGTACTGATATTGATGAGTGTGCACTCAATACACACAATTGTGATCCTAATGCAAACTGCACAAACACCAATGGAAGTTTCACGTGTCAGTGCAACACAGGCTTCACTGGAAATGGAACATCATGCATTGATATTGATGAGTGTGCTCTCAATTCACACAATTGTGATCGTAATACAAACTGCATTAACATCAATGGAAGTTTCACGTGTCAGTGCAACACAGGCTTCACTGGAAATGGAACAACATGTACTGATATTGATGAGTGCGAAGGGAATGCACACA
>JGI24021J15306_10004529_pt1 | contig 16190 bp, 10 predicted proteins | sample Ectturendosymbi1_FD_15306 | JGI IMG/M metagenome (IMG submission 15306) | reverse complement strand
GTTGATAGTTCAGTGAACTGTGATCTAGTTAGGTTTGAGCATTTAAAGTGCAACCACTTTTTACATATATTACAGAGAATAGTTTCATAGCATTTTGTACATGACTTGCTACATAGTTTTTGTTGATTGGCAGAAGTGTAGGTTCAGTCTGAATATCTCCACAGACCCCTCTCATTATCTGTCCCTCAGAGTCTCTCACTGAGTTGTACCTCATTGAAGTGTAGCCACCCAGCATGCAAAAGAGGCTGTGATCCACAGAGTTTGTCTCTGCACAAGTGCAGTGGGTGGGTATGCCTTTCACCTTCCGTCCACATCTCACAGACGGCATCTGTGAATTCTTGTTTGTTTTAATGCATATCCATTTGCTTTGCTTGACAAGGCTGACAGCCAAGAAGATTCATTTAATTCAAGTCAAAATCAGACAATCTTTTTATGGTATGGTGTCAGTGCAACAATTTGTGTTATTTAAACCCATTAGTTCGTGTTCCCATTTCTTATACTTCACAGCATTTTAACCATTACAGTATGTGAAATCAAAAAATTACGCAACTGTTAATTTGTGACTGTAGAACTGGTCAACTCCTGAAAAGTAAATGCATTTTATATTCTGTATTACCCTTAGTAAACCAATGCTTTGGGATTATTTGATGAAAATTATTTGTTTTAATAATTTTTGGCAATCAAAAACATTAATCAACATTATTAAGATAACCATATATTTACATTTCCAAAATAAGCAGTCTGCTGGGACACCAAAAAAACATAATTTTTTTTCTTTCCTTTCAAGCCTGCCAATAGCCTGAATAGGCATTAAATACATAAAACTCTGAAAAAAAGCATAATCAGATAAACATTCTGTTTCTTTTTGTAAATGTATTATCCCCTTATCATCAGTAAACTAAGTAGTTTACTACTAAAGAGTTTTTATTGTGTTAACCTAATTCACAGTTTGTGGAACAAGTTTGATATATACTGAAGCTTTTTTATGTGGAAAAGTTGTGAAATGTCTTAAAGATTGTGAATAGCAGTTGAGTGAAGCTAAAAAACAACTTAGATTTAAGAGCTGCAAATTCGTTCTCACATTAATTAGTCAGGTCACTATACGTACAGCAAGTTAGTATTTGTCGATAATTTCATGAACATGCTTGTCAGTGATCAGTATCTCTTTAACATGTATGTTTGTGTTGATTCACAGTTGACACAAATTTTCAGTGTCACTGCAATGCATGATTGTGCATAATTGTGTTGAGGTGTGTTTCAAAGATGAGACACCTTTCAATGTTCTGAATAGCAGCATTCCCATGAGTTTAGTATGTTACCTGTCATAAATTTCTGCAAGGTAGGAAATGAAATTGCCAGAACAAATGTGAAACCCTTTTAATACTTTTAAGGGGTTTCCCATTCATTTTTGTCCATCTTAAAATTTGTTTGACGTGCTATACTACAAAAATTAATGCTGTCACTGGCACTAACAGTGGTTATGCTAGTACCAGGGAACATTTTCTGTTCTAAGTTTTGAACTTTTAGAAATGGTTAGGTACTATTCTAACCCTAAACAAAATGTGGTAAAGAACTTTGACTGTCAGCGGCAGTCTTTTGTGGGGAGAACGCTAATAAATATTGCAATAACTACTTGGCTAGTTTGAAGAAACAAGTGTGTTTAAAGCTTGGTATTTGTCATCAAAGTTTCACACAGGATCTTTGTTAGGACAAGGTTTTATTTTAAGGTGCAATTTAGTTTTAATGCTTATTTGTCCTCAATAGACATTAAACTATTCAAACCTTATTATTTTAGCGAGTTTTAATGTTATCAGAAGTAGTTTTGGTATTCATTGCTTTTTTTCTAAATTTGCTTTCTTTGAATGTGGTTGGATTACTGGAAACAACAAGAATAATTCTGAAAAGATTTATTCTTGGCCAACTATGCCGTTTGGGGGAGGTTCTCTAGAGTGCAGGAATTGCAGAGGAAATTCTAGTGCAATATGGCGTAAAGATGGTCCAAACGAATTTATTTGTCATTCTTGTTTTGTTGAGCAAGAACTGTTGAAGAAAGAAGCAGGTGAAGAGAGCAATGGAAATGGTAATAAAAATAAGCGAAATCAACGGCAATCACGAGGCAACAATGTTAGACTGAAGTCAACACGAACTAAAGTCATTGCTAAAGGCAAAAGTCGACGCAATGTTTTTAAGACGAAATTTTTCAAAGTGGGAATCTCTGGCTCATCTAACTCTATATCTGACAATATATTTCACAAAGGACAGTATCTCCAGTGTGGTGACATTGTATCTGTAGTGGATACTGATGATAAACAAAAGTATTATGCACAATGTACTGGGTTTATGACTGACCAATATTGTAGAAAGTCGGTATGTTATGCATGGCTATTGCCTACCAGCAATTACGATCCTGATGAACCATTTGATCCAAGTGCATTTTACTTAGGCCCTGGAGAAGACTTTTGTCATGATATTGAAAGTATTGAGTTTGTGTGTCATGCACCATCAGACTACTACAAACCACTGAATAGTCTATACCCAACATTTCCATCAAATGCATCTAAAAACTATGTGAGTATGAATGTAGTGCATTCCCTTGTTTAAAACTTATCATCCCCATGATACAAAAGTAGCGGAATTCATGTATATTAACTGAGAATTCAGTTTTGTAGATGATCTTTGTTACAAGCAGTGTTGAAAACAGCATTTTTACTTACCCTGTGCTTTTGGATAAAACCCTTGTTCTGATTTCTTAGATAATTTTTTTTACCCCCACTGGCAACTATTCCAGTGTTTTGCTATGGGTGCCAAACTCAATATTAGTAGTTTACTGTGCAACAACTTACCACTGGAAGTGTCGGCTAACAAACATAATTTTACCATAATGGATAACAATAATTTGGTCTGCATACACGTACATCTACACTCCGGAACCAAGGGGGCTGAGTTTTGTGTTACATCTTCCAAAAATTTTCAGTGTGCGTTATCCCACAATTTCGTTTCATCGTAATTCGTCTTCATCTTTGGCATGCTGTTATTTTTTGATCTGTTGCTATGTACGTCACAAACGTAAAATAGTTTATGCGCAATAAAAGCATATACAAGGTGCCAGACATGGCAAGTAATAATTGATAAAGTCTGTGTCTCTGTATTAGTGTGATGCAGTGGTGCATCGGCAAGGGAAGATTGGGACAAATGCCACGCCAAACGTCTGTGGCGCCCTTTTTTGGTACTTATCGAAGTAGGAACAGAGACTAAAAAATACAGTAGGATTTTCCTGTAACATCACTTCGTGGCACCGGAGAAAAAGCGTCGCTATAGGTGAACTGTGGTCAAGGGCGTACGCAAGGGGGGCGGGTTGAGGTTAACCCCTCTGAGCTTGTTATTTTACAAAAACTTTATTACCTGCGCAAAGGAGGATAATTGTTTTCGCATACTTTTCACATGTTAATTTGTCGACTTAATGCAAATGCAACGGAATAAATTTGCATGCAAATTTCAAGGAACATTGTAAATGGGCCAAAAAGTAAAAATTATGTTTTGGTGGGAATTCGGGCTATCGTCTGCGTCTGGAAGCCACCTCAGCACTTTTTACAGACACTCCGTCCACTGCGCATGTTTAAGATTGTGTTCCGCGATAGTTCAGTTTATTCGAAACAATTGTATTCATTTTGTCTGTTATGGTTGATCGGCGCAAGCGCTGACCCCAGTGACTACATTACCAATTTCTGTAGCATGTTAGAACTGTTACACGTACTCAAAAACAGCTTTTGTCAACATAGAAAGCGTTCAGGCATTTGATAAGGTCTCAGCAGGAAAAAAGGAAAACTAAAAGTTTGTTGGACTTCTATACAACGAAAGATTTAAAGTTTTCTTGCGTACTTTATGCGCATTCTCAATTTTTGTGTAGACGTCAGTGCAGCCTCATTTTGCAGTTGTAAATTGCTCTGAGTGATGAGTGTGTTTTACTCTCCTGTTTTAACGCGCAGCCTGATATTTTTGCAGTTATGAACTGCTGTGTCGTAGCGTTGATTGTATTTTCCTCCGATATCCTAGTTTGGAGCGCTGATAGTTTATATTGCAATGACACATAAAATAAGGGGAATGCGTGAAGAACAATATGCATATTATGTCAACAAACTTCGCTAAAACGTTGCTTTGGAAACATGACTATGACGTCAAATTGTCATTTTTCGCACTGATTTTTTATTAGGATTTCCGCTTTTTGTATGGTGTTTATGCATATCTGATCACAAAATTAAGAAATTCGTTATTTTTCGAAACTGCAGTCAACGTCGTTCTTGGATATCGAAAGCTCTTGAAGGTTTTACCGGACTTTCTTAGCATTTTCGCTATTGAACGAAACAACGATGTCATACTTTTTCCGTTATGAGATACTACGTTTTTCGACAATTTGCGCACTGTTCAACCAAGATTATCGATCAAAGTGACCACAGTCGCAACAACCCTAATACTGTACCTTGTAACGGTAAAAACTCGTGCAGCGACTCGTCCCGATTGCTGCTGATGGCGCAATCCTTGGCGCCATTCTTACATGACACCTGTCAAGGCTCGACAACCAGTACCTTAACTGAACTGCATTCCCATTCGGTCACGAAAGATTTGTGTGGTTGCTCCATATAGCAGAGATTACACTTGCAACTGTCGTTACAAACGAAGAAAATCTTTCACGGGAACCGACAAATAACGTCGCTATAGCCTAGGCGCCAGCGTGGTCCAACTACGTTTGACCTATGGGCCACTTCCAATAAATGATGTATAAAACATCAGATTCACAATATTTAAAATTGAAAAGGTAAAATGTTTGAGTTGAATTAGTGTGTCATTGGAATTATTACACAATAGCAATAAACAATTTATTACAAATCTCTATCACCGCGATTCCTGTGGTTGAGGCTGCTCTGACGCTATCGTTCCTTTAACAATACCAATATGTTAGTGGTAACAAGTCGGAAACTATGGTCCGGTGTTTCATCTGCCATTCGATTTCTGTTTTTAGATTTGACTTGCTTCATGGTAGAAAATGTACTCTTAACACACGTATGTGCTTCCAAACGTCGAGCGCATTTTTAGTGCGAAATCTTTCGATTTGGGAAATCTATCTTCGCTGACTATTTTCTGAAGATCTCCACAGTGTAGTCCAATGGTTCTTCACCTTTTTTACTTTTCTTACCCTTTTATCGAACAAGATTACCAGATTTACCCCCAGTGCACTCAATGGTGGTCATTTATTGAAAATACGAAATTAACAAACTCTTACGGTTTAGAATGATTTATAAAAATTTACATTGGCTGCAATTTATGGTTCAGTAAATTTACCCCCTTGGAAGATTAAATTTACCCCAGGTTGAGAACCACTGGTATAGTCTAACGTCGTTAATATTGCACATTATTATTAAAGCATATGTTATGCTTGTTCTAATTAAAATTGCCTACAGTAACATACACACAACAATCAATACTGCGAAAGCTCGCGGACCTAAAAATTCTGTCCGCGGGCCTGCAGTTGGACCACGCTGGCCTAGGGAAAATGATGATATAGCCAAAGTCGTTATAGAGGATATGGAATGCAGGTACAAGATGTAGGAACTCTGCGGGGACCGATGAAAATACGTCGTTATGTAGGAAAATGTTATAGCCAAGTCATTTTACCTTCCGGACATTTAACCAGCCTCTGTTATCGGATTCAACAACGCAATTCTTTGGTAATATTGACAATACCACTGTTTCGATATTTTTCCCGCGTGAGAATTGCTGTGCCTTACTCAGGTAATCACAATCGTTTTCGCCAGTACAGCACGATTCTCGATTTGCCGCTGGGCTGGTACAAAGTTTGTTTCTAATGGTTCTCAAACAGTGCGTCGCGACGCCCTGGCAGGGTTGCCAGATTGGTCTTTTTTAGGCCAAATTTTAAAAATTTGGCCTCGTTTCAAGTTGATTGGCCTTTAAAAAATTCGTTTGGCCTTTTTTCGCTAAAATGGGTTCCCGTGAAGGAAAATATTACTATTCTATTTTTTTCGGCAACACAACTGGAAAATTTTTGTGATGAATGCTATATTAGACCGACGCCCGCGTTCTGATGTTAGTAATATTTAAGGTATACGAGTTTCGAAACAAAGTTTTTGCGTAATAACTGGAAATGTGTGCACTCGCTGTAGTGTGTATTGTGTTGCAAGCACAACGCCTTCAGACAGATCTGCATCTCCGCGATAGAAATGCGACAATGACGTCAGGCTTAAGTGGTAGTAGCTTTATGGACCTGTTAATGTAGTCCGCACACTTTCTCTGATCTTGCTGTAGTCTACTGCTATCATTTCGCATCTAAGCTTTCGCTTACAAAATTCCTGGACTGAAGATGCGTCCCTGACGCGCAATCGATTTCCCAGCAAAGCAATTTGCGATCAGATTCGGTTGTCTCCCTTGTGTCTTAATGACGTCAAGAAGTGGAAGGGCTGCAATGATTCTGGTCGTAAGTATAGAAGTTATTGGGGGATGACTTTCATATGGGTTCGGAAAGCTGCGGATGGATCAGTATGCAAACTGTCGCACTATTGTACCCAAAGTGTGCAATCTCATAAACCATGAAAAGTCAGAGAAGTATCAGCAATAATGAGCTCCAGCCTCCAACACAATGCCAAACAAGAGTTAATCTTATCGTAATTTCGAAGACATTTTTTGATATTCTTATAATTTAAATGTTTCTTTGTGACAAACGAATGGCAATACCACAAATAGTCTGGCTTTTTTCTGGCCGTTAAACAATCGGTTTGGCCTTTTTGTTTAAAATTTCATCTGGTAATCTTGCGCCCTGGTGCGTCGTTTTAATTTTCCAAGGGCGTCACACGAAAGTGAACTCAGTGCAGTTTTATTCATTGAGCTGATAACAAATGCGGTTTTATAATTCATCGAAGAACGGTTATTGCTCAAAACAGGCATGTTGAAAGTTGATACTAATAAACAGTGGCGTACGCAGAAAATTTTCATGGGGGGTTTCATTCAGTGGCATGTGGTGGTCAAACCGAAGTTTGTTGACATAATATGCATATTCTTCTACACGCAATCCCCTTATTTTGTGTCATTGCTCTGAATATAAACTATCAGCGCTCCAAGTTTGGATACCGCAGGAAAATCAACTCAATGCTGCTACACAGGAGTTCATAACTGCAAAATTTTGGCTGCGTCTTGAAAAAGGAGAGCAAAACACACTCATTACGGCGGCAGAGCAATTTGCAGCTGCAAAATGAGGCTGTGCTAATGTCTCGTCGAATACGAGCAGTCGAGCATAGGTGTGCGGCTGGACTGGCTAGCGCACACCCCGGCTTGCAAGATCGAATCTTGCTCAACCACACAACAGGGTTGCCAACCTGTCTTCACCAAAAAAAGCCAGACCTTGTCCCAAAAACAGCCAGGTAGCACTTTTGAGGCATATTCATATAAAACATGCACAACCACACACAAAATAGACATTAAAACTCGTCAAAAACATCAAAATAATACAAGTCCAATCTTTAGAAGCATATTCTTTCCCCGTAACTACACTGTCGTACATTTATTTTTTATCAATAACCTCGATCACTTTAGGGCAACACTAAAATTTTTGCAATGTTCTGCGCACCCTGCATGGTACTAGACCCTCGTCGCAAGAGATTTGTAATGAATATGCCGCTCAGACAATGTTTTGCCAGAGCCAAGCTTATCCGACTGAAAATAAGCCTGAAAAAGTCAGATTATTCTGGCTTTTTTCTATTTCCAAAAAAAGTCCAATGTGTTCAAAAAAGTCAGAATTTCAAAATCTGGCTTCAAAAAAGCCAAATTGGCAACCCGCTACACAAGAATTGAGAATGCGCGTAAAGTACGCAAGAAAACGTTCAATTTTTTATGTACAGAAGTCCAGAAAACTTAGTTTTCCTTTTCCACTGCTGAGACATTATCAAATGCCTGAATGCTTCTATGTTAAAAACTGCTTTTTTGAGCTCGTGCAACAGTTCTATCTTGCTACATAAATTGGCAATGCAGTCAGCGCTTGCGCCGATCAGCCATAGTAGACAAAATAAAGATAATTATTTCGGATAAAGTGAGCGCAGTGGACGAAAGGTCTGCGAAAAGTGGTGAGATGTCTTCTGGATGCAGACGATAACCCTGATTCTCACCACAGCCTAGTTATTACTTTTTGGCCCATTTACAAATGTTCCTTGAAATTTGCATGCAAATTTATTCCGTGGTATTTGTATTAAGTCGACAAACTGACAAGCAAAAAGTATGCGAACACATTTAATTTCCTTTGCGCAGGTAATAAAGATTTTGTAAAATATTAAGCTCAACGGGGGTTTTAACCTCAAACACTTAGAACTAAAACAGAAAAAAAAGGTTCAAAACTCGAACCCTCTCTACCTCAACTAAGTGCTATTGAAAAAATTAGGTTATACGTTACTGGCTAACAATGACCATTGTTACGATGACAGAACGAATTATGATGAATAAGGGCGTTAAAAACGACGCGGTTCACTTTATTTTCGTTGGCCACGGACCCCACGCTTTAAAAATACTGTGGGTCCCGCGCCGGCACTGCACAAACAGCTTCGATAGACAATGAAGTTTGCACAGGTGTAGCGCGGGGCCCGATTGGAAGCAATCGGCTAAATGCCGGCCCTGTCTGTAAGCTACCCTAGTTTTGCAACATAAAGGTGATTGACAGTTTAACAAACTCATCCAAGATCCGACGTAGCCTCTTGTCGGAGCAAAGACCCCTGGTTGAACCATAATACAGCTTGTCAAAAGCTATAGCATCAGTGACTGATGACCTCGTCGTTTTGATCAGTGGTGTAGGAGCTGTATGCACCACATTCACAAAACTTTGGGCAAAGAATGGTTCAACGGTTTATTGTTTGTTATGACTCAGCCAACAAGCAGAAGAATTACAAGAAGCCATTGCACAAAGCAAAACCAAGTGTTAGTGAACATCAGAGCAAATGAAAATGCAATGGCTCAGAAGCTTCGACATTTTTTAACCATGGACTGGCTGCGGAGCCGGTGCTCAGTTTAAAATTTGGAGCCCTCCGGGTCCCAACCTAGATACTAACGGTTTCGCCACGTTTACTGAAAGCTGGGCTTACTTTACCGAAAACTGTGCACAGTTAAGCACGATTGTTACGAATTGTACATTTGGTTCTGTGGTTTGCTAAGGTTGTGGTATCGCAGCTGGACAGGCGTTGCGTTATTTGATGAAAAGAAACGTTGCAACCTATCACGTCTTACTCTCTAGTCAGCAGGGACGTCGGAGCATCGGTAGAGCAGGGCGGGCAGTAAATGAATTGAGGGCAATGCAAACTTATGAAAAACAAAAAAATCGTTACCAATTATGCTTGTTTCTGTCCAGCAGCAATGTTGACCTCAAATGCAGTATCAGAAATTACAGAAAACCTTTCTGAAGTTTCTGGGTGCGCGAATAGCTGCAATAAATTTGTTTCAAGTCGATCTTGATAAACCATGAAATTACCTGCGATACTTCCACATAAAAAAGAACCTACGTCCCCGTTGCCCCCCTTATGAATGGGCGGGGGGAATACCCCGTCATGCACCCGCTCTCCGGCGCCACTGCTAGTCAGAATGATCAAGCCGGATCTGTAGTAGTGTAGCGGCCTAAGAACTAAGCTATTATCAGTAGATGTATAATAACAAGCCATAGCCATTTGTTCTTCGAATGGCGTTTCGAATTCGAACAACCTTTTTCTGTCTATCGTGTTAATGCTAAGGTGTGCACGTTGGAAAGAACACGTGAGAGGATAATCGACTGTGTGTTGTTTTGCGCTCTTCGCATGGTTTGCTTGGGCAGAGCTGTTAGCTGGAACCGTCAAGACTGCAACAGGAAAAGCATGCAACGAGTGCAAAACACGGACACGAATCTGGTTTTCCAAACAGACGTTTTCTTGATTCTGGTCGCAATAAGGAAAGGTCCTCAGGCATTAATGGCAATACCGGTGACTGCCTATTCAGAATTTGTTCATGTTACCATCAGCTTGAGATTGTCCTGGGTGGCTGTAGTCCTACAGCAACGCCTCCTCCTCCTGGCTACGCGCCTGGTTGTGAAGAGATGTAATGTAGTTTCACAAAGAGGACACAATTTGAAAAATAACTTCAATTTAAAGAAACAAGTCTCAACGGGCGCCCCGCTGACCTATTTATGCAGATAACGCTCTCGACTGTATGTACGGTGTAGCACAGAACTGTTCATGCAGCTAAGTTTTACGTATTGTAGTGGGTGGGTGTATTTTACACACACCCAGAAGTTTAGATCTTGATAAGTGAGCCGTGGCCTCCCTGAAATCTTTTCCTGGTCTAGCACGTATCTTGCACGCTTTCATGAAGAACATAATCAAAAATTTTAACCCCTGTTTCCAGCTTCCTATACTGACGAACAACGGCACATATCGATGCGCACTGTAAGTTCGAATATTTATTTACTCTTTTCTTCCTTTGACACCATCGTGAGTTCACACAAGCAGCACCACAAATCGTCACCGCACAAAAGATGTGAAGGGAGGACTAAGCTCACAATAAAATTTCCCGAAACACCATTTGCGATAAACGCAAGAAAACAAGCTATAGTAGTGGTTCTCAAATGGAGGTATGCAAATGCGCTTCGAGGGGTACACGGTTTCATAATGAAATTTTAACGTAAAAGTACAATACCTACAGGTACTTTTCTAATTATTTTGCTCATGATTACAGTCAAGGGGTACTTGATAGACAAAATACTGCCCGAAAAGTACATCACCAAATAAAGGTTTAGCGTCACTGAGCCATAGTTAATGAGAGTTTACGCACCAACGTTATCACCAGTATTTCTCGCAAGTTTTGTTGACGCAGTCAGGATCTCGCATTTGTCCCCTTCCTTTGACAAGGTCTCTACACAACACGACATTGGCGATAGATGCAGGGATTAAAATAAGCAAAACCGCAGACTGAGTGGGCGGCGTAAGTTTAGGAGCAGACGAGTGTAATTTTCCCTAAGTTAGAATAGGCCAGCTAAGCCTGAATGGATGAGGAATCAAAAGCTTTATAAAACACATAAACAGATTTATACCCCATCTGATGAAAACTCCTTTTAGGCATTTAGTGGAACTTTTGTGTAGCAACACTTCTTTCCAAACGTAGTTTTTATGCACAGCTCCATGTAACAACAGGTAGATTCCCTGGCATACACCCCGCGTCACAACCTTTCTTAGCAAAAATTTAACTAAGCATTAAATCAAAAACAGTGCGTTAACTGATACAAGCATCGCGCAAAGTCGCTGACGTCACAACGCCACGAGATGTCTTGATTTTGTTTTCTTTCCACATCGCAAACCCATCTCCAGTAACCTTCAAGTCAACCTGGAACAAAATGTGTTCGAGTTCGGAACAATGCCCACAGTCGCAAGTGAGGTCCGGTTTCGTCTTAAGGAACCACGAACTGAATTGTCAAACACAACCATAGGCCTACGGGGACCTTTGGCTTTGGGGGTAGCAAAATTTTTGATTTGCCCGAATACTTACGCCACTAAAATANAATTTTCAATACGAAGGTTTTGCAGGGCGGTGATTCTGCTTAAGAAAATTGCCCAAACATACGGGCAGTTTCGTCCAATTTTTTCTGTATGTTGACAGGGTGTGTGGGAGAAATTCCCCCCTACACCCCTGCCTCGTACACCTATGAACACAACGCAAATAAACAAACGCACTTGAACTTTTTCCCACACTTTCTTCTTTGGGTTCAGCCTCTCTTCGGGCTTTGCATTTTCCAGACTTTCAAAAAATACGCGATCGCCAGGTTCGGATTCTTCCGGAGGATTCAGTAGTTCAACAGATCTGCTGTCATCCGTCCTGGAAATTGACACAGAATGTACCAGAAGGCAGGCCCGTAGCCAGATTTTAAGGTTTGGGGGAAAACACATTTTTAAGGGGGGTAAGATTTTTGGTTTTATTGTTTGTTTAAAACAACTTTTTTGGGGTCACTACCCCCGAATACTCCTCCGTGGCTACGGGCCTGCCAGAAGGTTGAGGGAGGAGGGGGAGATACACCGGTCATGCCAAAGGTTGAAAAAACGTTTGAACTCGCTTAAAGAGAGATTCAGATCGAGGCGTTTAAATTTCATATAGTGCTTAATAAAAACAAACATGTAATTCAAGCTGAATAAACCAAAGACAGTGTACGATCTTCAGTCCGGCAGAACTTTTGACATATTTCTTGAAAAGCGCATTTACCTAACAGACGCACACAACACCATGGCCTGAGACTCGACACCCCTCATTTTCTGTGGCTTCAAGTTGCACACGCACACCACCATTTTGTTCTGCATGGTTTCCAACGGCACCAATCCAGCCAGACCAGACACCACCGTTCTGGGGCCAGACTCTTCGCCGAAGTCGATGGTTTCCACGTAGAGTGAGTCAGCGTCAGGATGCTGCAAAAATACACGACTAAAAGCAGGTATCGCTGCGATTTCACGGCCCTTGGTGAAATATACGCAAGTCAATAAAATGTGATTGGTCGACTTTATTGATATTGCTCACAGTTCAATTGCCGCGTCAGTGATGTGCGACCGACCGGAACCAATTGCACGTGGAGATAATCACGCGCACATGGAGCGCCTGATTTTCAAAAACATTTCTCCCAAAAAATCCATTAGGTCCTATTATGCGCACGTGCGCTAACGTTTTAGACTACATCCTCTCGTATGCATGCTGCAACATTTGCTGTGAAGTCCACTTTGCGGCACCTATTAATAGATGCTGTTGCTGAAACAAATATCAAAGTTGCAATGCTTATTAATGAATGAGCGTAAATATAAGTACTAGAGAAAATCGCCTGAGCTTAAGCTTCGTTCCCTGTTCACTGACTTACCACCTGGTTCAAGGAAGTTCACAGAAAATTTACGTGGTACACGTGAAGCACTTAACGTGGCGATTATTAGCATCTTAGATCGTCAAATGGGCGTCAGCAACAAGATGAACGATTAGTTCTTTATGCTTGAAATGGTGCTTCTCAAGAACAATCGCCGAGTTTTCGCGTAAAGTCCTTGAAGGTTAAATTGAACGCAACTGGCAAAGAAATTGCGAATCGAGTTAAAATTAACGAGAAACGATTATACATCACTACCGCTGCGTAGATTTTTGAAGTTGAAAACATTCTGAGACGCAAACAACTTATTGCAGCAGCGCATCCAAAAGCTGTTGAAAACGAAATGAATTACCTTGTTCACCAACTGCAAGATATTATATGCACTTTGTATCTAAAGTATTTTCAATTACACACAATTATTGGCGGAACCATCGCAGCTGTGAAATTCGTAAAGCCCTAAAAGTCGAGCTAGTTCTCCAATCAAGATATCTCAGCTACCATGCTGGTACTATTAAACACATATTTGCTGGTGCTATTAAACACATATGCTGGTACTATTAAAAGTACTGCTGCAATATATTGTGATGAATCAACTGATATCTTAGACCAGCTTCGACTTGCGCACTGCACAATTTACCACTTTTTACACGAGGAAAACGTGCAGAACACCTAAATACTGGCCTTTACATCACACCGAACTATACCTTTGCTGCTTCCAGTATTCTACCAACTCTCAAGTCCAGTTTTCCAGCAAGACTTGTTTCGTCGCTTGAGCCAGCTTGTTTTTTCCCACTTTTTACATCTAAAACAGAGAAACGCAATTATACACAATATCCCAAATCTCTTCCCGTGTATCCTCCATCGCCGTGATGCGTTTCGGGCTGTGGTACGTGACTGTACCGTACCAAAGCTACGGACGGCGGAACAGTGAGGTCAGGAACCCCCACCATTTTTCAAAGGGCTTCCAAGATACATAGGACCCCACTATTTTGCGGCATTTGCAGTTTTTTGTTATGAATTACTTCATCTCCAAATTTTGCGAAGTGTTATGCCTTGTCGAGAAATCAACTTTATTTACAAATTTGTCAACACTTCAGGTATCTGAAGAATTAAATTGTTTTTTAATGTAGGCTGTTCTTTCATAATTAGTACCTAGCCTGTTTACGAACATTGAGGTTTCTAATCGTGGGTTTGCTGCACAGAGAACCATGTTGTTGCAGCTGGTGTTGTTGGCACAGTTTTGAAAAACATCTGCGATAAAATCACAGCAAGTATGGGAGCGTTTTGACATTTCAATCTTTTTAGAAATCACGCAACAAGCGCATTCCAGACTTGAACGATCACCACTGGCCTTATACAGTCAATCAACCATGATGGTTGTTAGCCTAGATCGGGCAGTGGACCCCCTTAATGAATTTGTTTCGTCGCCCTTACTCAAGGTAAATTTTAAAGCATGCAGCTCCTTCATGTCTTTTTTAGAGGACAAAAGGCTCACAAGATGTTGTTTGTTCATCTAAAATATGCTCCCTATCAAGACGCCACTACCGTTCAATTTCAATCCAACAAGAGGAATACCATGGATTGGTCAAGAGCAGAAAAAGGCCGCATTCAGCAGAAGTTCAGGTCACTGTGAGAGAACCTCTCCTTTCAGTTTGGCGGCAGCCGCCGGTTCGTTTGGTGAGCTTCGCTTTCGTTTGAGCAACACTTTCTTTTGCTCTTCTGGGCGGAGGGGCGAGCGATTTTCGTGATTTTGGAAAACTTAGGCAACTCATCAGGACTTACTTGTTTTCCCTTTGGCAGGCGAGGGGTACGCGCTTTTCGTGAGGTTGACAAGATCCGGCTGCTTGAAAGTTTCGATGATGGGCTCCAGCAATTTGTTGATAACTACTGCCACCGCATTTTTCAAATCGCCCGGATGTAAATTCTGAAAAAGAAGTTTACATGCGTTGATCTGTTATGCACGAAGCTCACTGCATATGACACTTCCGGATGCAGTCAGACAAATACATAGCGATGAAGTTAAACAAAACACACGGCTGGAAATTATGCAACTGCAAATATACGGTCTTGCTGCCAAGTCGCCAAAGCCTTTCCCAACGTGGCGCGCGTTAAAAGATTGAATAGTTGGCGAACTTACATTGAGTCACGATTTGCAGGGTGTAATGGTCACTTGGGTTATCTGTTACTAAGACAGCAACTGTCTTGACCAGGGCTTTTTAAGGTTTGACCTTGGTGACCGTTATGACATGTTAAGAGACTGCAATATTTCATCTGAATACCGAGATAGTCACAAAGCGAGGTTTCTGTGTATGTTGGTGGTGGTTATGCATGCACGGTTCTGCTGTATTTTGAGAGACCGTTGGAAAACTTCGAGAGACCGTGTAGGTCCCTCAAAACACCTTAAAAAACACTGGTCTTGAGTTTATTACAGTGTCGTAACTAATTTTCAGTGTTGCTGCTTCCTTCACCCATTTAGTTTTCTTTTATTCCGTAACTTCTTGATTAGCCTCAATGTAGTGACAAATCAACAGCGAGGAAGTGGACTATTTATCCACGCAAAGTTACAGAAAATGAAGTGGAAATCACCAGGCTCAGGCTCAAATCAGTTTTCTAAGACACAGGTAAATTTACATTGTTGAAAACTCAGCTAGCGTCGATAAATAGGCAGAAAACACGCTAGCTTAGGAAAATGCAAGCAAATGCGTCTCGCTGCTTTTGCGAACAAGGACGTTTTCAGCGACAGCGAACCTAAGCAAAGCCGGTTTAACTGTCGCTTGTTGGCAAATTGTCCTGTGAGGGGTTCCTGATATTTTGGCACGAGGCTACTTTTTCTGTGAAGACTATATAAAAAGTGTTTTTTGTGAACCAAGCTAATCTTACACGCAACAAACCCCACCAACCCAAAAATCTTTCCCGCACAGACGTATTTCAGGTAACGCGGCGCCGCTTTAACATCGTTTGCAATGCATTGCTTATCGCGAAGTTCTTTCACGGGGGCCGTGAAGCATTTCGAAATGCAATGTTACGATTTTATATTATTTAACTAAAATATTTCTGAGCATGTTTTCTATTGATTTGATGGAGAAATGGGAAATCCACTCACTGCTGTCAGCAATTGTGCGGTCACACAAACTGGGGTCTTTAAAATTTGGTGGGTGATCATTGTGAATATTACTAAAATTCAAATTTTTTTTAGCTTGAAATTTTTAGCATGAAAAAACTGAATAGTTTATTGTACCGCAACTGTAGTGTAAACTTTTTCGCTGTCCCGCCCGAACTAACTAGANTTGAC
>JGI24021J15306_10004527_pt1 | contig 16193 bp, 13 predicted proteins | sample Ectturendosymbi1_FD_15306 | JGI IMG/M metagenome (IMG submission 15306) | reverse complement strand
GTCCAGGGCCCGTCAAAGTTGGTCAAAAAACCGAAAACACCCCAACTTTGCGAGCCCACCCCAGGCGAACCCCTCACCCCAATCAAAAATTTTTTTTTTTAATAGAACCAAGAAGACTTTCCGCATCCGCAGAGGGTTTGAACACCTATCTAGCTGTAGCGGCTGGAGAGATATAACAAAAAAACATTGAGCCACTATAGTGGCTCTGGTGGTCGTTAAAGGGTTGCCAGGTCTTTGTTTTGTGACACTTTTCCTCACTTTGCTTAAAATGCTCAGCTGTAAACGCATAAACCTTGTGACAAGCTGCGAGCGAAATTATTAATTTCTCACTGAAGTGCTTCGCTGGATGGCATTCACGATCGGGCGTAAACTTGACAAATTAAAAATTTTGCAAAAAACGACACATTCGTTGACTCGTTTCCATTTATTGTTTTGTTTAAAAAACGCATTTCAAAGTGCTTTGATAATATTTCGCAGAAGTGAGGTCATTTTGACATACATGTGCACGGGCTACAACGCCTTTCAAGAGACTAATGCTGTGGTTCCCACCTTTTCAGGCTTACGGCATCTGCAGAAAACACAAAATTTTCCGGTAGCCAGTGGCGAACCCACCTGCAATTCAGCGAAGAGGTTTAACGACATATTTAATGACGTATCACTTCGCGCCACCCATGAGTATCCTAAATGCTACCCACAAACCATGAGGCCGGGCATCCCGGTTGGAAACAAATGGACAAGTGGTTACTTAACATTTATCAAACAAACGGCGCTGCATATTGGCGCGTCGCTACTTTCACAGAACCTGGGCCTGCAATGAGTAGCCACGCGAATCGGTCCAGACTGGCAGTTGGCCATTCATCGTTCCACTGTCCCACTCGAGTTTGCGCTCGTTCCATTTCGGACCATCCTGTACACTAGGTGTCGCAACTTCGTCAGGCGTACTTGAATGTTAAAGAGGAAGCATCGGCACCAGATCCCTGCGACATAATTTGAAAGCTTGAACTGAAGAAAGACATGGCCGAACAGCCACGCAGCATGGACTGCAGGGTTTTGTAAAAGCCAGCTATAGCTTGCGACGTAGCGCCAGTGAACGAAGATAACGAAGTGTTATTTTGAAGCAACAAAGAAGAGTGAGGGACGAAGGTTTTACGCGACGGAAAAACGCTGAGCAACACCTTCGGCGATTTGTTGTCGCAGATTTTTTTCGAAAAAACTTTTTCAGCCTTTATAAATGAATTAACCGAAGTAAATCAAATGCACAAGCTCCGTTGTCCCGACTGAGGACGACAGGTTATGGCAAGCATTGATCACTGCTGCACAGGAAACGGATATTATCCAACATACGAGAAGAACGACTGAGACCGACAACTGCTGCTTGCTCACCTTGTTCGGCTGGCTGTAAAAGATAGTTTTCTGATTAACGGTGTGCGACTGCGCGGACGTTGAGTTTTGTCTGTCCATGAGCGGCGATGAGGTCAACGGGCTGCTTGACAGGCTGGAGCTGCTACCTGTGCTCAGCAGCGGTGGTCTCGTGTTCTGCGAGGATATTTGAAGAATTACAGATTTAAATGAGTTCGTGTCGGGCGTTTCGGAAACAGTCCGTTCGATCGAAAACAGAATAAACAAAACAGTTTTCTAGAGAACTGCGCACGTTTATCTAATCAACCATCACTGGCATGCTGTCCGGCAACTGACGGGCGTGTGGTGGCCGTTGCAGTGATTACCGACGCAAACGCATTGCGAAATAATTACGTCTTCAATTAACCCCATGTTGTTTGCAACGCACCGTGCCGGTCGGTGGTCAGTTTGATGTCTTGTACTTTTATTCACAGATTCTTGCAGGCAACTTTGGCGTAGATGAACACTGACATTAATCAAAATTGGCAAGATGTCGCAAAACATTTGTATCGCGCACTGGATTCATTTTTTCGGTCATAGACCGAATTTTTTTTAAATGACCGAAAAAATTAAGTCTATTCGGTCATAATGTCTGAAAGGGTAGAATAGTGAATGCTGTTTCGGCAAGTTTTACACCAAGTTGATGTTTTGCAATTGCACCAATCCTCGACAAAGATGAAGAGACTGTGTCGCGCAGCACAACATGTTATCGTATTTGACTTACAACTGCTGGCCGTCCAAGACCTGCGCTGGCCAGAAGACGCGACTTGTGGGCTTCTTGTTCCCTCAATTTGATAACATGCTGGCAAAGAAGCGGACCGAGCGAGCTGTATTCCTTCGAATAATCTTCAGGTAAGTCTGGAGGTTGCCTCAAACTTTTGATGACTGGACCGCAGTGTTTCTGTGAAATGCAAATGTCAAGCACAAAAAGCGTGAACATGATCGTTTTATGAAAAGAGTGCGACCCGGATCTTGCTACAAGCCATAACTGCATTCACGTTAAAATTACCACAAACACTGCATGAACGCAAACGTATAATTTCACTCATGACTTACAAAGCGATGCCTTTGCAAAGTGGGCTCACGTTTAAAATGGTTCCTTATACTTTAAACAAGTGTGTTTGATTCACTTAGCAGTTAAAACTACTTAAATACTTTATGGCAGTCAAGTACTTTAACTCAATATACGTTTGATCAGTGACGCCGGAACAGCGGTAGGGCAGGTCAGAAGAAGGGTTGAGGAAAATGGAAATTTATAAAATCCAAAAAATCGCTACCAATACGCTTGTTTCTGTTCAGCAACAAAGTTGGCCTCCAAAATATTAACAGAAATGATAAAAAAGCAATCCGAATGTTCTGGGTGCGCAAATAGCTGCAATAAATTTGTTTCAGCCGATATTGATAAACCACGACATCGTCTATCTATGGTATTGCTATGAAAAGGTACCTCCGCCCCCGTCATCCCTGCGTCTGATGCACGTGCGGATATCCGCACGGCAAAACAACACCCCTTTTGAGATATTTACGCAAACCATGCCTTCTGCTGAGATCAATAAACACACTGTATACAAACCGCAGGTGATTTATTTCTTTCAATACGGCCGTTGCAAAAAGCTTACACTGCGCTAACGTCCAGACACTGCGATCTTGTGGAATTTTGCAACCGCCAACTTGCCTCAGGGGTTTTATTTAAAGTTTTTCTATGCAGCAAGTGGGGTTTTGACACCTTTCATCCAAGTGCCGGGTTCGGGCTGCATACAAATATTTTTTGCAACGGCGCACACTTCTGTTGTCATCTACTGTTGAAGCAATCCAGTTGGTTAAATCTTCATTAAAAGATATTACTTTTTGAATTATCTAGTCATTAGTTTTCTAAGCCACCGGCACACCGCAGTTGCGCGTATCTTGTCTCACTCGGTAAGTTTGGCTTTCGGGCCTGAATCGGGCTTAAAAAGTAAACGTCAGCCTCGGGCTGGGTTTGGCCTTCAAAATGAGGACCGTTTACAACTCCAGCATTGTTTTTTTTTCCATGAAGGACTGGAGTAGAGTTCGCATTAACGAAAAGCTGTCTATAAATGGAAAGCTGTCTATAGACCAACGCATATCACTCAGCTGAAAGTTGCACCAAAGCGATGAGGAAATCGTGCTTATGTACCACCAGCAGTGTTCGCAAATGCTCCGCTGCGGTTTTGTCGATGTTATTCAGCAGCGGACTGTCGAGGATATTCTTAATCCGATCTCCTTCCGTTCGCAACCGAGGCAGGGCCAGGTTCTGCACCACCTGAAAAATATATTTGATTCTTTGCCCCGCTCGGTGTCTGCGATAGTTTCTGTGCGAAGAACAAGCATCAAAATACTTCCGCACGTCAGCAACGCATGAGAACGCAATTTAAATTCAAACTATTTTTTCCGTGTCGTCCCAATGGCATTTATTGATATACGCTTCGCAGCACAAATACTTAAGGGTTTAACCCGGGTCTCAAAGCTTAGTTTGATCGATGGTGCTTTTGGGTAAAACTTAACACCTCGATTTGAACTCAGTCAAAAGTTTCTGTCCTGAGTCAAGCAGAGTGCTAGGTCGAGGTGTGGCATATAAACAGGGAGGTCTGCTAGTTCATCGCATTCCCCTTTTACAACCGACCCAAACATGAAGCAATATACGCGACATGGTTTGATACATGAATCGCTCTATGTGCTGACTGAACACGTGCGAAGCCGCATCACAAGCTCCGTTAACTAAAACCTTCAGAACAATAACAAACCAACTTACATCAACACCAAGCTCAGCAAGACCAGCGACGCTTCCGTATCTCGCAGCGAGCGACGACTTTTCATCGTGCAAGCACTGCCAAACAATTGCAAGTATTGTCATCACGGGTTTTATATCATGCAAACGATTTGCAATCCATTCAGCAACACCACTGTTTGAGGTGGTCCACCGTCTTCGGCAACATCTAGCGCTCTCAATGGTAAACTACTGCAACAGGCGTATATTTTATATAAGTGACCGTCACGCACGAATGACGTTGTCGACATGGAAACAACGAGCAAAAGGCCAAGTGTCGTCGGCTGGGCAGAGTTGATTTTATTTGGCGATAATTAGTATCCCAGAAAAACAAATCAGTGCAAGGACACCAGGGCATTGACAGAACCGGAAAGTTTTCGAGTCAATGCCCCGTATGGCCTAGCTTGTAAAAAAGTTGAAGGCAGCAACCTCCGGAAAACGTACCTTGCAAAAAGTTCCGGTTATTCTCGACTGTATGAGGTTTGTCGACGTGCTGAAGCTCTTACATATCTGAGCCATTAACCTGGCCGCATAGTCACGCAGAGCCCAGTGGTTGTCGACATCGGGTCTTGTGCACAATTGCCTGCTGACAATGCAGGTCATCACCGCCGGAATCATTTCGTGAAGCTGCAACATGACAATGAATTAAGCGCTTGCAATGAATTGAATTAAACGCTGGCATACGACAATGAATTGCGCTTGCAAAGTCTGGATTTACTCACGAAAACCACATCATGGGGAGGATCCGTGTTGGGAAAAAAAATGAACAATAGCTCTTACGTATTTTTCCAGATTCAAAGTTGAATTGTCCATTAAAGCTTTGACCATCCGCATGAGGTAAATGAGAAGTGCAAGATTGTTTTGCACGACGTTGACCCGTACTCCTTCGGAAATGAAAGTGCTGAAGCGAGGCAGCATTTGCGAAAGGCCAGGATCAGTCGCGAGGCTTTGCAGTGCTTCCTGCACAAATTGAAACTTTTGTTTTGACCAGGTACAAAGCGAACATGCCAAACACATAAGCTGCACTGTGTGGTTATTCACCACCCTGACGTAAACAGCCCACTGTGGCGGAGAGGCCGCGATGTTTCCAAGTTCACACCACCACCCACAACAAACGAATGAGTTGTGCGGTTAAAACAAAAATCTAATGAAAAATTGACACAGTGGCAAAAAAAACAAGAAAACACAACAAAAACTGTCCAACTAATTTGCACAAAATAAGTGCGCTAACAAGGCCAAAGCATCACGTGCTTGCTAATCTTCAAAGTTCACAACGCAGACGGCGAAAAATGTTATGCAAGTTTCACGATATCTGGTATTCGGTTTATCTCACACGGTCTTTCCTGGATTCAGCAACGTACCATTCCTTCAAAGCTACATGGCATTATTCACCTTAAGAGCTTAGTTAGCTTCTCCAGCACGAACAGAGTAGATTTCTACAGTAACCAAAAAAAATTCACTCCAGAAATTGAAAATTCCTTTATGGGTATTTGTTCATTGGGGTGAATTTTACAAACATTACATAAGCCCCGGTTATTCAATTAAATTAGACCATTAAATAAAGTAGCATTGACAGTGGTTCAAGTGACTGTTGCATAGTGCAAATGACAGGAAACTGCACAGAAGAGTAAGTCTTTTAATTACTACGGTTTGAGCGCATGCATACGCTGTTTCCTGGAGATTTGCTCAAACGGAGTGTGGTTGCTAACAACATTGCAAAAAAGTAACAGAAATCCAGTTGAGCTTAACATCAGCGCTTGTGGGTTACATCCCATTCATATTTAATGCTCAGTTTTTGCACCAGATCAGTTAAAAACCATGGCACAAAATTGGGTAGGGTAAAGTTTTTTTGCAAAACGTCGGCGGCCTTTGGCGTTCCGTATTCTCGATTAATTCAAATGTTGGAAAATGATCAATAACGTCATAACTTACACCTTAGAGTTTTAAGTGTCACTGGAGTGCAAATGATCAAGCAAAGAATCTGGTCCATTTGGGATGACTCTTGTGGGAATGTCTAAAATCGAACTTGCTACAAGCAAAGCTACTGTGTTAATAGGATTGTGGGCAAAAGTTATTTTATAGCGATGATTTCAACATGGTTTAGGAATCGGTCGATTACAGAGCTGTATGTTCGTAAGTGTTCATTTTCAGCAAGTCGAATTCGTCGCAGCAGTCCATATTCCACAGGCGCTGGAGAGCAAATTGGTATACCATTCAAAATTTCATAATCAACCAGTTAACATGAATTCTTTTCAAAATTGAATTGCTATCGCACAAGAGACCTTATTAATCAGTACTTTGCAGAAAGGGTGAAAATAAAAAAGCCAGAAGAAATTTGAGTCATCTCCTATAGCTGTGTTAAATATATTCTCAAGATTTACCAACATTTTCTAATTTTTTAACTTTTACATATAAAATATTTTCAAACGTCCTTTGTACTTTTCAACTTATTTAAATGGAGCGCGTACAGTCCCAAGATATTTCCACACTCAACTTACACTAAAATGCGTCATCAAAATCACATGGGACTCGCAAATAACAATGCTAAAATGTTGCTACACGGGCTACCGTGGTTGCTAACAAAATTTTGAAGCTACCACATTTGTTGTTGCAGAATGTAGTCGAATTGAGCCCTTCTTGTTTCGCAAAGCAGTTAACTACAACAATGTTAACAATTATGAAATAATGAAGGTGGCCTGGAGTAACCCGCTTCTGATGTCGATAACGTTTAGTATATAATATTCCGAACTGTTCAAACGATAACTGATAGACAAACACGAACGTACCTACTAAATTCTAAACATACTAGCACTAAAAACAAGGAGTTCAACAGGTAACTTAATTCACATTTCAAATTATATCAACGTACAGCTCTCCTCGCTTCGCTGGAACCAACCGCTGCTTCAGTGATTTCTTTGTAGTATAGTTGTTGTTCAACTGAGAGTTCATGCGTGAATCGTGATTTCAGACCAACCAGAGCTGCGTCTTGTTTCTGTATGAACACAACACCCACAAACAATGAGAAACAATCTTTTAGTGGCATTTGAAATTCATGTTCAATTTTTCTTGAAAATACTTAAATGTCAGTTGCCACAATTAAGGATACATTGTCCGGACGTGAAGTTGTCACAAAATACCGTAGTACCGTTACTAGTTTCCCTGCAGGAGCTAATATGCCGAAGCATTTGAAACGCAGTTTGGCTTTTGAATGCTTTAAGTCAGTGGTTCTTAACTTATTAGAGGTATTGAACCCCGCAGGTTTCATCCGTGCAGTCACCGAACCCTTCGTAAAATAAAATGTGGTTTTGTCTACGGGTATTTATTTTGTTAAACCACAAAAATGAACTGTGCGAAAATCCATGGGTTCGATTAAATCCAGGTTAAGAACCAATGCAAAGGGAGCGGACATGTCGTAGTAAGAAAAACATTCAGATGATATGGCAAAAATCGCAAATAGGCATTTCTGTTATTCCAGCTTGCCCTGACAGTACAGAACCAGGCCGAAGCCCTAAAGGTCAAATGAAACGGATTCCACTTACCTTCGTTTTCTTTGAAATCGCTGCAAGAGGATTGTTGTTCGTCACCTGGCAGCGCTTCAGCGGTTCTGCAGAATTTCCATCGTCCGTCTTGTCGCCTCGTCTGAGCACATCAATGGAAAACTGACTTTCGGGAGCTGGATTTTCCGGTATGCTCGGCTGAACACCTTCAATTGCCAGCCAGTGGGCTGAAAGCATCAAAATGTCAATGAGAATTTATTGTTGAAACCCCTCCACCTAACAAGCGCCAAACCGAGATCCAGGCAACAATAGGTAAGTTGCTTCACTTAGGTAAGTAAAATGAAAAATAACGCGTTTCTACTACCACGTAGCTACCAGTTTAATTGTTACATACGTTTTTGCCAAGAAACCATTTGTTTGCAGTTGGACAAAATATCAGTCAAAGTACAAAAATTTAACACGGTCAAAGCTTTTCTCTCATGAGGTAATGCATAATTTTGCGCACAGGTCATTTTATGTTACACCTTCCATCCAGAAGACCAGCTAAATGGCCAACAGAGCGGAAGCTGGTATTCGGTCGAGTTACAGTGAAGACTTGAAAAATGGTACTTGCTGCCTGTCCAGCCTCGTGCTCGGCGTTAATGGATGGTGGCAAGGAAATGGTTCACGCGCGGTTCTGCGCATTCACTTGGCACCATCGGAGCATGCACTACAAAAGTAGCCGTGTGGACCCCCGGTGCAGGGTATGTGGAAATGGATGCCCGCAGATCACTCATGACACTCCAAACGGAGTGCATATTGAAAAAAGTGAAACTTTCTTTCCTTGCATCAAGAAAGCCAAAGATGAATTTGAAAGGACGCTCACACCTTCCTAAAATGCAAAATTTAGGTTTGAAAGAAAAACTTTTCCTTAAACAAGACATTGTCGTTTCTAAAATTTGGATAACACATTTTAAAGCCGCTGTTCTACAGCTATGGTTATCAAATGGGGGTACGCGTACCCCTTGGGATATACAAAGGTGCTCCAAGGGGTGCACAATTTTCTCTCATGACTCTGGGTAGGTAAGTTATATTTATTTTTTTATAAACTAGGACTCTGGAAATCAGTTTTTTCAGCGGAGTTTGCTGAAATCGATAATACCTTTTCAACTGTAGAAGTTGCAAATCTGCGATTATTTATTAACTGCTGCCAACTAACGTTCATGAATACTTGAATGTAAGCATGACTAAGGACGTGTAATTTTTGATCTCAATTTACAATGCGCATAAACATTCTGAAATAACTTTCACAATACAGCAAAAATTTTAGGATTCACCAGTGTCATACATAACAGCAGTGCTTGCGGTTTGAACTAGCTGTAAGGATGCACGTATTTTTGCATTGCAATTAATTTACCTGCTACTACCAAGTATTGTGGTTTAAATACTTAGACCAAACTTCTCAAAAATCAAGTAATATCTTATGTGGAAATACCTGTGACGGATACAACAAAAGAGAACAACCTGCACGCTGTATTGCTTTTGACATGCAGAACGGCAAATTAGGACCAGGCTGCAATTCTCACAAGAATTCAGTGTTTCTTGCGCACAGAGACTCAAAAGGTACACAAATGTTTTAAGGGCCGAGTCAATTCTAAATAAATAAACACTTTGAGTGCAGCACCCAGAATACGCGAAGAAGAATTACAATGCGCAAAATACGAAAATGCAATGGCATAATTTTTCGATGATATATACACATAAAATATAAACAGCGGTTTCGAATCTGTTTGTTATTTTACTGGTATTATTGACGCAATGTCACAAACCGCAGTTTATCTGTCACCTTGTTATGAACTAGCACCTGCAGAAATTTGGTGGTTCAATCACTCCAGTTCCTAAAAACAAATTATTTTCATCTGGTCTTCTTTCATCAATGCTCGCAAGTCTGACTGTACTATGCGTGAAGCGGAAAAGAGTCGCAATTGGAGGGTTGCCTTGAGACCGCACTTTGATTTTTCCGACTTGTCGAGATGATTTCCAAATTTGATTTCAACATCATCGGAAGTGGTGGATGATGAAGAACGAATTCGTTTTCCTTGACCTGCTCACTGTCTGTGAGTATCATCCTGCAGCGGGGATGGCAAAAACAACAGCTAGAAAAATGTTATTCCGAAACAAGTTTGCTCCTCTCCGCTTCAGATTTTTTCATGCGTTCCGTCGCACTGCTGGACTTGTGATTTGACAGCAACCGTAACAGATATTTCCATTCTTTACAAAATTGCCTAGAATTAAATGTTCTTCTTGCATATTTTAGTTGACTCAAGTGGTTGACGAACCAAAACTTCTAAAGCGCTCACTTGACCCATTGCGCAGTACTGATTTGTTGTATTGCCATGCCAACCAGAATAGACTTTAGAATGCGCCTAAGCATCAGTCACGTTGAACCTCGGTGTTTAGCTTGATCAGGAATTGCAGATTTTCAGCCACGTCTCTTGATGATGCGGTCGATCTTGGGCGTTCTGACAGCAGCTGCAAGGTGGCTAATTTTTGTCAGAAGACTTGAGAAAAAACTGTCCCACTTCATAAACCATCACGAATTGCCAATTTAAGTGTATGAACACCACACCGTATGTGGTTAAACTCGTGACTTTTAATCACTTCGTCTATTAAAACTACCTAAATCTTCATGCTCGCTTTCGTCTGTACCAGAAACGCAATTTTCGCAGTTTTCACAATCTTCATCTTCTTCATGCGGGTTCTCTGTCGTGTTTATCATGATCGATGCATTTTCGGTACGGCGCATATAACCCTGCTTCTTCTCAATTTTAAAATCTCTCAGAACATTCGACACGAGTTTTTGTACAGTCATTTGGCATGTTCGTTTCTCGCATAAGTAATTGAGAAATTTTTAGCTTTAACCGTACCGTCTTCATGGCCTAATGATATATTTGAAACCTTGTGCATGCATACATTTTAAGTGCACACATTTTCCAGAAAGTTCTTGTTTCAGTGCTGATTTCTTTGCCGCTCTATCAACGCATTTCTAATGTCGTCTTTATCCAAAGAAATCGAAAACTTCCGTGCGATATCAACTTTCAGACTTTGAAATGCAGGTTTGGAAAAAAAATTAATCGAACGGAGTTGTAGAAACGAACCTTAATAGCGCTCAAGGCAATTGTAACTGTTCCATTTTTTAATGCCAGAACTGTCTGATGGAGGCTTACCTTGTGTGAGTAGCAAGGACACAGATGGTTCTTCTACTTTCTTGTCCGATTCTTCGACTTCATTATAAATATCTAGTGCGTGCTTTCTTTTCAGATGTCTGTTCAAATTCCTTGCCCTTGAACGTCCATTCTTACTTTGACCTATATCTAGCATTGAGTCACAAGCTTTTTTTCATCTCCTTCACCAGTACTGCAGCGGTAAACGTGATACTTCCGGTCGTTGATAAGAGTAAAATATTGAAAAACAGTGGATTTTCGTCGTTTATACATGCTTACAAAATGAAAGCACAATTTTGTCTCTGAGAGAAAACTCTTGTATCACATTTGTATCTGGAAGCAATGCCACAGTATATACGCAATACGCATGAATTACTGGGCAAGACAAGCAAGAAGACCTCTACGAGCGCAGTCTCACAGTCATAGCTTGTGTACAATCAAAACATACTTAAGCATAGAATAGAATGATACTGCAAACTAGGTACTGAATATATATAACGATGTGGTTGGAAACATCTAGTACACAAGAGAAAACCTAAGTCTGTCTGGAACATTTAGATGCCTGCATCATATTCATATTGAATGAAGCACAACAGAGACCTTTGCTCAGGCAAGCGCTCTCTGGAGCAGGGGTGGGCAAATAGCGGCCCGCGGAAGCGTTCAGGGAAAACCTTCAAATCTGAAATTTCCTTTAGTTTATCACATCGAATGTTGGTGCTGAGGCGAACTTGTCTATTTCCATGAGAAGATACGCCCCGCCGCTAAACGCGGCCTTCTCGAAGTGGCCCCGGGCCAAATAATTGCCCACCCCTGCTCTGGAGCAGGAGTCTCCAAACTTTGTTTCCAGTGGGCCACATAAGCTACTGCACAACTGTTCGAGGACCGGTGTCAAGCGAAATTTCTGACTTCACGCCATGTGCGCATGCACAGAATGATATTCTACGTATCAAATACGCTGAGAAAACTGATGATTAATGCTCAGTGTTTAATGTTTAGGTAAGTGTGTCCGGTTAGGGTTACAAAAAGAAAAATAATTGTGGTCTAAGACTAAGCCCAACCTTTTTCAGTGGTTATAGTTATTCCCGTACCGTAGCTTGTGAGCTTGTNGGTATCTGACATCAAACCAAATAGTTTTAATTTGCACAGCACATCAAAAAAGTAAACGCCAAACTTTATTCCTTTATCCTGAGAAGCAAAATAACTGACAAGGTCAGAAATTTCGCTTGGCACCGGACATCTCACACAATGTTATTGTTTCGAAATAAGTTACATTCTACCAGTGATGTAGCCGAGACAGAGACCTGGTTAAAACTTCGAGATCGAGACTTCATGAAAAACTCCAAGACTCTAGCTTGAAATTCGAGACCGAGACTCGAGATTTCATAATTTATGGATTGTACCGAAATCTTTTTTTAAAAAGTCGCCATCACTTTTCAGTTGATTTTTTTTTCAAATTTCTGGCATTTTTCCGACCTTTTTTGGTTGTTTCTTATCTGCAAACACGATAAACAAAAAATCGTTGAATTGTAGAAATTTTTCTAAATCATTTCTTTGCAATATTCAAAGTCTCGAGTGCAGTAGCCTTCGAGACCGAGACTCGGGACTATCACTGCATTCTACCAAATCAACAAATGTTTCGCAAATATATGAAATGCTTTCGCGGGCCTGATAGAATGGCTTCGCGGGTCGGTTTTGGCCCGTGGGACGTAGTTTGGAGAACCCTGCTCTGAAGCAGGGGTCTCCAAACTTTTTGTCCGAGGGCCACACAAGCTACTACACAACAGTTCGAGGGTCGGACATCTTAAGCAATGTGATTGTTTCGGGATATTTTACTTCTACCAGATCAACAAATGTCTTATACAAATATTATTTTTTTTTATTGTCAAAATGTCTTCGCGGGCCGCATTTGGCTCGCGGGCCGTGGTTTGGAGACCCCTGCTCTAAAGCATTGATTCCCAACTTGCATGAATTCCCGCCGCACGAATCCTATGCATAAATAAATCAAACAACGCACTGCATAAAAAATATTCACCTATTGTTATTTAATGCGACTCATTAGCTCGCTTGTTGTGACACAAAATGTCGCGTTATGTTTGAAACGGCTGAGCGCATTTCTCTTTCTACGTCTATCTTCGAGGGATACTTTGTGTTTATTACCGCAACAGCGGTTAAGCCAGTTCCGCACAAGTGCTTCTGAGCTTCTTTAGATGGAAAATGGATCTAAGCTGGATATGAGCTTGTGACGCACTTGCCATGTCAAAACGACGCCCTATTTGGGAACCTCTGCTTTGTACTCTATCACGAACTATCTGGAAGCGAAGCATCACAATGGTATTGTGACGACATAAATACATACGTCCCAGCATAGTAGATTTTGATTTGAGTGCTTGAACTACACCAGTGGTTCCCAAACTGTGGTACGCCCGCGTACCAGTGGTGGTACGCGAAGGCCTTAAATATGGTACACGAAGGTGGCACACAAACTACTGTACTTTCTGTTTTTCTTCACAAAAATATATATTCACAGCTATAATTTTTACCTGACGAGTTATGCTAATAAATTCCTGAATTTTTGTGTGGCCTACTTCCCTTGGTGGTTTCTAAAAATGGCCATAATCCTTTCCCACAGCCATTTTCTTCATGTTGCATTTATGTCCATTCTGGTTTTCCAAACTATTGATCGAATTATATTTGGCATATTGACTTTTCCAGGAACAAGGTGGTACGTGTTGACAGTACGGGAGCCACAAATGGTACGCGATCAGAAAAGTTTGGGAACCACTGAACTACACTGTCGGTGTCAGTGAATCTTTTTAAAAGTGTAACTTGGGGAAAAAATATCCCGACTTCGGGAGAAATTGCAAAGATCATCGATACCGAAACTAAGAAAAGATCTGACGCATGCTATGCAGAGGAAGCTGAAACACATTTCAGTACTAGCTAAGTAACCAGTGATGGAGTCAATTGTATTTGAATAGAATCACACTTTGATGAGGTAACTGTAATTTTTCAGTGCTATATACTTGTAATTATTAAAAAAGAAATTGACTCCATCACTACTTAATAGTATTTCGATCCCAGCCTGCACAGACTGTGTTAGCTCAACTCTGAAGCAGAAGAGTTTCCACCCATAGTCCAGCTCTACAGTGTTATATAGCCACAATGCTTAGTTGAAGAGATGCCAACAGCATCCACGGAATATCGTTTGGCTTCTTCAACCGGTTTGTGATCTTTACCAGAAAGGAAATTGCTCGAATTGGCATTCAATAGCTTATGGCAAGATTACTGTTTATGCATGGCTGTCAAATCTCAGAGTAGAAGCAAGCTGCTGTTTACATTTGCCTGATCCCAAATGCATAACGGGTGCAAAGTGGGGTTTCCCCTTAGGTGGATTGCCGATGCTGATAGTGGAGACTCGCAATTTTCAAACAAACTCCTCTGCCTGAAGTGCAAACACAATGGTATTGATTGTATCTGCACATGTCATGGTAGTGCTGCAACCTCTACGCTGGCGTTGCGCTGAATGCGCGGTTCACCACGAACGGAATGTGCGCGAAGAACAACACCATATATTTGTGGCGCGAACCAGCAATAACAGAGTGATCGCGGCGCGTGAACTCTATCGATGCTTGCTGCCACAGTGCGAAGCTTTGCGCACATGCCGCTCGGGATTTCCGATCACAACAGTAGCAGCTACTCAAACTATGCTAGTTGCCAAATAGGCCAAACCAGTTACGCCATTTGTGCAGCAACTATTTTGGAAACAGGGAATACCATAGGGTTGCTGCGGGCACATTTCCATAGGAGAGGTCTTGCACTGAGGCTACTGCATAAGCCAGTGCTTCTCAACCTCGAGTCCGCGGACTCATCTGAGTCCACGGAAGGTTCTGGCTGAGTCTGCAAGAACCAGGGGCAAGCAAGTTTGCTGTAATGCCCTCAGACAATAATACCTTTGCTGTTTCACATGACATGAAATTTATACTTTTCAGGTAGTGTGGCCACTAGCTTAAGCTTAAAGTTGTTATATAAAGTGCTACTTGCTAAACGAAAGCAGGCGTTTGCGTATTATGACAACTACTTGAAACTTGGATTTGCTTCAGTCGTGGTAAACGGTAAAATCCGGCCACAGTTCGTGTTATGCGTAGAAGTCCTTGCTCACGGATCTCTCAAAGAAGCTTAACCATCGAGTAAAAACATGTAAAATATGTGGGCGAAATCCTTGAGCTTTTCAAATCGAAAAAAACACCAGGTAACATGAAGTCTTTATCTTCCATCTACTTCAGGAGTAAAAACTTACTCTCACAGTACAGCAGTGTGCTTCTTTTACTGTTGCTTGGAAAAATGCAAGAGCAAAAGCGCCTCATACAGCAGGAGAGAGCTTGGTCAAACCAGCAGCCGTGAAAATAGCCAGGATGTGCAGTGAGGCCGTAGCTCAGGGGTGTGCAACCAAGCAGCACTGCCGGGGCAAATGCACATATAACCAGATTGGTCCACGGGCCGCAGCTGCATGTGTCAAGCTCTGCGGGCTAGACAAACCGCGCCTACCGAAGATTGGCAATACTCTTAACCTGCGTTCTCTGTGTGTTTGTGTGATTCAATCGCCAGTGTTTCACGAATGTGGACAGCACAGCGGTACAGGTTTAGTCAGAGTTGCGGTTGGGCGCTGAGCCTGTTAAGAGTTATGTCGATATTTCGCTAGTTAAAACTAGTTGGGCTTTTCTAACGTAACCAGGCACCAGTGATGCCTCGCGCAGGGCCACGATCTGCGAAGCCGATAACACGCCCGATACTTCCTTCACAGTGGCGCATCTAGCCTGGAAAAAAGGGTCTGTCGCGGAAGGGCAGCTTTTGATATCACTTTTCAGCATGAAACCACATTTTCTTTTAAGACTACAAACCGACCGATGAATTTTGCGATGTTGCCAAAGTATCGTATCGGCAAAATTCCGCCGATATACAGTATATAGGCAATATTTGTTCATTAAAGCCGCTGCGCTGGTTTTCTGCAGGAGTGTTTGGAAACCCTGGTTTTCTGCAGGAGTGTTTGGAAACCCAACTTCCTACTTCGTCTCCGAATTAACGCAAATTCTCTGTACTGTTCCTTATGACGCAAAACCCTCCGACTGCATCAAGTACTGTAGTGCGTAGTACAGAACGTTGTGCAACCGCTCCAATAAACCAGTCTGTGACGTAACATTTACTCTGAGGTTTTTGCGCGGTAAGCAGATGGTTGCCTGCGAACAAATCAGGGTAGCCTATGCGCCGTGGTGATTGACTATACTAGGAACCAGGGCCGGATTAAGGGGGAGC
>JGI24021J15306_10004525_pt1 | contig 16195 bp, 11 predicted proteins | sample Ectturendosymbi1_FD_15306 | JGI IMG/M metagenome (IMG submission 15306) | reverse complement strand
TGGTCTCATGGCAGGAACGGATCAGAGGGGGGGAGGCGATCGCCCTCCCTAAAACCTTCGAAAGTAACTTTATTCACCATGATTTTGAACGATTCAGAAAACAGCATTTGCGATATAAGGCCATTTTGCCATCCATTGTTTTATCACAGCAGTGTTGCGAAGTCTGCTTCATCTCTCTTACAGTAGTAAACCCTTAATGAGACTTGACTACCAAATATTGTTGAAATCGCCCCCCCTTAACTGACTGTCTGGATCCGACCCTGCCCCATGGAGTTTGCGGCAAGCCGAGTTTGCTGAATTTCGTAATCAGACGCCTGCGTGATACAAGGTACGAAAAGTAGCAGGAACGGTTTGACAAACTAATGTCCACACTTCGCTTGCTACAACAAGGGCAATTAAATCTGTTTAGGTTTCGGGCAAAAACTAGGTCCCCTTTTCATTCCAACACTGTATTACTGGTTTTGATTTCAGTCAAAACAAACGTTTTCCACAACAGTTGAATTTCCCAGGGAGAATAACACATCTTAAGGTCCCACCACGTACACAATATTAATAAAGATTTGTAAAATTGACATGCTAAAAATACCTGACAAGGACAAATGGTGCAACAGAAAGCTGCTGTTTCTTCCTTTGCCAGTGCCCTGCAAGCTCGTTGCTGCTAGCCTATCTTGATAAAATACGTTCTCTATTGTCACCTTTCAGCCTGTGGTTTACCGGACAGATGCACATTTGAACAAAAGCAGGAATTGCATTTTATATGAACTTTATTTTTTAAACTGTAATTTGGAAGAAATGACAGCCTAATAAATGAAAAATATTTGAGGTTAAAAAACTGAGGAAAAAATTAAGTGGGTTTTCAAATATAATAATACTGTAATGTCTGATGTGCATGGCCAAAAACTACCATAGATAACTTTCGCTGTTACATGAGCTATTATTTTTTTATATAAATAACCTCTCACGAAAGAACATTGGATTCGAGCTGAAATTCACGAAATGATTTGTTCCTGTACTTGATTTTGAAACTATGTGCGATTAAAGTCGCACAGCATCTGTCGGTCGTACTTTTCGAGAGAAAGCTGCAATGTCTTTCAATTTGACTTGGTACTGACCATCACTGACCAGGGAAAACGTGTCCTTGGTACGAATGAGGCGACACTTTACAATATCAATACCGTTGATAAAGTCACGTTGCAGAAAACACATGTCCATATGCAATTTGCCCATCATATCCACTTCAGAACTGTTGGCAGTCAAAGCTTTGCGCTTTGTGTAGCCTGCGTTGTCCGCACCAATCGTGTCAAATTCGTCAGTCGTATCTTCGAGCCATAAGCTGGCCAACAGATGAGGTTTTTTGCAGCCGGACCGCAGCACAGCGAAGTTTCAAGGTAAGCTCTGTACGGGTATCTGCTGTTCGAATGGGAAACCAGCCTGTTGTAAAGGCTCAGATCGATTTGCGACCACGAGCTGTGCAAAAAGTTGGAAACGGGGGCGACTACCGAGTCATCGTTCAAATTTTCACTGTTTTCGTTCACAACGCTGGCGCATGTGTGCAGGAAGAGATTTGACAAGTCGATATAATACTCCCGTTCTTCGCACATATTAAATTTGACAGGGACACCGTCCACCAGCACATATTGTGGCTGGTGTCCCACGTAATGTCCATGCTCCAGGCTGTTTTGCGTTGACGGTAACGCGAACAAGTCCAAGTCGCTTTTGACACTCTGACAAGACTTTTCGTGCACTAGCGTACCCATCGTATCACCTGAAAATATTTTTGATTGGTTTCAGCTTCCTTTTCTTTGAAATGACAACGCTGCTTGCTCGTTTGGTATTTTTGTTAGGCGGTGTGGAGAAAAAAGGCAGGCCTGGTGGTGGTGCTATGACACGCTTCAGCAAGTTTGAACCGTCTTCTTGTTTCACTCTTCGAACAGCTGCTTATTTCACATATTTACCTTCCAAAACATCAGAAGTGAACTGCATCCCAGACCTCAGAGCCTCGCGCCCAACTGCCCGAGCACCCGACTTGACAAGAGGCATGACAACACGGCTTAGCCTCGCCAAAACACTGCCCAAACGGTAGCCTTTCTGTTGTTGAGCTCCGGCGAAAAACGGCATGCCGCTACCGGCTTGGTTCATGTAGTAGTCTACGTAAGCTTTGGCATCGCAGTAGAAAGACGCTTTGGGCAACGCGCTTACAAGTTCGACTGCTTTTTTTCTGCGAAAATGCTATGACACAAGCACTTTTCCGCTGTTGAAAGGAACAACTGCTCCCTGGTCGTCTCTTAAAGTAATATGAATGTTGTCAAGTTTTTCTTTTGCACTGAGAAGTAATGCATTTTTTCGTATCGTCGATATACAGTATCACCGCGTTGTCATTCCACGGGTATGATGGAAAGTAAAGAAGCAAGTGCATCGCCAACAACCCGATGCTCCAGCAAGTCGCAGTAAATGTAGATGACGTATAAACCTTGATGAATGTCAACAGCAGGGGTCACCAACGTGGTGCCCGCGGGCACTAGGTCGCCCGCAAGGACCATGTACGTTGCCTGCGGGCCTGTTCTAAAAATAACATTAGCATGATCAATGTCTTGACATTAACGAATATCATTACTAAAATAATTGAAGGTAAATTGAGAAATATTTTTAGTTCAGAAATGTGTATCAAACTAGTAGCCCTTCGCATTAATCGGTACACAGGAACCTCGACGTAAAAGGTTAGTTACCCCTGGTCTACAGGTAGCCGGCTGTGAACAAACCCGGGTTTAATGAAGTAACCCGTTTCAAAGCCGAGCAATCGTCTGAAATTTTCACTAAACCTGATATAGACGACGGGCTCTGTAATGCTGAGAGTACATTTTCAAGTACGCTCGCTGTAAGACAGAGTGTACGAAGGGGCTCTCTTCTTACGTTTGCTATCCAAAGTGTGGGTGAGCTGAAAAAATATAACCTCGGGATTTTTGTAGTAACCCGTTTCAGATGTGTTTTCAGATCTGCTTCGTTTGGTGGACTCACAGCAACTTTCACGTAATACTCGCGACCGTCGAGAATATTGTTCCACGTGTTAGGATACATAATTTCGGAAACTGCAACCTCCCACGAACCGACCAAAGCAAAGTCACGAGGTAGCTTCGTTGTGTAATCCGACATGGCGTTTTCGGGAAACAGCGCCATAGAGCTATTGCTCGGGAGCGTCAGGTAAAAATGATTTTTCTCCACCTTGATAACAGGACGAGGCATCAAGTAACCGACAGAGCTGCTCAACAGAGTAATCCACAATCTTGAGGTTCTGTGCCAACTGACAGGTAGTACACACGGGTTCAAAGGATAATATACGCCGCCAGCACCTGACAGAAAAAACAAATTCGCTCTTTGGCACGACCTAACCACATCAAATCCATTCAGGCATATCGGATGACGTCTTTTGCGTTCAACCAGGAATCAAACTTTGCTGGAAAACCACGCCAACGCACCAGCACCTGTTCGCCGTACAGCACTTGCCTCCCTCGTTACGCCCCTGGTCGCCCTACAACACGAGCCAGACACTTCCTTCTTTTTCCGGCGTTACATAATCTGGGCTTTGTTTTATGCTACGATGCGATTTTGCACTGTGAGATCGTAAAAAGTCTGGAAGCACGTCGATGTATCTTTTGGTATGTTTGAATGTGGAATATAACCAGATTCGAGACTAAAAGCGTTGTGATCAATCGTTCGGCGATGGCAGCTTTTGTTTCTTGATTTTGTGACGTTAGAAAGTGAAAATATTTCTTCTTCAGCCAGCGTTGATAAAGCTTTTTGGTAAACTCGAGACCACGGTCCGTGTACAAAATTAACGGCTTCCGCGCGCTCCTGTTTACAACTTTTGCAAAGGCTTTGAGGACCCTCTTGCTTGTTTTGTTCTTCAGCGACTCAGCCCACGCAAATTTTGAAAATACGTCGATTACAATCAACACTAACGTGTGGCCATTATTGAACTTTTTTCAGTTTTGGTAAATCAATCAATTCAGCTTTCCATTGTCAAGCTTAGCAATAGCGTGATGTCAAACCAGAAGACTAACAAGTATGCAACACACACAGCTCATCAGAACAGGGCTACATATATAAATAATGACAAACTGTGCTAAATGTTATTAAGTATATGTAAGGTATAACACTGATGAGTCAAGAAAAGAGATTGGATCAATGAATGTCCAACCAATTTTGGAAGTTTGATGTCATGATAGGCAATGGAGCAAACTTCTTTCGCTGATCAGAGACAAAGCTCAACATTTAAACAAACACAATGAACAATCTCAATGGATTGGAGAAAGCCTTATCAATAAAATACAGTAACCTGCAGTCCCAAAACTGGTCTCAAAGTTGCAAAGAATTTCAAAAAAATCATCGATTCCAATCGAAATCTGTTTTAAGCAAAGATGATAACATCCAAATCAATCAATATCTTGGAATGTCGCACGATTTAACTTAAAATCCACGTACATGTCTACCTCTGGTCATGTTCATGTATTGGGCATGCGAAAGACGAGGAAGTAAGCTATATTTCTTGTGTTGCGATCGGAAAGCTCCAGCGGTGAGTGCCCAAAGCTTCACACTGTGGCAGCAAACAACAATAGAGATCATGTGCCGCAGTAATTCTATTATTGCTTCTTCATGCCATGTATATACGGGTGTAATTCTTCGCGCACATCCCGATCGTGGTGAATAGCACATTCAACGCAACGCCAACGGAGAGGTTACAACAACATATCCTCCTTTTTACAACGAACCGCAGCGGTCACACATTCTCTTTGTGAAGGTTGCACCTGGCACGACCTTCACATCCTGGTCACAATACCACTTTGTTGTGATTGGAAAACTTCAGCAGGAAGTGTGCAAAGCTTCACACTGTGGCAGCAAGCAACAATAGAGATCATGCTCATTCAATTTCTGCTTGTTTGCGCCACATATATTGGGTGATGTTCTTCACGCACGTCCTGTTTGTGGTGAATCTCAGATTCAACACAATGCTAACAAGGTTGGGCTAGACTTGTTGAAATGCCTGAGAGCGATAGAGACAAGGAAAATGCAAACTGCTTTCACAAAAATCTCAGAAATATACAACCTGCAATCAAACTTCGTGAAACATCAGTGCGAAGGGTTCGCCTGCGCGCTCTAGCACTCAACCAAAGGGAACTCCCAATGGCTTTCAGCCACCGGGCATGTTATTCTTAGTGTACCGCATGTAGCAGCCGCCGTGCTGCTACTGCTACATCATTCCCCCTTCTCTCTTTTTAAGGCGAAGCTGCACTCCCTGCACACTCAGGTGAATGCGGTTTCGGACTACCTACCACGCCCTGCCTCGCCGGTCCACCATCAAAGAAATGCTTCGCCTGCACGCGCGGCACTTTGCCACAGAGATCTCCCATGGTTTCGATCCACTGATGCCCCACTTCTCCACCACTTGAAATTCTTCGCCCTCGCTCTGTGCCACTCGATCAAAGGGAGCTCCCAGTGGCTTTCGTGGTACCAGGGATGTTATTCTTAGCGCGCCGCATGTAGCAACCACCGTGCTACTACAATTCGGCACCATTTTCTAACTTATCGGGCGCCATTTCATAGTACAGTGGTTCTTAGCCTTTTTTCCCTCCTTAACCCCTTAACAGAATTTAAGAATTCATTTTATCCCCAACGATGTTCATTGTGTCAAAGCATGATTTTTCTGGAAAATATCCAGGGCAGGTTCTCCTGTAAAAACGTTGTAAACTTCCACTCAGGTGCACGAATTTTTGTGCTTATTGGAATCAAATTTAGGGTAATGCTTGTATGAAACTTATCAGTCTCTGAGATAAAACTTTAATAAAATGCTCTTACAAGAAAACCTGAATACTTTCAAGAAGTGGTAAAAGTAATTGGATGAGGTCGCTGGAAATCTGAAAACAGTTTCGTACGAACCGGCATATCACTGAATCAAGCGGCGAAACGTTTGGAAGGAGTACACACTTCACAGCCATGTTTAAATTTTTCTCTTATTGAAAAAGACAAACAATTTCAACCAGTCAGTCACTCAGTGAGACTTTTGTGCTTGTTTTCTACGCACAATATGTGAAATTCTGAGAACAGCGGTTGAAAGAGATACTCTCGTGGAGGGCTGCGGAGTAAGAGGTAAAACGTCCAACTCCAACCTTCCAAAATTTCCGACACCAACTTCCGACTCTTAAAACATAACGTGAATGAAGTTTGACTGTCAAGAATTTTGTAGCAACTAGCAATCAGTAGATATCGTGATACACGGCACGAATTCTGTGTTTCAATAAAAGTTTCAAAGTATATTGTACCATTTCAATAGGCACAAGTTAGGATTCCTAACTTAGACATGCGATGTAAAAAATTGATTCCATAGGACTTCCAGAGTCGGAGTCGGATAAAAAAATCCGACTCCAATTCGAAGTGGTCGTTCGACTCCGACTCTATCCAAAAAACTCCGACTCCTTGCGACTCTGAGTGCGACTCCGCAATCCTGCTTTCATGTTAGCTATGGAAATAAATTGAGATCGATGTTTTGTTTGATGGTCATCATTGAGAACCCTGCCTGATACAGATAAGTATTTTGACGATGTATAACAACTGCGAATGCACGCTTTGACAGCGTTGGAAACTCTTCGCCCAATCCATTTGGAATAAAAAATTGTTTAATATTGAAGATTAATCAATTCATCTTTATAAAGCACTTTGAAAAAACGAGCCCTACTTTGTGCCCTGATAAAATTTGCGCTTTCAGTTACATGTTTCAAAACTATTTTCAAAAATTCTGGAAGGGCTTTACTCGCCAGTGCATGCCGATGAAGAACGCAAGGGATAGAAATGATATGCGGTGCCCGTTTATTCACCAGAGTTGTAAAATCTGACTTCACTGAGCATAGAAGAGGCGCCGTCTGTACATAGCGAGCCAACGTGATTCCAAGACTTTGTTTTGTTGAAAGAAACTATTCATTTTTCCTGATCATCAGTCACTTCGATCGTCACCTTTAGATTTTCGCACATCAAGAACTCAATCTTTCAACTCAGCTTCATGTACATATTGACAATGAAGCAACAAATAAGTGCAGTTCGACACGTCAGTTGATTCATCTAGCTGAAGGGCGACTCTTTCCTTATTACTGTACTTCGGCTTTTATCTGCTACGTGATCTAAAATACCACAAGACATAAGACTTATATAACCTACTATATGGTTTGATAAATGAAATTTCTTAATTTTTCCCTTTTGTTCTCTTTTCAATTATACCCATAGTGTACGGTTTGATAAGTCACTTTTACAAGCCAATTGTATGCGGTTTCTTTCTTTTGCTATTGCCAAAGCAACGCGACAGGATGCTTCAAATCCTAAAGTGTCTTCAGAAACGAACCCTGATATAGGCAGAGGGCCTGCAGCAAGAAATTGAGCGCAATTGGTCTGCAAAGACACGTGGCCGTCATGTACGTGTGTGGAATGGAGTGTAGCGAGCTTACAAAGTTGATGGCTTTCGTTCATCGAATCATTACGAAGAACTTTGGAGAAAAAGACAAGAAAACAATAAAATGTATTGCACAAAAGAATTTTTCAATTCTTAAAGAACTACCATCTCCTTTTACGTACAAACTCTAAATGAGGTCGTGAACAGAAACAGTGCTGCACGCATGAGTGAACAGAAACAGTGTTGCACGCATGAGTGAACAGAAACAGTGTTGCACGCATGAGTGAACAGAAACAGTGTTGCACGCATGAGTGAACAGAAACAGTGTTGTACGCATGAGTGAACAGAAACAGTGTTGCACGCATGAGTGAACAGAAACATTGTTTCACGCATGAGATGCTCAAATGAATCTGATAGCCTACTACATGTGTAAAGATGAATTAAAAAGAGAAAACGTATCACTAAGCATAACTCTGAATCATAATCCAACGTGCAACATCTCAGGTTTGTGTGATATATCCGCAAACTTACTTTGTAGCAATGCAGACTATAACGCTTGACATAGAGATGAGAATTTGACTGGAATTGATCTGGATCCGGGCCATGGCGAAATTTGTTGATTTTGGATTAGATCCAATCTGTAAAATGCTTCATAAATTTAGGATTAAGACGGGATTTGGACTGAGTTGAGTTCATGGAAAAGAATTGCATATTTTTTGTCGATGAAAAGCTGTATTTTTCAATTTTTAAACTTTATTTGGATTTCGATTTTAAATTTCCTAAAGTTTTTGGGCTATCGTTGGACTTGGACTGAGTTTTAAAAATTCAGGACTGGATCTGAACCGCAAAATATGACAGTCCGCTCATCTCTGGCCTGACATTAAGCTTCTCATCAATCTATGAAGAAAACACTGTCGGATGTGCTTTTACGTTTTGTCCTGTAACTAACTAGCCTAATAATCCAGGATATTACATTTTGTAAAAATTTATAAAAATGCTTGATTGCCATATTTCATGATTCAGTCAGTTTAACCCCGATAAAGGTGAAAGTTACCCCTGGGATAAATTTACCCCACGTTACGAATCACTGTATAGCATGTTGGGCACCATTTTCTAACTTATCGGGCGCCATTTCATAGCATGTTGGGCACCATTTCATAGCATAGAAAAGTCAAATGTGTGAAATTTCAAAAATGTGAAATTTCATTTGACTTGGCATTGACTCGATCTTGCAAACCAATGACTCGAAGTGATTCATCTGTACTTGTGGCTTGATTCTGAATCGACTCCACCAAGTCATGACTCGAATCGAAAAAATTTTAGATGACTCTGACTCGCCTCAGACTTGAAGAGCTTGTGACTCTGACAAAAATGACTCAGCAACATCACTGCAGCAGGGTGACCTGATCTACGGTCGACCTCCCGTGTCGAAAGCCCGCTTGTTCCTGTGGTAGTATTGGGGCGATTATTGGTTCGACACGAGCGTAGATGAGTCTCTAGAGCAGCAGTTCCCAAACTTTTTCTGATCGCGTATCATTTGTGGGCCCGGCATTTTCACCGCGTACCACTTTGAAAACACCTTGTTCCAGGAAAACTCAATCTACCCAATATCATTCGATCAAAAGTTTAGCAAACCAGACTTGACGCAAATGCGGCATGAAGAACATGGCTGTGATAAACTATGATAGCCATTTTTCGAAACTAATAAGGGAAGTACACAAAAGTGCAGGAGTTTATTAACAGAACCCGATAAGTAAAAAAAATGCATTATTTTTGTCTGAAATTTGCCCCCTGCCGGGTGGCAGAGGAAATTTTAAAACATGATTTTAAAATTTCCTCAGTGATGTTCTTCTGCTACTGCACTGGTGGTTAAACTAGGTCTATTTTCCTGATTACGTAGATCTAAATCTGTCACAACATGGCCTTCGATTTTCTGTCCGCCTGCAGGTTCCGCAGGAATGTTTCCGCCGGACTTAATTGCCACTGTAAAATAGTCATTTGAATGTTTCTTGTCTTGGCTGCAACTTCCTCTCTCATTTTTTCTTCTTTTGCTTTTCTACGTCTTTCAGAAACACTTGGATAAGCTCTACGGTTGTTAAATGACGATCCCCTTCTGTCCATGTTTATTTATTAACAAGTTTAATAAGGCTGTCACATTTTCATCGCAAAAAGGAGGACAACTAACGACTGTCACTTACTTGAGTGTATTATCTACATTTAACAAGTCAAATAACAATTAGGCCTTTTGATAAGTTTTAGGATTGGAGTAAGACGTCCAGTGTGGACGATGTTTCACTCAAAACACACAAAACAAAATCCTTATTTACTTGTCCTGTTTAGCTCATGAATATTTTGCAGTTTCCTTAAATTTCTTTAGAATGTGAAATCACCTTTAACAATATTATAAAAATAATTGCATGAAAGATATTTTAAATTGCACACCAGCTGTAATGGAGTAGAAATTGGTTCAGTTAGAAAGATTTCTCTTTCTTTTGGGTTTGTGGCAGCATCAAGGAAAAAATCGTTCCACATTAGCATTCAACGGTATTGCAAGTTGCAAGATATTTTGTCCATCTTTCATGTTCCATCATTTTACAATAAATTGCATTCGACTGAAGCTTCTTTTGCACGAACCAAACAATATTTGGTATTGGTCAAACAGTTTAGCTTCATCAATAGAAACGTTTCTCACAAGCAGATACTACTCACATGGTTCAACATTTTCCCATTCAGTTGTTTGCAAGCGGAGGAATCTCGTCAAAGCATTTAAATTCAGCAAATAAAATCGTCCATTTAGCCAGATGTACAACACAAGACTTGTACAATACAGATACATCTGACATGAATAATACACAGTCACGATCCTAGCCTTTTCTCAGTCCTTGAGTTTTCTTGGTGTTGATTTAACCTCGCTTGATATGTACGTCTGCTTGTCTCTATTGAATCCTTGCCTTCACTCTGGCGAAACAAGATACAACCTCTACAAATGATGCTTTGAACTTCTCAGTATTCCGAACTTGCTCATTAAAAGCAATCAGAAATGATTGCAAATGTCTTAATGTCCTAAACAGAGTTTGCTCAGTGAATTTCCAAAAAAACTTTCAGAACAACAGTTGGCTTGTGGATGGATTTGAAGCATGAATGTGAAGCCGGGTACCTTTAAAACATCCTTAGCAAGCGAGGATAAAGTGATAGCCACCTGGTTAAGCTGTGAGAAATAAGTTTTTGGTACTCAATATCCGCAAAGTCACAATAGTCTTTTCACAACCTTTGCAAATGCAACCACGCGTAATTCACTCAGCTTCAAAATCATTTAGTCCTTTTCTGAAAAAGGGACACTTCTGACGAATTTCCTCATTTTTTTAGCATTATTGATTAGCTATAATTTCTAGAAAGTACTACACTAAGCTATGTACAATACACTGATCATCGTATCACGGTTCATCAGCAAAACTGGTACAGTACTTATAATGGAGTCAGAAGCCCGCGCTGTAATGCCGAAGTCATTGCGATATGGAAAAAAGATTTACCGCTGTTATGTCATGATTAATGTGAAAGCATTCCCGCCTTTCCAGCCGAGAATTATCTCAACCAAAATATAGATTAATTAGACAACTTGCAAGCTCTCCCATAAACGAAGCTACGCCACCAGCAAGTATCTTGTTGCAGTTGAGTAGGGACAGCTTACTGCATGTAATTACGATAGATCATAGCCAATGGCGTAACTGACGGGGGACAGAGAGGCGAATTCCCCCCTTGGCATGCTAAATGTAAAAAACGGTCCCCCACCACTTAACTTATATTTCGGTTTCAGCATTCCTTTGGTTTTCAGTAGGTTGTTGTTTTTGTGTGTTTTTCGAATTATTTTCCGGTGATTTAGGGTTCTAGTTTAGCCATCCACATCCGGGTTCACGATCAATTCTCACTTTTTTTCTGAGTGTTGCCTAGTAGACCCCGTACTGTGGCCAGTGGAGCCTTTTTATCTAAGTTTACCACCCTGGCTCAAACCTTTAGTTACGCCACTGATTATAGGTATGTAAAATAAGAAATGTAAAAAGGAGGATATTTTAACATTTTTGAATGTTCTCGGAGATTATTTCATTTCTCATGAAAAAAGTGGACATGCACTCCAAAAAGAGGACGTATGGTAGCCATAGTTAACAATCCTACTTATATGCGACCTGTGCAAATCTGAATAAGGCAGACGCAAAATCTACCAGTAGCGAGAAGAGACGTAGGCTAATGCGTTCTACGTGCCTTGGCCTTGCAATCACTAGATCAGGGGTCGAGAACCTTTTTGGCTCAGGGAGTCATGAAACCTACATATTTTTAATTGTACTTCCGTGAGAACCATATAATATTTTTCAACACTTAATGCAACTAACTCACTTAACTAACGTGTGCATTTTTAAGCAAAGTCAACTATTTTAAGCAATGGTAGATGTCTGAATTTTCTCTTTAATAACATGCTTCTTACTGTTAATGCTACTTCTGGTGCTGCATGGTCATATCGCCATCTTAAGATCCACATCTGGCTCGCGAGACATAGGTTCCCGATCCCTGCACTAGATTCAGATTCCTGACCGACTTTCAGGAAAACAATAAGTGTAATAGTTGTTTCATCACAATATCAAATAATATGCAAGTGAAATACTGCCGTCTGGACGACCGATAATAGCGTCTACAAACAAATTTTCCTCGCTAATAAAAATGACTAAGTGGCACGCACATGTCGTACATATGGTTAAACACATGAACATGGTTGGTGGCGCCTGTTTGGTGGGTTGTCCTGGTTCCGGGCCCCTTGGCCCCCTCCAAATCTGGCGCTGGTTTATATCAAGACAAGAGGTTACCACAGATTAACGGCCTAAACCTAGGCAAGAAATGCTTGAAAACTACCTAGCTTAAAAACTCGTCGGAAGGCTTGTAACGTAGTGTTTCTTAAGTGGACTGTAATGTTGTGCGTTGATGCAGTGCTTGTTTTATGCTGTAAAATGTGCTTATTCAAAATCACTGAAGTTTTTTTTCTGGAAATGTAGCTGCGTCTGGTTGAGAATATCACGCTTTTGTTACAAGTACCGGTAGATGTATTTTGTTATGATGGAATTTGCTCAGACATGTGAACGTATATTTATGCAGGCTATGGCGTCGACAGTCCATCAGCTTACAAAATTCGAAGCAAACACAAAATTGAACATTTTGAACGCGGGAAAAACTCAAACAGAAACAAACGGAACGAAACTTCGACTGAGTGAAAAACACATTGACCTTGAATCTAGCATTGTAAGCTTACCGAAAGAAGAATACACGCCTCGCTACGGCGCCTGGATTGACTCCGACGAATCAAGCATCCAACAACTATTTGCCACAAGTGCAAGGTGCGCGATCTTCACTTCGCCATTCAAAAGCATTAAAGTGAGGTTGAAAAATGGTCACGCTCAGCCTTTGAGCACTTCGAACTTCGACTCGTCCAAAATTGCAGACGATGAGCTGTTTTCAGCAGTAGTGGACGCACTGAGACACCCACCTTGTGTGGTGGCATCGGCCCAGGCCTACATTGATGTCGTGCTGCAAGGGAGACCGTTTGCAGCCGTACATTGGCGATACGACATGCGCGACTGGCACCACAATCACTGCATTGCCAACAACCAGCCGCAGTACAAGAAAGCTTGCAAGTATCTGCCTCTAATTGCACCGATCGACGTGGCGCGGGCGATAGACGGCAAGATGCGGGAATGGAAAGTCGACAACGCGAGTTGCAGTACACTGTATGTTGCCTCTCCGCCGTCCTTGGATCGTTTCGCGAAAGACGTCATTGCCTTGAGCAACGCGTGCGCTTCGTCACCGCGCGAAACTTTGAGCGCGTTCATTCGCAGAAACAGTCGTCCTTGCGGGAATGATGCTGAACTTTCCATCGACATCGACGAACACGTTTCGATGGCAGAAATGGAGATTGCAATGCGGAGCACATGGTTCTTTAGCGCTTGGGCCTCAACATGGTCAGGAAACGTCGTTGCTTCGAGGCCAGAAGGAAAAACGAACCCGGACGGCCCGAGGTTTACACACGCTGAGATTTTGAGCTTAGCCACAAGGAGCATGCTTCACAGAACGAACGACACAACATAAAACTAGTAGCAGCCTATAGGGTTTTGCCTTGGGGATATTGATCTGCAAGCGCTTGGGTGTTTTTGCATTTGTCTGTATTTGTGACTCTGGTGTTGACTTAATCTTTTGTGAAAATAATCATCTTCTGAAACTTGCGTAATTTTTACGTAAGTACAAAATGAAGAGCAAAAAAACAAAAAACAAAAAAAACAAAACAAGGTCAGCACTTCATTTTTGCTGGAAATCACCAAAATTCTTTGACAATCGCAAGTTACATCCCGCCATCGCCGCTAACCGGATTACCTTGAATGTTTTTCTTTTCTCATCGCGACGAATGTATCTGGTCGATCTCGCGAAAAACGACTGCGTGCATTTTACGGTTGTGTATTTGCTCCTCTTGCACAAGACAAGGTAAAGGTTACTTCACCAGAAAATGCGAGCAGCGCGCATGCTGCGATTCTGGCCAGGCCAGTCGCCAGGTTTTTGCAGCAGGGGGCCAAAAACCACAGAGGGCCACATTTTTTAAATACAGTATTGAATGTATGCAGCCACCGCAGACAAAATTTGGGGGTCGGGCACCACTGGTCCATCTGTTGGCGACGGCCCTGATTCTGGCTCAATTCTAGCTTCTCTATGTGAAGTGTCGCGGTTTCGAAGCGATGTAGCTGTGTTTGATTCAGATCTTACTTTTACTGTCGGCTCGCGAACTACTTCTGGAGTCGCGCTACTGAACTCTTGCTTTAGCCTGGTGACATAACCGTCCGTAGGGAGAGGACGGGCGTTCCTCCCCCATTGCAAATTGCGTCTAAAAACCGAAACTTGGACAAAACCTGAACTGAGCAGCTTAATTCCGATTACTTGATTTAATGCTTGCAACGACAGTTTATTTGCCAGTAAAATAATGACACTGCCCAAGAGACAGGTTCACTCTTCTGGTGTCAAGTAGTGATGAGCTTGTAGCTAGCTCATATCCGCTCATTTACTTGCAGGGAGGTTGCGAAACGTGCGATCAGTTCTTCTATTTTAATAAGATATAAGGACTGAAGATGCGTAGTGTTACGTGAAATAGATTTCACAAAAGTTACTTGAACCGGCAGTTGTCCAGCCGGCAGTAAACAAAACGGATCCAGAAAATGAGAAAACTACCCGCAAAAGTGCCGGCTGGCGGCTGTGCTGGCTAGAGAAGCCAGCCGGCAGTTGGAGAGGTTGCAAATGAGTAAGAAATTGCGCAGTGACGGCTGAAATAAAGACCTGGGCAATTATGACTAGAGAAGCCAGCCGTCAGTTGGGGAAAGTGCAAAAAAAGTTGAAATTAAACAGTGGCAGCTGAAAAAAGACCAGACAAATAATGAAATGACATGGAAAAACTGCGTGGTGTCTGTATCGGCTCAGCCAACCTAGAGGGAAAGTGGCAGGCACTTGGAGAAAGTGCAAAATCTTCCAAATGAAGTGTCGATGAAAAAAGTTGAAATAAGTTTGGATAGCACATCAAATTATAATTTCCCACACTTTTAGAACACAAAAACGTCTAAGGAAGCATGGCCTTTCATTAAAGCCATATTTTGTCAATAATTGTTTCACAAAAACGCGTTTTGTGAACAATTGGCTTTCATATGAATCACATTTCGTGATTCTAGCATGGGTAGAATGTTGAAAAGTTTTTGAAAATCTGAACTGTTAGGTCTGCCGAATTTTCTCAAAAAAATAAGTTTAACGAGCACTTGGCTTTCACATGATTCACATTTTGTGATTTAGCATGGATAGAAAGTTGAAATATTTTTGAACTCACGAAACTCTGAGTTCCGCTTGACATTTTTCACAAAAATACGTCTTACGAACGATTGACTTTCATATTATTCACATTTCGTGATTCTAGCATGGGTAAAAGTTGACATATTTTAGAAAATCTAACGAAATTGTGAAGTCCGCCAGAATTTTTTCCCAAAAAATGTTTTTCAACATCATTGTTCAAGCTTTGCAATTTAAAATGCTGCATCTCTCTTGGTTGGGAGACAGTACCCAATGTTTTGAAAGCAATCATGCTGACTCGTTACTTGGTAGCGTTTGGGTACCGGCCTACATTCTTTCTCCGACAACTATACCTGCAACAGAACATTCACCTAGCACTTGGTGATTTGCCATGTTTAGCTTAACATCGACAAACATTTCACCGCTGTGCGGGGCGTACCGACGTTACAGATGGCGCCCAGGGAAAAAACAAGTTTGGCGTTCCCATGTTCAACATTAAGGTCTTTCGGAAGCACATGTGCTGTATTGAAAAAAGTACATGCGACATTGTTCAGACTTTTCGGCGTCTCACTAGTGATTTGACGCCCCCAGTGATTCGGATCCCGGAGCGTTGTGCCCCCGGTGCCCCCCTCGTTATACCCCTGACGCTGTGGACGTGTGGGAATATTTTTTCCAGGAACAGTGAAAGCGTTTTGCGTAAAATGTTGTGATTGGACCGGTTTCTGATACCGGCTGTGACCAAAGCTTTTCTTGCAAATTAGGTGTGGCCTATTTCACTTTTTCATTTTTGTCCTGTATTTCAGATTATGAAAAGACGTTTGGTGGTACAGAACTTGAAGATGGCGTGAAGTAGGTGTTTTGGTCCGCCTACCCTCTCCAGCGCACCCTCCCCTCTTAAAGAGGGAAGGG
>JGI24021J15306_10004524_pt1 | contig 16195 bp, 9 predicted proteins | sample Ectturendosymbi1_FD_15306 | JGI IMG/M metagenome (IMG submission 15306) | reverse complement strand
GGGGAGCTTTGCGTTCGTGCAGGGGGGGGCTTGACATTCAAATTTGACAAAAATTCCACTAATATATAGTGTTTCATATTTCAATTTTTGGGGGCTTGGAACTTTGTTTGGGGGACTAAGCCCACCAAAGCCCCCGTTGCGACGGGACTGTCTGCGTCATGGCAACTAGCGCTGCTGGCGAACGAGTGTTTAGTATGGCTGGGCATGTGTTGAATACCAGAAGAGCAAATTTAAAGCGTTCGTCAGTGAACGACATACTCTTTTTCAACTGTGCTTTTAAAGCTAAGAATGAAGCTAGCTTTCGAGGTTGGCCGAAAGGTTTTACATTTTTACTTTGTAGTGTTTTTCAAGAGCTTCTGTTGGCTTTGAAATGAACCATTGACTATAGGTTGCCACTAGCGATAAAACACAATGTTGCATGCGTTTTTAGTGGTTTTCAGACATACTGCAAGTGATGCAGGCAGCGGCTTAACAAGGTTAGATGGCGTCCGGAGAAAGAAATAAGTTTGGCGCCCCCATAGTGATTTGGCGCCCGGGGAATCGTGCCCCTCTTGCCCCTTCCCCTCGTTACGCCCCTGAGTGCAGGTGTGAGGGGAAAACAGTGCGAGCGGGTCTGGAGCGGCCTGGGAGGGTATGCGTGGTTGTTGTGGGTTTAACAGGGTTGGTGCATACTTCATCAGCGCAGTGTTCAGGCAAATTCTTACAAACGGTCAAATCTTCGTGCTGGTTTTCATCAATTTTTATATACAAATATTTTCATTGACATTTATTAGAAAATTGATATTGTTTAACCAGAGATTAACCAGATTTTGATTTCGAAATCCAATTCAGGCTATTGGCGTACTCCGCGACTTCACAGTCAAGCCAAACAACTTTTAATCGAACTTTCAGCATATGAATTATAGTATAAAGCAGGAATAGGGAACCTACTTACTATCACGGGCGGCACTAATTGTGCAATTTCGCAAAACCAAATAATTTTATCCTAAAATTATACCTTTATATCAATGTGAGGAAGAGTGACTTCTCTTGACTCACCATGTACCTGCTTATCATAGAGCTTCGTTTTGACGCGATGTTGTGCACTAACTTAGGTTGCAAAATTTCTGATGCCGGCAATATCAAATGTTCGCACGGGCCGCAGGTTCCCCAACGCTGGTGTAAAGTGTACATCAACTGACGATTGGTGTGATCAGCAAACAAAGCACAGCATACAAAAATCAGTAAAAAAAGTCCTACGGATCCAATTAATACCAGACTCGAAGCTTTGCCGAGTTTGAATCTGGAGCGCAAGAAATCTAGCTACGTAGATGTGTATGCTAGTGTGGACAGAGAGCTGTGGCAGCAAACAGCGACACTGGCAGTTAACTCCAACTCCATCTGTTTTACCCGGCCGGAAATGATCATGGCTTTTGCAAATTTGGTGAATGCCGTCATGAGCCCTGTAGCGTTAATCGCATTTGAAATGCGCTTGTGCTTAGCAGATGACGCATGTAATTTCAAAGTTTTTTTTTATTAGTACGAAATGATTTAGTGCATAGTTTTCCCTGAGCACTTTAAATCCGGTCCATTACAACCCATTTTGTCGATAGAAAGACGTTTTTCCGCTTTGGACTTGCTTATCACAGGCGACATTCCGCGAAGCCATTGCAAATACCTGATCCAAATATACCAGAGACCAACCAGTGAACTGATCTCACCGTGCTCAACAACCCACCATCAGTGCACTATTCTGATCAAGCAAATCAGCGTGCGAGTTCAGCAACTGCCTTCAGGAACTAAACTGCAGATTAGCAATTTGGTCGATTGATCACAATAACAATGATAACTCTGCATCGTTATTATTTCCAATCTCTATGTCTAAAAGGTTAACTGTGTAATTTCAGCTGTCAGGAAGGGAAGCGTGCTTGTGAGAGAGTTCATGGAGATCGTCTGAGTGTTTAAATTCCAGAATCTGGAGCCACATGCACATCAGGTCAAAATTTGTCGAAATTTCAAATATACTCAAAAAGGCCAAAAGTCAAACAAAACTTTGTGGCCAAACTATTTCTCAAAACGTCCAAATTTTCACAATTCGGCCGCGAAAGGGGCAAGTTCCCAGCCCTGGCTTAATGTCTGCGGATGCTGGTTAGATGTTTGCGGGTGCATGGCGGGAGCGAATAAGATTTCTCAAATTTCTGCAGGTGCGGGGTATGGGTACGGGGCGGGGGCGGTGGCGGGTAAAAATTTTCAACCCTCGCAGGACTTTAGATACATTTTTCATGAGAGGATCACCGCACGTGGCCTTATTGTGCTCGAAGCGTCGCCACTTTTATATTTCATGTTTTCTTTACCGTGCTATATCTTCCTACTACGTTCACATTAAAATTCATTGAAACACCATATACTTTAGCTGCAGCTTTACAACTAGGAGTTACTTCTTTGAGTGTCTTTGAAAGTGCGGTTTATGAAAAAAAGGTTCGGCAGGTTTCAGCAGCAAGTATCTATTTGGGTTCACATACCTCTGTTCGTGAGAATCAACCTTGCTTTGCACAACTCTTGACAAAGTGCAAGGGGATTTTGTAAGCAGTCAACTAGTTTCAGTTTTAACTAAAAACTACCTTGACTGTGTTTGATATTTCAGAAAACTAATGCGGATTCGCAAAATCGTTTTTTTTTGTAAACGCATGAGTCTTTCAATCACTTATTCATTGGACTGGGCGCAAACTTTATTGCTGGAAGATAAAATGTAACGGTGTTTAAAAGTTTTTCATTGTATTGTCTTATGAATTACTGTACATCACAGCAGTGGTGTTCAAGCTGTTTTGTACCGCGACCCATCGCAACAGCCCACGATAACTTAACGACCCCCTATCCACGACTTTCGTCGTCCAATCGCAATGAACGTGTTAAGACTGGTTTCTAGTAACCGTAGCGAAAGCGCTTGCCCAATGCCCATCTAGAATTGGCATAGATGTAGTTTGAGACTTAAATTTCGAGACCGAGACCTGATTAAAACCATGAGACCGCGACTTCATCAAAAAAAACGAGATAGAGCCTCGAGACTTGAAATTTGAGACCGAAACTCGAGACTTGAAAATTTGTGAATTATGCCGAAATTTGTCCAAACATTTCCAAAAAAATATCATCACCACATTTAAGTTAAAATTTTTTCGAATTTCTGGCATTTCTCCTACCTGCTTTTGTTGTTTCTTCCCTGCAGATATAGCAGACAGAAAACACGTCTAATTTCAGACGTTTTCCTAAGACATATCGTTGCAGTATTCAAATCTCAAGGCAATAGGCTTGTTACCGAGACCTGTATCTTTCGAGACCGAGACGAGACCTGAAATTTACGAGACCGAATCCGAGATCGAGACTCGCCAAAAATGGGTTTCGAGACTTCGATACCGAGATCAAGTCTCGAGACTCCATCATTGCTAAGTGCGACCCTCGAAAAAAGGCTCGCAACCAAAACAGGAGTTGCGAGCCCAAAATTTGAAAAACACTGCGATAGATAATATCACAGATTTAAAAAAGCAAAGAAAATGGTTCTTACCTTGCTGATATTCACGTCTATTTTCTGTTAAAGGAAGTTGTTCACTGTCAAATATATCAGAATTTTTCATTTCTACAACAGCAAAAACATGGTTTGGGACATTCATACCACTGTTTATCAAAAACGGAAATGATTGGTTGCACAACAGGGGCGTGAGTACAAGTTTTAACTAGGACCTGGCGATGTTGTCTAGCATTGACAGAGCAAACCTCCTGAAGCGCGTATGCTCAGTGAGAGTGAAGACCGGTGTTTGTATGACGTTATTCGTTGAATACATTTCGTGACATTTTTAGACTATACGTATTTGGGCACTATACCGACATGCACTTAAGAATATTTAAAACTTCATTTTTGCACCGTGTTAGTGATTATTCGCAATTGAGCTATAATATGTATTTGAGTGGGAGTGCATGGGAGCGGTTTACTCATGTTTTGCTTGTTAAAAGATTTCCACTGATTGCTTATTACTTTACCGGTTAAGAAAATACATCGAGACATCCGAGCAGGGACGTAACCGGCTGATATTTTCGGTAACTTGTTGTTGTGTCTAACAATCAAACCCCTTTTTCAATTTCGGGGGGGAGGCAATTGCATGGTTGCAATCCTGAGTGCGGACCTGCATCCCAGAGTTCAATTAAGTATCATTTCACGTATTATAATGAGGTTGTTACGTGCGGTCTACAAAGAAAGCATTGCTAGAAATTTTCACAGTTCTTGTTTGTAGAAACAAGATTTTTTTGAATGAAGAAAACAACAAAACACACACCCACGAAAGAATCAGTGTTTCGTGTTGTATGATGTTTTCACTGATTTGTTTATCTTGTTTGAGTTTCTAATGTTAGATGTGCGTTTGACTATACTATAATTTTTCCGAATTTACTTTAGGGGTTTTATAAAACAAAACCTATGAAATTCTTGCTTGGGAAAATCTACTTCAATTTTCCAAAGGGGCCACTACACCTCACAATAAACAAGCCTCGATTCTGTTTTTTCGGTATAATAATTAGCAATGGAAGCCAGTGAGTGAAAAAATTGTGTTTTTAAGTAGCAAAAACAGGAACTATTAACAATCAAAGGGTTGGATCTGGGACATACGTTATGGCTTATCTTTAAAAAAAAACTACATTCCACACCGTTTTCTGACATTGGTCATTCAAAAATTATCGGTTTATGAAGTGACCTGCAGAAATGCATATTTTATAGCAAATGTTGGTCAAAAAATTGATGCGTTTGCAAATTGTGTCTCTGTGAGTAAAAATTCAAATGTTTCAACATCTTTGGTAACTTTCAGAGTGAACTACTGGCGTAGTGCAATAAGTTTGCAGAGAAAATATTTTATTATTTTGTGAGCCAGAGTAACTGTGACTTTGCCACTTCCAAGGACACTACCTTATTTTCAACAAACGATCCTCTTATGATGAACTCAACATCTATTTCTGATTTATTTACAGCACCTAGAGAATTGACAAGTCTGCGTTGAAACGGATAGGTTGTCGGTGTATTTTTATATCAGTGGTCTTCAACGTTTTTTGTTCGATCGCCCTCCTTCAGGAACTTTGCTCAAAAATCGCCCACCGCGTATGACTTTAGTGTTGGCAAATAAGTTATTTTGATATGAGAATATTTCAATGCTAATGAAATATAGGGACAGTTTAGTTAGCACAAAGAACGAACAAACAAAACGACTGCAAATGCAATTGTAGAAACAACGTTATTCATTTCCAAAGCAGTTGGTTTCAAGCAGGGCTGTGGAGCCGGAGCCTGAAATATGAGTTCCTGTTCAACCGACACAGTTTGTGGAGCAAGCCATTTGTACAAATAACACATTGGTTTTTAGTGTTTATTGGACCAAATCGTTCTGGAGCCGGAGCAAAAAACTTTGGATACCTGGAGCTGGAACCGGATCCACAGCCCTGGTTCCACTTCCAACTGCTGCGAGCCTTGCACCCGGGCTTTTTATCTGCTAGTTTTTTGAAGCAGGTTGCAAACTGGTCAGCTTCAGTCGTATGGAGTTTCCACCAGTCTATGCCGATGTCAAGACGATTGCGGAATTTATTAGCATGTGCTGTACGTGGTAGAAACTTGCTCAGAAACATATTTGGTGGGAAACTTCAAAAGTTATATTAGCTTAACGTTTCCCAAAAATTCCGGAAAACGCTCACTGCACTTGATCAAAACATCTGACCATCCGTGTTAATAAATATGGTGCAGGCTTCATAATCGTTTTGGTAGTCGATAAAAAATTCCTGGATGTGGAATCGCATTCGCTTGTGTGAGTTAACTGGCAAAACACTTCACCCAGTCACTTTCTACGCAATGCAACTGTTGGCGTTATTTCGACAACAGAAAGGGTTTTTAGCAAACCTCAAACTACAGAAAACGATTTTTTGGAATTTTTAGTTTAGCTAAGATGGGGATGGTTGGACTTTCTTGCCAGTATAAGTTATCCCTTTCCTTTAGCCTACTTTACTGATATACTGTGTCATTAGTCAGATGAACACAGTACAGCTATATCTGCAAGCACAGTGAAACACTCGAACTGATTGAAAAACATGATAAGAACGTTTTACAACATATGACTAACTAATTAATTTTGCTAGCCAATAATTGCTACCTAAATCGTCTCACAACAGTCGTTTTTCACGTATTTTTTATAGAAGACACTTGGTTCCACTGTTTTACTCAAGTTACGAACCGAAGTTTACAAAACACATGATAACGGACTATGACGTGTTTTGCCTACGAAAAAATGTTTTGGCAACTCTCTACCGAAAACTATATGAAGTTTTGTTTCAAGACAATATTGCTAATAATAATAAGGGATGGCGAAACTCCGGCTCGCGAACCGCATGCGACTCTTCGAACATTTGCATGCGACTCTTTTGAGCTTTCCGAAAATTTATAAATTTGTTTATTTTTACTTCTATTGCAGAGTAAAAATTTTGTAAAATGGTACTGTGATAGTTACTACATAGCGCGCTGTACAGTACTATACTTTTGCAAGATGTTCCGAAAAGAAATATGATGTCACAGAAGGTTAGTTTTCAATTAAATTCGTGTGTTAAGATTTTTATGTTGCGGCTCTTTGTAACTTGGGTTTTACGATATGCGACTCATGCATAGAGTGGGTTTGGCCACCCCTGTAATAATACATACACTTGGGGGATTTGTGTCAGTTCACGGGGAGAAATAATCAGGCTAAACTTAGTCGCAACTTTTTGTCAATATTCTTAATCGCAGCGAAAGTTGATGTGATGATTCAGTGGTAGGAATGTTATGATCGTTGGACCATTTTTAGTATCTTCAAAGAAACTGACGTTTTTCGTCTTTAAGAAATGGAGTTCGGTCGATTGGGTATTTTCCGATAGTTCTATCAGTGTCGGTTGCTTTCAACCAACATAAATATAATAAAACGAAATAATGCATTCTATTGCATACGAGAAAAGTCCAAAATTCCGCGAGTTTTGACATGCCTAAAGACTTGCAAATGTTACTGCTTGATGTCGCTTTTTGACGCTGCCTCTGCAACGACTAGGTCAACAAGCTACCAAACTACTTATTGCAACAGTTTCTCCGCTGTTTTATCTTTTTTTGAACATCAGGCTTAACAATATACCTGAAAATTCGTCAGAACCGCAGTGCTTGGCTCCAAACCAGTAACACTCTCCGTGGCCTTGGATAGTTAGTGCAGTAATGCGTTACACAGGACAATGCTAGTTTGATTGTTACATCATCAGTCCTGTATCGTGTGTTTTATAACCTTTTTGAAAAACATGGAGTCGAAAGCGCATCAAATAAATTGGTTCCAAAGTGGCAAATCTAGTTTTATTTTTGAAATCATTTCACAAATTTTGTATATTCTAACCTGCAGAAATCGCCCCCCTGGAAACTGAAATCGCCCCCCAAATCGGGTAAATCACAAAATCCCCCCTTGAGGCATAAAATCTCCACCTGGAGGGAGATTTCGCCCACGTTGAATACCACTGGTGTACAGTGGCGTAGCCAGCCCAAAAATTTGTGGGGCGAAAAATTTGTGGGGGCTAAAATGTTTGATTTTCGACGAATAGCAGTATTTTGTTTGGAAACACGCGTCTCAAGACACAAAATGACTATATTGTCTAAAAATTTGGAGGGGGCATGGCCCCTTTGGCCCCCCCTGGCTACGCCTATGCTGGTGTAACGTAAAATTAATTGAATTAAAGTGACTAGTCGCCACAAATGTGACAAGTAAGTGTTATTGAAACGGGCTATCAGTAAATTGTTGCGACGCAGTGGCAAATGCAGATCCAAAAATCCCCGCTTTCTTAAACTGTGTCTCTGTGAATAAAAAATTCAGGTCGTTCAAAATCTTTAATACCTGCTGTAGTGATCTGCTGGTGTAGACCAATAAGCTTTTGTGACCTTTTATAACTGTGACTCTACCACTTCCAAGGATGTTATCAGGTTCGAAACAAACGATGCTACGATGGAACCAACATCTATTTCTGCTTCACTTGCAGCACCTACAAAAGTGACATATGTTCTTTCAATGGATAGGTTGTCGGTGTATCTTTAATAAGGTTGAGTGAGAGCGAAGTACCGCAAAGCTTCAGTTCGGAGTCACCACATTCACGGGTGTCCGCAGAAATTTTTCCAAAGTCGACATTTTGCTTATCTTTTTGAGGTTGTTGGCGATGCAACGCAAATGGACGTACACAAAAAAGAAAATGTTCAATGTTACGGTAACAGTCGCCGTCAGTGATTTCCATGTAAGAAAACTTTATAGGGAGCAAATGTTGGTTTTAGTGAGCGTGGATTTTTTGAGACTGAGTTAGCAGAGTCCTAGAATCATAACTTCGTCAATTTTTAGAATAAGTGTAAAAATCTATGAAAATACGAACAAACTACGCATTTAATTCAAATAGCTTCTCTTTGGTGTCGTGCTTTTCCAATGATTTGGAATGCTGCAAGTGCGCGAGATGAGATTGCACTACGCAAATGGTCTGGTGTTACTACGCATTTGCGCACCTTTAGAGGGAGCATTTGCTGTAAAAATGCGTTTGTTGGCAGCAACGCTTCTTTTTCGCTCATGTTTCTTTACACATAGCATAAACTAGGGTAGGGCAAACTTGTTCAATAGAACAGTCATTTGCAGAAACCAAAAACACCAGCGAGCCTCAAAACCAGTTTGTAGTGTCAATACAAAAATGGCAAAGAATGTAAGTGTTACATTAATTGGTGTACAGTAATTTGTCAGTATTAAATTTTTGTTTGATTTTCTAGTGCCCGAAAATCTGGACAGTACGTTTGTTAAAGCTGTGCATATTAATTCTCCCAAGTGTTCATTTTTCAAGGTTGCAAGATGATTTCATTTACGAACTTCATTACAGAGAAAAAAAATCACAGCAATATGTTATGCTAAACGCAGAAATGGGTTATACACTGGGATTTCAGATTCTGGATATTTGCTCTCTGGAACCTGTCGCCAGAAAGTGTAGAGTGGCATTGTCTAAAGTTTGTTTTGAGCCAGATTTTTTTGCATTTCGGTCAGTTTTATTTCTACAGCAGACAAGCTTGTTACAAACGGTTAGCGAACTGGACAGATATATTAACATTGAATAGATTTACAAGGAATGCAAAGCATGGTTTTAACTCTTGGAAATGGTCAAATCTGGCTTGGAACTTCTCCAAAGGTCTTGCAATTTATTTTAGTATTTTTCCATTTTGTGGTCTGCAATTGCCTCTTCGCGAAAAACATCCGTTCTCATTCTGACATTGGGAAAATGAAGGAAAGCTTTCGACGATGTGTATCTTAAAAATTTTTTATTTTCTTCTGGGAACTAAAGTAGCCTTACTTGCGATTTAGGTTCACTGTCGTTGTTATCAGATCGCGCAAACTCCTTGGTGACCAGTGTTTCCTCTAAGGTGCGCAAATGCGCAGAACCGCCAGAATATTTGCGCAATGAAATCTTATTCTTGCTCACCTGCAACATTCCAAATTTGATATCGTATAGACATCGCATAGCCCTTTCCAAGTGTTTCACTGGTTGTGTGTCTACATGGTTGTGAAATTTCATGCGCACTAAAACAAACATTTGCTCAATGTAAAATTTTCTTACAGGGACACTGCTGGTGACTAACTTCACGAACTTGTGTAAACACATTTTAATAAATGAAACAAACATTAAATATGAGGCAACAACAACAGGCAACATCAATTTGAGATATTGTTATTCATCTAGAAGAGCCACACAAAATATGTTGGCGACCCACAGTTCTCCCACCACTGTATAAACCTACATGGCCTACCGCTATAAGCAGTCACTGTCTTACTACATTACCTGCCAAGATGTCTGCGTTCAATCAGTGATTACTATTTTATGGTAATCACTGGTTCAATAGTTACATGCGGCTAAACGCATACTACCGTGACTTGACGTGCATCTTCGAAGATTTGTTGCCATCTTAATGTTACGCAACAAAGGCCAATAGCAAAACAATTCGCTCACGAGTTTCGCAACCTGCCTCTGCAGGCAAAGAAGCGGATTTAGCGAACTGCAAGCTCATAACTGCATGTTACCTGGCTCATGTGCAGTGTGAGTGTCATATCGGCAAATAAACTGCCATTGCAAGAATTAACCCAACTAATCAGAATCAAACAGCTGATTTCACGTTTTCCAAAAATTTTGCCTTCTTAGTCCAATTTCCAGGGGGGCAAATGCCCGTTTTGTCCCCCCTACAGACGCCCATGACCACATTGATATCTGATACCAACATGTTTCCGCCTATTGTTTTATACGATGGTCGAAGGCAGAAGACTGACATCCATCTCTAACCAGGTTTGTCTTTTCAAGGACCATGTTACGACCAAGGACCATGTTACGTTTTAAGAACGAACATTTCATATTCATCTTAGCAATGAAAAGGTGTTTCTGAAAAAATTTGCAGGCCAGCAGCGTTGCAGATGAAAATGATGAAAGGAATGATCTTCAGCAAAACTTGTGATGTTGTGCAAGCCTGATTTTCACCTGGTTTGAGTACAGCTGCAAAAGCACTTATTATTCATTCTGATGATGACAGCGTTCTCATTCCTCCAACAGCGATTCATGAACAGAATTCTACTGCTGTTGGAAAACCAGCGAGTTTTTAGTTGGCAACATTCAACAGTCTTTAAAGATTATGCATCCCATAAACGTGGTTCGTTTGATGATCATGATCCAAGTTCAGCTAAAGATCAAAACACAGATTCGACAATATTTATATGGGTGCCATAATAAAAATAGTTTGATGTATTAATTTGATAAGGACTTTGAAATTATCGACACTGAGGCGAGATGTTCACTGCAAGTCATCTTCAAGTGATAGTTAGCGAAAATATAAGTCTAGCAAGTATCAACTACACTGAACTATGGTTGACATTTGAACACAACTTTCGAATAATTTCGCCAGCAGAAATGGAAGTAAGAGCTTAAAAATTGATTGGCAGCATTGCGCAACGAAATATATGTTTATCTAGTACGTACGACAATTGGGTCTGAGTGCAATAGTCAAACTGTTAGAATTGGTTCCAGGCTTTTGGCACGTACCTGTATCATATAACTCTGTATAGCGTAAGGTCATCAAATACATGCTGAAAAATTCCCATTTTGCAAATTTCGGGCAGTAAGTCTTTAACTTTCTTTCATGTATTATTGTGAATGGAATAATGCTGATGTATTGCGCTGTAAAATTGCACTCAAGAATAAGAATTTGTGCTTTGATATTTAAAATTGCAGTTTGTAAAAAATAAATCTAAAGATTGAAATGACTTTTTCGTTCGTGTAACGTAAAAATTAAGTGAATCTTTATCCTATCTGTTAGAAAAAAAGAGTTAGCCGTAAAAATTTTTGTAAACTCTAACTAATGGCGTTACGTTGAAAACCCTACTTGTGCTGTACAGGGAAGAAACACACCAGAAAAATACTGTTGACCTGTTGCCCTGGTTTGAAGATCTGTAACTGCTTCAGTCGCGCCTTAAAAGGGACTTCACATGGCTGCGCGCCAACAATGTTTTGATGATACGAACGTGGAAGCCTATAGCTAACTAGCTGTCCATCGTTTTGAAACGTACAGCTAGATCGTGTAGCTGCATTAGATTGCAATATTTTGCAAGACATAACTGAATAGTGCACATTTCACTTAAAGCAAAGCCGCAACAATACTGTTTTGTAGATCACTTTTATCGAGTGTAAGTTGATCTATTGCTTGCACAGATACGAACTTTTGTTCAGTGCAGCAAGTGTCAGCAGGCTCTTTCGCTTGTTTTCCCGGTACTTTGAATGGCTGTAGGTCTTTACTACTAATACTACATTAGCAAGTACATTCGTTCGGAAGTGTTTTTATTCGTAACACTCATAAATAACTTTATGGCTGTAGTAAATCACTGTCGCATTTTCCTAATGTCGAAACTATGTCAAACGTGTACAATTTGAACTACGTCACACTCGTATGTACTGTCTTACTTGTTTGAAATTTCAAAGTTGTGCATCATTTTTTTTGTTCAATCCGTGTCTTGCTTCTCCACACCGTGATCGCCGTTTTGCTTTCGCGAAATGAATGGCGCTCCTGTTGTGTGAAGTTCTAAGCTCTATGCAGTTTTACTCCAGCCTCCCAGACGTAGCTGGTATAAAACTGCATATAGTTTGAGTAGAAATACTAAAAGGTTCTAGGTATTTAAACCGCATAACAGAAAATCAGCCCAACTGCATACATGACCAGACCAAAAATTAAGTTTTTGTAACGGCATAAGGTAAGGATAAATACCTTTAAATAATTTTATTAAGAGTTTCACGTTAAAGGATGCTGATAAAGACTAGCGTCCACATTTTTCCAGTTATCGCAATTAAAACAAACCATTAATTAACTGAGAAACACAGCTTTGTATAGCAAGTTAGATTTACAAGAGATTTATCATGAAATTTTTGAAGTGGGCATCAAACTCAATTCCTGGAGAGCAAAACTTTTCACAGGTACTGTATGTTTCTCACTCAAACCAATGAAGATGCATCGACTGTGCATTCATTTGAACGCACAAAACTTTCTTTTCCAAGCGCCGTAAATAATGCAAAAAAGTACATGTTGATTGCAGGTAGAATCGTTGGTTTCGAATAATAAGATAACGTCCATGAAAGTGGTAGCGTCACAGTTACTATGATTCTCAAATTATTTTCTCTGCAAACTTACAGCTCTACACTGCTTTTACTGTAAAAGTTGCCAAAACCTGAATTTTTAATCACGAACACACGATTCAAAGCACCGAATTTTTTGATGTACATTTTTCATAACATATAGGTTTTTGGAGATAACTTCATAAAACAATAACTCTAGACTGAAATATGGCTGAAAAGGGGTAAAATATTGCCTTTCTTTTAAAATAAATAGACCATAAACACATCCCAGAAATCAAAATTTAATTAATACTGGCACTTTCTTTTTCAACGACACGGAACAGCAATCTTAAACAGATTTCTGCACGATCGGGTTTCAAGAACGTTCGATGCTCTTGTTTCCCGAGGGAGCATGGCCGCAACCACCTGATATTTGCGGGGGGAAATGATTGTAGCTTGTTGTACTACTTTCCGGCAAAATGGTTGTAACTTGTTTTTGTACCTAACAACTAACCATGTTTTTGAAAATTTTTTTAGGATGTGGCAATTGCCTGGTTGCGAGTCTGCATGGGAGATTAGGTTTGGGTCCAGTCAAATAGCAAGTGGCTCACAGATGCCATAAACGGATGGTTGACTACTTTTCGCAAGTGTGAATTGCCATTTATTTTCAGTTTTAAGTCGTGAAAATTAGATCTGTCATCATGAGGAACGTGATAAAAAAGAAGTCATACTAGATTTGAAAAAAACAACACAAACGATAAATTTTCTCGAAAATATTTAACTTTTGACCAACCGATAAACACATTCGCGGAGCACTTAAACAAAATCAATTTTTTTATCGTTTTGGCAAAAAAAGAACTTGTTTTGAGAAATTTACATCAGTGTCATCAGACAAAGATCTTGTCAGCTCCAATTTTTCTGTTAAAACTTTAGTGACAAGATATTACGTTTGTATTTGAATACTGCACGAGTGAGTATAAATCGCATTACAATATAAAACCCAGAAAGCAGATAAAAAACAATTGTTGACTGAAAAAGAACGTCCCACAAGCATCTTTTTCCGAAACACAACGCAGTGACGTTGTGATTCAAAAATGAAAGTTCCCATCTGGTAAAAACTAACGTTTCAAACATAGTTTCTTGTAACAAATGAACGTACCTGAACATTTGCTGTCAAAAGTAAAAGCAGAATCCAAGCGTTTTTCAAAATCCCAGTTAGGTTTACTCAAATCAAATTTGTTGTTTGAAATTCCAGTTGCCTTTACTTGTTTTTTTACTGAAATCAATTGATTTCTATTTTTTTAACTGAAAAGCTGACGCTGCGAACGAAGAGCGTATGTTTTTGTTAACTATAAACTGGGGAAAGATTCCAGAGAGTCAGAGCCTAGTTCGGATTATGCATCGAGCTCACCTACATTGTATCCAGTGCCGTAGCAGCCCAACTCTGCCCCCCCAAATTTATACATGGGTCCCCTAATAGTGATTTACATGACGTTATGCTAAGTCAGTTGAAAAGTAGTAAGTAAGCTAAAGTTAGTCCTATAGCTTGGACCGGAAAAAAGGATCACGTTTCCATTGGCTGTTATCCCAAAATACAAAATTATGAGAATTGATTTCAAGCGCTTATAATGCCGGTTAAACAAAATTATCTGACAACTAGAACGTGTTGACTACTTTTCAACTTTCAAGAAAGTAGTGAAACTACTGAAATACGCTTATATGGATTAAAAGGTACTCAAGTAGAAGTAGCCGTAAATTAAACCACTTCAATATGTACCGAAGTAAAAGAATCATATTTCAGTAAAACTACTGTACTTCTTTACTGGACACCACTGCGTCCAAGCATGTGCTATCTGCGAAACAAAATGGTTTTCTGCTTGCTGTTCACCTTTCCAAGGGCAAATCCCAACTTCATCACAGCTTTTACTCCATCAGACTATGTTCAATTTTGCTTATTACTGTTTGCAAAGTTTAACTGAGTGCTCATCCGCCTTCAAATTTTTTGCCAAGACAGAAACTTTTTTCTTGTTTCAAACTCAGATATTTGCTTATTATGTTCACACTACTTCATAACCTTGCTGCAATTTTTAACCAAAACCATTTGCGCTTTGTAATTGACTCCAAAGGTTTAACCTTCACTGATCCCAGTGTTGCTGGGACAAACCAATCAGTGCCACCATTCAGTATGCGACGATGATCCGCACAAATGCAATATCCAAGGAAACGGAAATAATTCGCACTGTGTTTGGCTAGCTTCAGTAAGTCAATGAAATGTTTTTGCGCTCTTTTTCTGCTATACCAGTGGCAAGCTGTGGTCGCTTATTACAGGGAAGATGCAAAGCGCACAACTGCTTTTCCTCTCGTAGCAAAAAATGTAGTTTCGTTGAGATAATTTCCTTCTCAAACATTTTTGCACCCCCCAGATATGTAGAAACCGAGAGGCGAACACCTGGACTTCAACCTAAAACCTATAATTGCTGTTTGCTGCTGTGCGCACTATGCAAAATCACCCACTTCACTGCTATTTTCAGTTTGCAGGTTAACCATATAGCCAAATGCAAGCCTTGTGCAATAAAACGAGATAAATGCCCAATGTTTGCTATACGAACGGGTTAAGCTTGTTTCTGGCTATACATCCAGTTCCATAAAACTCAGCGAACAGTCAACGTTTGATTGTAAAGGTTGATGCTGTTGAAGTCAATTTTTGTTATTATTTGTTAACTTTTTAATCATATTTCTAAGAGAAATGCATCAATGGCTTAAGTCAATGGCTGTATGAGCTTAACAACGGAGACATAAACTTGCGTAAAAGTCATTTTTTAACTTTTTCCTCATATGGACATAACGCAGTTAATACCTGAAAAAAATTAACATGTTCCATGCACAGTTGCTGCATAATGTTGCAATTACAGGGTGCCCTTTTCAAATTCAAAACTCTTGCAGGAGAGACACTCCATGGACTGTAAAAGACTGAAAATACTGAATAGTTACTAAGTGATTGCCGCTGATAAAAAAACGTTAGTGAAGCTGTGATTACACACTGTAGCTCAGACGTATAGCGACAACTTCTTGTTTAGATCGCACGGATCTCTCGATGCTTCTATTCTGGAAGAACAAATAACAAAAACAGCATATTCACGCACAATGAATGCGTGCGTTTGCCTTCTTGCATTCGGTTTTTATGCACAAGCTCTTTTTGTTGTTTCAGCTGTTACTTCGTCAGACAGGCGTGCATTTGCTGTTAGGTCTGACTGGTGTCCACGGCCGTATCTCCCAATCGCGCGTACTGATCTAATTTCGCCTGCTGACAGTGTGCACTGCTTGTGAAGGACTGCGTGTTTCTGTTAGCCCATTGCATCGTCAGCTTTTCCAAAGTATTTCATGACGCTGGTCTCAAAATTAATCTTTAAAAAACATGTGCTGGGTCGTGCAGAAGTTCGCTGTGTCGTGCACAAGGCTGATGGGTCGTACAGAAATTTGATGAGTCGTGCAGACGTTCAGTTGTACGTGTTCGCCCACACCAGGTTAGCCA
>JGI24021J15306_10004523_pt1 | contig 16196 bp, 8 predicted proteins | sample Ectturendosymbi1_FD_15306 | JGI IMG/M metagenome (IMG submission 15306) | reverse complement strand
GAGGATTCACCCCTGTCCCTGCCGAGAAAACAAGGCGAGGGAGGAGGACAGCTACAGAAGCGAATACGAGGAGCGGGAAAGCGAAGCGGACTCGTGAGGAAGGTGAGTCTCTCTCTGCTGCACAGGATTTGAGATGCTGTCGCATGTCTGNCAAAGAAAAAAGTCCATCCTTGAAACCTTTTCCGATTTCTTTGTAATAAAGTGCTGGAAGCTTTTTATGGATTTTATCAATTAAAATAAACTTTCAAATTATTAAGAAATTCGCGCTGAGTTATGTCTTTGAATTTCAGGTGAAATGACAGCATCGGCAGAGATTAATCCCAGCCCTGCACTGGCCCAGGAGGTCGACAGCACCGCGCTAGGTATGTTCTTTCACTGAGATACGACTTTTAATATGGGAGGCGAAGCAGTAGATGTTTACGTTTGATCACATAGTTCCATGTTGCAGCGATACGTCTGCAAATCAAAGTGGGTCGCGGCGCGATTCGCGGATTGCTTGAAACAAATACTTGTTCCATCCTCAGTGCCATGTTTGCTGATGGCGGATGTGCGCTTCGTTTAAACCTGCTGAAAGCAAACACATTTAAAAGCAGACAACCCATCTGTTTATTTTGTTGTTTTTTTCACCCGGGTTTTTGAAAAGAAAAGGTTTTTATTCTTTTTTAGGAAAAACACAAAAACTCCATTCTGAATTGTTTTTATTGCATCATGCAAGATCACTATTTTCAGAATAACACAATGATAACTTGTTATACCTATTATAGCATTCAAAATTGAGAGTAAAGAAATTTATCCCATCTTTGTTTTCGCAAAGTGTTGTTGGTCAGTTCACTCCTAAGTGGTCAGGCTTGGCAAGAATGCGCACAGCAAACAGAAAAAAACATTCCCGCAGTTTTACGTTTCACGTCAAAGTTTATGTGCATGCCCTGCTAGTTCTTCTACGTATGGTTTGGTAATGGTCCAACATCAGAAAGAGTGTGGATGCAGAGAAGGCAGGAAAATTGGTTAAAATATAACGATTTTGCAGAGCTGAAGAAGATAACCATTAGAATCTACTCAAACTGTTTTAACTATTTTCTTATTTTCGAGTCCTTCAAATTTGGTTGCTGTCCATTTTGTATGATTAAGAAAACTACAGTTGACTGTACAAGTGTGCTGTCTATTAACTGTACAAGTGTGCTGGTTATTAACTGNACAAGTGTGCTGCTTATTTTACNTTTTACTTCATATTAGATTTTTCAAAGGAAGTAAAGAGTGGGTTTTGTTGTAATTTTCAAGTGGGCTTTTGAAAAAAAAAAGCCAGGTGGTTTTTCTTCGGGTTGGGTCCATTTACATCAACTATGGCTAAAAGCCATTCACACCACTTGCGCAACCATGATTTTGTTTTCCGACCGTCTTTTCCATGATGTCTTATCAAAGCGATCGGCCTGGGCCAGCGCTACGTCACTGTGGTGCTTATGATCAAGAGGCTTTGTCGCGAATCGATCCCGAACCTTCCCGTCAACAAGGCGTGCGCCATCAACTGAGTTGTCACATGGTTAATTACAACCACTGGTCGGCGTTGTTTGCGCTTTCACGAGTTAAAACGCCCGAGTTATTTTCAGGCGAGCGTTGTTGTTACTCGCACGGGGGGGGGTAAATCGCTGTTTCGCGCCGTTCATAGATCGTCCCAACGCCAGATAGACACGATCTTGTTTCGCTGTAGCGATTTCGAGCGTTTTCCAGCTTTGAGGTCAATTGCAGCACTTGCTTTAAGGCTGATGCTGCTGCAATGTTACCTGTGGTACGTTTGTGGTGCTTTGGGTCGTGTGCACGTTTTGCTGGGAAGAGATGATCGAACTTCTTTCGTCAAAACTAGTTTTAGGTGTTTCAAGTCCTTAGAATTGGTCTCATCTTCAATTTCATCGTTGGTTTGACCGCATTGTTCACAACGTTCTCATTTTTAAATTTTTTTTATATTGTATTCAAGTCGTGCGCTATCTGCTGCTGGTTCCACTGCGAGAGTTACGCCGAAGGCGAGAAATTTGCGTACAAGCGCGTTTCGGACGAAGCGGTGTGCGGCGTAAAGTTTCGGCGGGTTGTGTTACCCGGATGTTGGGGTGCCATTGTGTTGGGCGCGGTGCAAACTGATACAAAGTCACTTGATATGGGACCATTTGCAAGCGAAGGAAATGCGAATGGCTTCTGACAGGATATTCAATGATTGCTGGGTTGACCATCATGAAATCATGCGCCATTATTACCGACTTCCCGTCGGAAGCTTCATATATGAATGCTCTGCTTGCATTTTAACACTAAATAAAAAAACGGTTCGCTTCGTAGATCCGATTACTAAGTAAGCTTGGAATGATATACAAGCGAGTAAAATGATACTCATCACTTCGTTTGCGCCGGACTTTGCAAACTTGGTTGATTCTTAAGTAAGCTTAAAATTAACTCCATGTGTTTGAACGTCAACACTTAAACGATGAATAACAACTTAAGCACGACATCAGCAAGAAGCCGATAGCCGCTCCTGCCCGGCCCGTATCTGGAGTGCACATTCACAGGTTGTGGAGGTGCAGATTGCCGCACTGCAAATTGTCTTTAAGTAGTTGCATGGTGTGGAGAGCCAGGTTGCAAAGCATGCTCGTGTGAGGCCCACAACAAACATTCTCACAAAACATCTCCATGGTAACTTCTGAACTCGAAAGCAGCAAACTTTGATGCCGTAGACGTTGTCATAGTAACCATGAAGGATGGCGTAAGGGTTATAGACATTTCATTAAATTCGCTGCTTTCTAACTTCAATCGATGAAGGTGTTCGGGCTAATAACAGTCTTTTGTGCAACTGGCCACGTTGCCATAACAACTATCGCTCCAGTGAAGTATAAGTGGTTTCGAAAACTCGGCAACACGTGACCGTGCTGTGGCGGCCCACAGCAACCTGTGTGTTCGGATGTGCGTTTGTGCCAGGGGGGGATCTAGGCCAACGATTGTTGCGACCGCTTTGTGAATGTTTTCACAGATCTTGCGGCGACACGCACATCCGGGAAAGCGAAACCATCTGGAAAGCGAGGTAGGAAGACAGATGCAAGCAAAGGTGAATTGTTGCTTTATGCTTAGTTGTTTACGGCCTTAACACTTATTAACATTTTGTCCCTGTTGCAGGTACATCGGCAGGTAGAAGCGCCAGATCTAATGATGAGACGAAAGAAGGTGAGTCAGTTGTAAGTCATATTACTTACAGCACTGCTGCCACCCTACTTATATTACTCAAGTTGCTTTAGAAACGAAGTGCTAATATTTGTAACTTTAACAGAACGAGTTAAACCTTTCTTCAGAAGCAGGGTGGGCTACTGGCCATTTGATACTTATTGTGTTTTTTCCAGTGGTTGACAAGGTGTCTACTGAAACGGTTGAGGCGAATGTGACAGAGCTCAGCGTAGAATCAGGTATTTTATTTTGCAAGGTTGGAAAGTAGGTGCTTGTGTATCGTTTAATTCGTTGTTGCTCTTCAACACGCCATGACCACACAGTCAAATGTCTCGCAGCAAGTTCCCGTATCTGGCCCCATCAATGTACAAGGCACTTTGCCCATTGTTGAGCAATAATGGAACCTGTTAAAAACTTTTTGTTACTTGGAAGCATTCAAAACAAATGTTTGGTGTATAGCCAGCTTGCTTGCTGTAGCGCTGTCTTATTGCGGTATTTCCAGCGGTGTTAAAATGTGTTGAGTCGTGTCTGCAGGGAATTAGTTTCTTATTTGCCCCCTCCCCCTGTCGAGACCTCCTCATTAATTCATATTATTTCCATCCTTAGATTTTATTATCACTCATAACATTTTTCATACATTATGTAATTTCTCCCTTCAATCAGGTTAAAAATATTGTTCAATAATTTTATTAATATTCTAATTTGGTTTTGTTTTCATTTGGTTTATCTAAATAATCTAATTTGGTTTTGTTGTCACAACACTCGCTCTTTATTTTGCGATAACTGGTCTTGGTCCTTAAATACAAAACATACGAAGTTACTTAAGTTCAAACGAACCAGAAACAAGCAGCAGCATTCGCATAAGGAAGGAAGCCAGAACAGAATGCGCAACAAGAACTAGGCAAGAAACGGTACTAACATCAATGCGACAATCAAGCAAATCACTCCCGAACAAACACGACGTGCACATCAAACAATTGCACCACGCTTTGTTCACGGCTTGCCGGCGGTCACGTGATAGCAGAGCCGAAGCAGCAGCGTCACGGCGGCATGCTTTACGGCAGTGGTCGGCAAACTTCGCCATTCAGCACTGCTCGTTGGGCAGCGCAACACTCACTGTTGTGGACCTGTGTTACGTAAGAGCTACAGTCTTGCGACGGTTGCGTGGGACCAAGCAAGGCTACTGCAACAACTATAGAACATTGTTTGTTTGACGTTAACAAGGCATTGTTGTCATACGGATTATGACATCAGCATTGCATTGTTGTGTAACAGATACAGGAATGCAGCATACGTTTGAAATTGTGTTTTCAAATATAACCATGGGCCTTTAATTGCGACCAAAAGGACGGTTTGGGCCACCATAAGGAAAGTTTGCCGGTCACTACGATATGGCGTTGACTAGTACCTGCATGCGTTTACCTTAACTATTGTTGCTGTTGGCGAGGTTAACTTTGCACCGAACCTCAACCCATTTGTCCTGTGCAGTGAGACCTGAAGGTGTTTCCCCGCCGAAGCGGTCGAGGCGAGGAAATGCAACGAAATCCGTTGAAAAAGGTGAAAACCAATCACGTTTGTTGTTGCTGTGGCAACCATCCCGCTTGTTCAAGGCTACGTGCATAAATGTTAGCGCGACTGACCGTTGTGTGGCTTGCGAGTGTGCGCGGGGCGAGGGGGTGGCCGCCTGATGGGCCCGGGCCGTCACTTCTTGAAACTAACAGCGTGAGGTTTAAGTCACTGCGATTGCAGAACGGCAAGTGATTGAGGTCATGCATTAAATGTTATCCAAACTGCTGGATCTATTTGCGAACACAGCTCGTTGGTTTAGTTGGGGTCGGTGATGAAACGAAGTAGATAAAACATTAGGTTTCCGGCTTCAAGTTGCTTTTCAATCGCGTAGATTCATTTCATTGTTTTGCCATCACATTTTTATGAACATTTTAAAGTGCATTGACGATGTTAACTCTTCAAATTGGAAGAACACCAGGGACCTTTTGATTAATCGCTAATCAAACTCCCGATACATTTTTTTCGACGCAGGTTCAGGAGACAGAGCAGAAGACAAGAAACAGACAACTCGCAGGAAAGTTGTTGATGCTGTGAAGGAAGTACCAAGTGTGTTGGCCGTGAAAGATAACACAGTGCCAGGTGTGTTGGCCGTGAAAGATAACACAGACATTCGTTGACGTTTTTTGTCAAATATGTCCATTATTTCAAAAACACTTTTCAACGCTCCGTTGACGCTCCCCCCCCCACAACACTCGCCCTGTGAAGCTGCTTTTCACGATAAGTGACTTTGAAAATATTTCAATCTATTTTGCATCAAAAGAAGACCCCTTCAATTTGTCCCTGGCTGGCCACCAAGATGGCCAGAACTTAGTTCGCAGGTCGCATCCAAGTCATGCTGCCAAGTACTGTAAACCTCAGTGGCACCAAATGTGAAAGCGACTAAACTTTCGGGTTATCAGCAACTTGTTACAATCCAACATCCGGTTCTGAGTCTCACTCACTCATGTGTCCAATGCTGATGGTGAACATTCCTTTGCGGTGTAAAATCACGCGCTCAAAGTTATAAAAGTCCGACGCAGTTAACGCTCGGAGCTGCCATGGAGTGGTTACCAGTGCACCATTCATTGTGAAGCAGCTGGTTGCCCCCCTCAGCAAGGGGAGGTGGGCGCCGCAGGCCACTCGTGGCACTCTAAAGAAAGTACAAAAGTTGAGGTTAAATGGGTCTTGCATTGTGTTGACAGGTTTTCCATCAGTTGGTTGGTTTGGTCCTATCATAATAAGTGAATCAGTTGTTACGTGTAGACACAGTGTCTTGCCTATATATACAGTATAAACGCACACAGAATGAGTTGTAATGCCACTACTTGGCAATACCTATTTGTGCGTGTAATGTCTGGTGCTGTGCGTTCTTTAACACGCTCTTTAATAGCGCCAATGTGAATAAAAATTTATTATATGTTGAGGTTTAAAAGCAAACTTTTTTGTTCTGGTGAAGAAAGCTTTGAGAACCTACTTTCAACCATCTTGAGCGTGAAGGCTATTGCTTGCGCACGCCATCGCCTCCACCCACCCCATTTGCAATGTATTTATGTCATGTTTATGTTCTTACAGAACCAGTTGTGAAAGCGAAGTCGACCAGGTCTAGAGCTGCCAAGATGTCTGAGGGTAAAACAAAAGGTGGGTGCCAGCAAATGGGTTCTTCATGTGGTTAGGGGTTTGTTCTGAGGGGCAAAAGTACAATCGGCCCGGGTCCGCACAAGAAGGTAATGTTATGACACCTGGGTGTTGCTTTTCGCACGAGGCACCCTGCACACCCCTCGGCAGGCATGGGACCCACCGAAGCAAGGATCACGTCACATTAGATCCATGCTTATTTGATCGAACCGCTTTTGTGTTGTTTTTTTTCTGAGTCGAGATGAGGAGTAAATGACATGATGTGTTTGTGTGCGTTGCCGGGTTACTTCATAAAATTGAAGATGTTTTCGCAAATGTTCCAGGTACAGATGTTGCGCCACAGGAGATTATAAACCAGGCCGTTGAAACAGGTACCAGGGTTTGCTGTGCTTTGCAAAGTCGATTTGCAACAAAACACAATCTGCGTATTCAAGCACATAATGTTCTTGCAGATGTAGGAAAACGACAACCTACGAAGCGAAGCAGGAAAGGAATGTCGGGGGAGACTTGTAAAACAGAAGGTCTGCTGTTTTATCCACCAAACGTTTTGTTTAGTGGGAGTGGATCAGAATATCTTGCGCGATTGCGTCATCGTGACCTTTCACCTGATCATGTGCACGTATTTTGTTCAGGTTTTAACAAACCACCAACTCAAATCAACTTTTCCTCATGGCAATAATTGAGTGGTACCTTTGTTAGGATTACATATTTTTACCAAACGGAAATCAACAACGTGAATGTTCTTTAGTTCAGAAAAATAGTTAATTTATATCAGAGCCTCAAACGTTCATCGGCGCTTGAATCGCTGCATTGACCCCTCGTTTTGTGTCATTGTTTCCTTTTATTCTTCATCAAGAAACTTGCGTCGCCGCCATCATGCTCTTTAGTAAAATGTTGGTTGTCATTTGCAGAGACGAAGATGGAAGAAACACAGAAGAACAAAAACATGGCTACGAGTGAAGGTGAAACGATGTTGCTGTTGTAGGAATGGTTCATGTGTTGTCGTGGAGTAAAATCGATAAAATCCATGCACACATTTGTGTTTATATTCAATTGCTTTCTATTGTGGGGAGGTGGTGACTGTTTTTGAAGTTGGTAGATAAATTGGTTGCAGATAAATTTGAAGTGTAAACACTGAGTTTTTGCAACTTCCTCTGTGTACTTGCAGTCGTCAAACAAGAGGAAGATGTGCCCGCCAAGCGACCGAGGAGAGGGGCCCAGGGACGGGCCAAGCTTGGTATGTAGGGTCTGATCTGTTATATAAACCACTCCACAGCAAAAACATCAAATGTTTTTACAGCTACGTGGCTGACGTTCTGGCGAAACTGCTTTTTCGTAATCAGCTTGAATTGCGTTCCCTGTCCACTGTGCTCACAGAGCGTGACCACTTGCTCCAACGCTCCAGTGTTGCGCCAGAAATTTTTAAAAGGACTGTTTCCAAAGTTTGCACGGCTCTCCACAAATACACAACACACTGTCACAGTCTCCCGTGCACTTCCACGCACTGCGAAGGATAACGCTTCCAACCTAGAAGTTCCACCACAGGCCCAAGCGAACTGTGGGCCAGTGTGTGGTCCCAACAAACGCCCGACTCCGACACTTCGCTTCCAGCACACGTTTTCGTCATTACCTCTGCGCTCGTGCTTATTCCCGCCAACAGATATTTCCTACATTTGCAGATGCAGCAGAAGCAATGAAACCTGCGACCGCAAAGACACGTCGTGCAGCAGCAGGTTCGCTCTTCTCCCTTCCTATCCCGCAACGACTAAACCGTGGATGTGCATTGTTTAAAATTGAGTCTTTGTTTGCATCAGTGCTTCATCCTTGTGCGCTGACGTCACCATTAGTCACAAATTCTTTCTAAACACATCGTCGGTTAAGTTTCTTAGAAACTATGAGCAGGGTGACAAACGCATCTGCTAGACACGATGCTGTTGTTCGTTTTGTGAACACGATTCAACTCTCATGTTGAAGGATTGTCACTGAATGATGTCTGTCAACCTTTCTTCGCAGCTGAGGTAAAAGCTGCGCCGGTGAAAAAGACTGGAAAAGCGAAAATGGATGAAAAAGTCGACGACCCAGGTAAAAATTTATGTTCAACTCTGTACGGCCTCGGCGACGAGTGTGGTCAAACAAATGTTTGGCGTGTTACGTTCCAGTTCAAAACTACGGGCAGTTTTACGTTAATTACCGCGTTTCTAGCACAAGATAGCAACGCGCAATAGATTGTGTGCACTCCACTAAGGCATGCTGGTGGGTCTGGGTTCGATACCCGGTCGGGCCATTGCGAAAGCATCCGCACAAACCATGACGCACGCAAGCGGAGATGGGTGTTGCAGCAGACCAACACTCAGAGGAAGTAGAAAAGCGAAGAAAATTGAACCTGGGCAGCCTTTCTGTGATTGGTCCAACTTTTCAGTGTTGTGGAATCTATCCAATCGTTTTTCTATATTCTTCACAATATCTACTGCATGTGATGACCCACAAGCACAGTCCAGTAAACCTGATCAGGGAACACAGCGATCTTGTTCCTGTACGTCACCAACGTGTGCGAATCAGTTTGTGGCCCAGACTGGGACTTGTGCGGCTTGACCCCCCCACCACTAACTAATCCTTGCTTCTACAGTCGAAGACGTTAAACCAAGAACTACTCGTCGGAGAGGCAAGGCTGCCAGCGACACCAAACAAGGTCCGTTGCAGAATGTTTGTGTCGTTGTGGTTTTGTTTCAAACGTTGTCTGACGCTTTTCTTGAATGAAGTGCCGGCCCTGTTTACAAAATAAAGTGTTTACAAACCACAAAACAAAGCAAGTTGTTGCCAATCCGGTTTGAAAGTTTTTCCAAACAGCAATAATATTATTGTACGCTGACATACAGTGACGACAGAAAGCAAAGAACCAAACAGCGATGGTGGGGGTGATGAAGAGACCGCAGCTGGTTAGTGACGACTGTTGTCTTCATTTGTTTCGTTGATAGTTGCAATGAGCCTTGCTTGTAACGTCAGTGATGCTGAAACATGAGTTTCATCCAATCATTGCTTGTGGATGATTTCAGAAGCACTGAACCGTGTCCATTTCTTCTTACAGAGAAGCAAGTGAAGCGAATCGCGGGAGGTCAAACAAGGAGGAAAGTGAAAGCTACAGGAGCTGTGGAACCGAGTGAGTAGCTTTGGCATGGCGCTGAGGTCATTCGAGGGCGAGCTTTAATCAGTTTATTTATTTGTTTTTTTGCAGAACCAACGACGAAAACGGGCAAAACCAGGAAAGTTGAGTCGACAGGTAAAAACGTGACTTTGCTCGTTGCTAAGGATACAGTTGCTTCGCAACGGCTGTGCACGTGACTAATTCATGCTTGTGTCTGATTGGCTGTGGGCTTTTGTCCTGCACTGTTTCTGATTACGGACAATGAAGGTGACAACGGTTGGAAGCAGCGTTTTCAAAACTAGTTAATGCTGAATGGTTTTAGAAACCTACTCCTTGGTTATCAGCTTACCAACGACACTCAAGACTTCATCTTCGTGAAATCTTAATGTTGTAAAAATGTAAAAACGATGCATCAGCCAGTGACGAATGGGAGCAGCATACGTCACTGAAGCAGAAAGCGCGCCGTTACTGTGACGTAGAGATGACGACACACAAGAAAGTTTTCATAATAAACGAGCTGGTTTACTCGGTTGCCTCAAACCATCCACCGCTGCATTATACACTGTGTGTAAATGAGACCTGAAAGTTTGTTGTTTGTAACACTGGAGTGTGGAAATGATAAAAATTGTTTCGGTAATACGCGGTATCCTTGAATCGAATCATGTTCAACGCAACAATATTCATTTCAGACCAGTTCATTACTAAGGCTTTAAGTTTGTGTCTTGGCTGACAACTCGCGTTCTCATGCCGTGATAGCCTCTTTGCTTTTCGATTTCCTTGCATGATTTTTTGAAGAGCAATCTTAATGTCAAGTTATAGTTTCCCGAAGCTGTTTCATGTTTCGCACCAAACTTGTTTTTATTCCTGACAACCTTCCGATGCTTCTTCCGCAGCGACCTATTGACCTTTGACCCAGGTTCACATCCATTCCAACTTTTAATTCGAATAGTTCCGTGAAATGTGTTGTGTGAGGAGCACCTGACATTGGCACCAACTTGACCACTTCTTCGTGCCGTTGCAGAAACCTCCACCGAGACTGTCTTGCGCAGAAGTTCGAGAAGGAAAAAGTAACCGCTCGAGCCCTTAATGTATATATTTATTTCGGATCTATTTCGATGTTGGTGTCTCCCTGTTTGACGTGTGGTAGCATCGGACTGCAACCACTCCTCCCACAACCAGCCGGGGCAGAGGCTTCAATGAGTGCTACCCCTGGTTGAATGGCCCAGCTTTGCACAAGTTGCTGTGAGACTTGATGATTCTGTGCTGACTGATCAGTTCATTGTATAGTGGTCGAAGCTTGTGTTGTGTTCAATCATAATCTTATCACGTGCTTTTCTATTTTATCTGAACTGCCCCTCATGTGCGGACTGCCGTACCTCTGGCAATCTTCAAACACTCTTTATCTGATGTAGTGGGGGAGATTCTACTAAGCATTTTTACGACATTTGAACATAGCCTTTGAATTTTCACAAACTTTTAAACCACAATGTAATCCCTGCCAGCCTCGTATCTATTTTCCTACTAATACTTTTGTGTTCTTTTTACGAAAGTTTTATAATGATTGCAATCGGTCGTGGAAAGTTGTAACGCCCGCAGTTCAAACACGTTTTAAACTTTCGACGGCTGCTCGTGAAGACGCTTGGTTGTTCATTCCTATTCAATCGATGTAAATAAAACTACAAGATTAAGAATGGTTTGGTCGTTGTTACTCATTCCAATGCACTTGACATAGGGTTGCCAGATCATAGGACAGGACATTTCGTCGTTTTGGGATTATTGAAATTCTCACCTGCTCTGAGTACTTTGCAGATATAGTGGTGTAGCACTTACTATGACGACACAACTGTTTCTGAATAGTTTACCTTTTACTACACAACTGTTCAAGATGGAACAAATCTACACGTTATTCTGTTCATTAANCATGATTCTTNAATGTNCGATGGTTCAATAATGAACAATTTCACAACTTTTCAAGGACAACAGAATATTTTTCAAGGATCAAGGACATGACGAGTTTTGACAGCAAATTCAAGGACAGTCCTTGGCGCTCAGAGATGTCTGGTCAGTCCCGTCACCACGGGGAGCTTTGGTGGGCTTAACTCCTCCCCAAACAAAGCTCCAAGCCCCCCAAATTGAAATATGAAACACTATAAGTTAGTGGAAATTTTGTCAAATTATAATGTCAAACAGCCCCCCTTGCAAACCCCCCTTATTGACGACTTTCTGGCGACGGTTCTGCGTCTGGCAACCTTAACTTGGCACAATTCTTGGCTAACCGTTACACAGTTGAACGTTCTTAACACTAGCTTAGCATGTTTTTGAGAATTGACAATCAATTCTCAAAAATATTTTTTTGAACTGCCGAGGTTTACAAACCTTTCCTTGTGGGAGCGGTGCTTCTGAGGTTGTGTTGATGAACTTTAACGCTTCCTGACTTTCTGCAACAATCTCTCGAAGTCCAGTAAAACCTCGCTGTCATGGGAGTCCACAGGGGGGCAAAACGGGCATTTACCTCCCCGGATATTGCGACTAAGAAAAAAAATTTTCTAGAAAAGATGAAGCCAGCAGCTCAATCCCGATCAATTGGTATATTTCTTGCAATGACAGTTTGTTTGCCGCGATGACACTCGCACTGCACTAGAGCCAGGTTCACGCTCCTAGTGTTATGCAGTGACGAGCTTGCAGGCTCCATTGTGTGGCCGAACTTGTGAGCGGATTCTTCTGCTGTTGTCTTTATTGCGTAACAATAACATGGTTCACTTCACGTTACGATAGTAGGCGTTTTGCCGCATGTTGCTGCTTGCTATTGAACGCAGATAGTGCAGCGAGAAGTATGTACTGTGTGAAAAGAAGCGAATATACGGTAATGCAACCACAAGTTTGAAATATCCATTGCCAGTCTGAGACTGAATGTGACCAATGTGCCTGAGTTTATAGCTTAATCCAGTGTGGAAGTGCCGGATTAACAATGGTAGCAACTGCTGCGGTACCCGCGCTTTTGGGGGCCCCGCGCTCCTTTGTGTTAAGCTTGTTCTTTATCACATGATGAAGATTAGAAAAGGACAGGGTGGATAATAGAATTTAGGTGCCCGAGGCAAAGTCTCAGGAAGCCATCCCTGTATTTTACACATGCTATACAGAAACTTTATTCGCTGAAAGAAAGTCAAATTTTTCATTTTTTTGGGAATTCGCTTCTGTGTAAAAAAATCCATTTCGCATGGTAAATTGTTTAGAGTCATTTGATTTTAAATTGTGCTTTGTCGACACATTAAATTTGATGGGGGGCCCTTTCTGGCGCATTTGCACATAATTTTTCCTTTATTTTGACAAACATATGACTTGCTTCAGGATTAAAAATTAAGTTTCGCACTGCAAAAACTAAATGCGAAGCTCTCAAGGGGGGTGGGGGGTCGATACGACCGCATCATTCGCGTCTCCTCTCTTAGCACCCACCCCTGATAATATGTATAGATTTTTTTCAGTCCAAGCAGTCACCATTTTACTAAAGTTGCCATAAGCAATTAAACGAAAACTTCAACTTGAACACTTTCACATGAGACTACTAAAGTTTTACAGTCATTTGAAATGTTATAGGTCCACTGAAGCAATGACGCGACATTGCGGCAATTTTCAGATATTGCTTGATTGTATTTTTTATGAATGGCATTTAAAAAATATTATTAGATAAGTTGCGTTTTTGACTTATTAGATAAGTTGCGTTACGTTTTTGGTACTTTCAAAATGATTTGGCCAGTATGGCCCCAAATCTGGGGTCTTGCCCCAGGCCTGGGTTTTCAATGTCTTTCTGGGATTTTCTTAAGATCTGAGGTTTTTAGGCTTCCAACTTCGTAGCGGTGATTTAAAATTTCATATTGTTTTATCAAAGTACCTTCGTCTTCAGCATAAGTGATGAACAAGCAAGTAACACGTATAAACTGTAAATAGTGACTAGGTGTAATGAGTGCAAATGACAGAGATGCTAGTGAAGCACGCTCAAAGAAAAAGATGAATTGGTACACACACCAATTATAATGTAGATTATTTTGAAAGATCCAGATCTCAAAGGTAAGCTACAGAAGTACACTGGTAATGAAGATATAATAAATTTAAATGCTGCCAGATCATCGTCAGAAATGCACACAAGTCCATGCTACTGCGATATAATAATTCCGACCGACACAAAAGTTCATTAGCCAAGTTACACTACACTTGCAGATGCCCAGGTATGCTAGGCAGCAAAAAGATTCGCCTAATTTGTGTCTACCTGGGATTTTCTNTTCAAATTTTTTTTTTTTTGGTAAGTTTATAACGTGGGGATTTTCAACAAACTTTATTAGTAACCCTGCATTTGGCATCTTTTCACTAGCCATTGGGTGGTGTACTTGCAGTCTTGTTTTGAAAATGCCGGAAATTATTTGCGCATTTATTTAACTTTAATGTTGACCCACTGCAGTGGAGAACGGTCATTTTCTAAACTTAAGATGGTAGAATAAACAAGGGATCATCATTAAACAAAACAAGGCGAACAGCTTGATTCTAAGAAGTAGCCTATAGAGCATGAACGTCTGTGCGAAATGGACACTACCGGTATCATGAACAATATTTTGCTATGGCAAAATCTAGCCAGCAGGTTTACTACTTTTGACAATATACTTTAATACTTACGCTGTGACTACACTGTCTAAATATAGCAATGATCAAATCTCTTGACGAGTCGGGAAGCATTAATTAGGCCTGTCTCTTCTCTGTACTTGTGACCTGTACAGTACTGTATTCTTTCTTGGCAAAAAGATACATATATACGCATAGGCGTAGGTAGGGGGAAAGAAGACATTCCCCCCGTAAATTTTCAGCATGTCTAGTCATTTTTTGCTTTGAGAAGCGGCGTCCCAAACGAAAACACTGTTGTTTGCCCAAAATCAAACATTTTGGCCCCCCTAAAACTTTGGGCTGGATGCGCCACTGAATACACATTTTTGGTAAAAAAGATATGTAGCCCGCATTGTCCAACAGCTGCTATTTAGGACCAGGTTTTTCGTATCTATGAAATTCAGTATGAGTAACAGAACCGTCGCCAGAAAGTTTTCAATAGGGGGGCTTTGCATTTCTGTGGGTGGGCTTGACACTCTAAAAATTGACAAAATCCCAACTGATTTATAGTGTTTCATGTTACAATTTGGGGGGCTTGGAGTTTTGTTTGGGGGGTCTAAGCCCCCCCTTGGCGACGGGACTGATGAGTAATGGTAGTCACATGAATGCCCACATGATTTGTGATTTAAGAATTGTTCACACTTTGCTCAAGTGTATTTTTAAACTAAGGGCCCCGCGCTACCTTAATCCGGCACTGCAGCGTGGGCCAACTACTTTTTACCTACGGGCCATTTTATAAAAGCGTGACAACTTGCGCCACTTCCAATAAAATGATGTATAAAACAACGGATTCACAACATTTGAAACTAAAAAAGGGAAGATACGTCAGTGCGTCATTGAAATTATTACACAACAGCAATTTATTACAAATCTCTCAGTGCGATGCCTTTAGTCGAGGCTTCTCTGATCAACTATGGTCTCTTCAGCAATACCAGTGTTAGGGGTAGCAAGCCGGAGACTATCGTCCGGTGTTTCGTCTGCCATTTGATTTCTATTTTTCGATTTGACTTGCTTCAACGTACAAAACGTACGTACTCTCACACACGTATGTGTTTCCCAACTTCGAGCGCATTTTCAGTGCAAAATGTTTCAGTTTGGGAAATCTATCTTTGCTGACTAATTTCCAGAAACTCTTTGCAGTCTCTAAAACCGTTAGTATTGTATAGCCTACACTACATTTTTATTAAAAGATGTTATGCATATTCCACAGTGATTAAAATTACCTACTGCAGGGATGGGCAATTAATTTGGCTCAAGGGCCAAATTATTTGAGAAGCCACTTTAAGAAGGTCGCGTTTAGCTGATAAATAGGCAGAGCTACCATCGATTTGGACTAAAAAATAAGGACGACCGGAAAAAACGACATTTATCGGCATATTTTTTATTTAAATGTCAGCATAAGTGTCAAGTTATTTAGTAGGCTACCATATGTTTAACCAGAAACAATATTTTGAATCAATTCCTGATTCGTTGAAATTACTCTGTGCATCTGAAGGCAGCTGTGATCTATGTTTACTTTTACTTGCAGCAAATATTTAATTGTCCTTTCATGAACAATGTTCCTTTCATCAGTCCACTGAGCTGATACGTGGGAGAACATNATTGCTNAAAATATGATGAAATAAGGACGCAAGTTCAAAATAAGTACATTTCTTAGAAATAAGTACAATGATGTTTTCTAAGACAGTCCCCTTCATAACAAGGACAAATCTTAGAAATAAGTACGGCAGCTCTGTAAATAGGTATTGAGTTCATTGCGCCAGATGCACTCTTCAAGACAACGAACGCCAGGGAACTGGAAAAACACAGAGATTATCTAGTGAGGTGCCCCAGGGGAAGGCTGTACCTTTTAATTTGATCGTGAAATAAAAACCATAATGGTACACAGAAAACAGGGTTCCCACCAGAACCGTCGCCAGAAAGTCGTCAATAGGGGTGATTTAGGTTTGTGCGGGGGGGCTTGACGTTTTTGCAGGGGGGGCTTGACATTCAAATTTAACAAAAATTCCACTGATTTATAATGTTT
>JGI24021J15306_10004520_pt1 | contig 16202 bp, 5 predicted proteins | sample Ectturendosymbi1_FD_15306 | JGI IMG/M metagenome (IMG submission 15306) | reverse complement strand
ATAGAGATATGTGCAAGTTTGAATCATCGCAAAAAGACGAAAGCAGATGGCAGTCGACTGATTCCTCGAAAGCATACAGAAACACTGGTGCTTTTAAGTGCCCTGTGGGACGTAGTTCCCAAGTTGGGATCCACTGGTCTAAGTACATAGCATTCCAGCAACGTGCTATGCCAATTTTGGAAAAATACATGTCAGTAAAAGCTTTTTGATTATTTGAAACATGAAAATGGGGACCTTTTCAGTTAAAAAGCTGCAATAAGAATAAAATTTTGCTTATTTAACTTCCGATAAACTGTATATGAAAATCTTTGCCTGAAGTATGGTTAAACCTTCTGTGAGGTAGGCCTACATATGTGGTGGAATTCGAATTTATGTGATGAAGGTAAACTTTCTGTTGCAGCCATTTACCCAGTGCCACAAAGTTTGCCAAGGAGCAAGGAGTTGAAACTTTTGCTGTTGGTGTAGCTCAATACAGTTTAGAGCAACTGGAAGCAATCACTGGCTCTAAAGACGCCGTCATAACTGTGCAAAACTTCGATGATTTATCGAAAATTGTAACTCAATTGCAACGAGGAATTCAAGTCATGGAAGGTGAGCTGAATGGAACAATTTTTATTTATGCTCAGGTATACCTTCCATTCGTTGTAATATGCAAAATTAACGCAATGCGACACCCACCCGTAAGGCGAAACACCTGATCAATTCGGATGGAGGAGCTAAGGTAAGGTTTATTTTATCAATGCAATAGAACTTATGTATTCATGAACGTGCATTAAACAAAGGGGTAATGGCATGGACACAATCAAACGACCGCACGGTCTACCTAGCGATTGTCTCCTTGAATAATAAGCTTCCTAATTGATAAGATACACAGACGAGCAAATAAAAAAACATCACATGCAAAACATGCAAAACCACGATTTCAACATCGTACTAAAATTCTCGTATATCGTGGTGTAAGGCCTGGTGTTATGCAATGAAAACTAAATTAACAAAAGTTCTCAAACCTTCCTCAGAGTCTTAATCGACCATGCAAGATATTAGAAAAAATGTGCCAACAGTGTAAGTGCAAGTTTATACCATGAAGCTAACTCATAATTGGAAATAAAAATTGCAATACAGTTTTTTAAAGCAATGTAAGGAATTTATGACATTAGGTATTAAATACAGGTATGATGTACAGTAATTTTAACCAGCTGGGTGTTGCAGTGGCTGTTACAGTTTGCGGAAGAGATAGATTCGATGTCGGGTCCCATTAAAGATATGAAAAAAACGGCACTTGCTGTTTCTCTAGCCTCTTACTCAATATTGCGTTATTGAATCGGTATATGATGGAAAGCTTCACGCGCCGTGCTTTCAGTGACTTACCAACATTGCAGCATTCATTACGCAAGCAGCCGCGTGGCCAAGGTGAATTGAGAAAGCAAAGATGGTCTCGTGCAGACCATTGGCCACACTTCAAAGAAGGTATAAACCAAGCCTATTGAAACTGTTTTTTCTTCGTCCAGCTATCATTTGAGAAATAAGTCATACGCAGCATGAATTGTCGACTAGGATTATTGTCTTGGTCAGAAAATAATTTTCTTTTCAAGTAAAGTTTACTGAAAGGCTAGTGTGAAAACTTATTAAAAGGTTATAGGGTTGCGGGGCATTCAAAAGTTATAAACTCTGATTGAAGGCTCGGGACTCCAGGCACCCAACCGCGAAATAGTAATTAATCAATGCCTCACTGTGACGAAGACTCCAAGACTCTAGCCTGTAACTGGAAGAGTTGCATGCATGAGAATGGTAATGTTTTGTGTCGGTATAGGTAAGCCGAGTAAACTGCCTAAACTATGCTTGCATATTCAGACCAACTGATGATTACTAAACATTTTAGTAACCTGCCGTTTTGGCCCACGAAAGAATATTACTACAATTTTAGATTAAGTAGAATTTTGCTGCATTTTGTAGTCATTCATCATATTGCACGCCCTGCATTATGTTTCAGGAGCTGCAGCACCTGGAATAACCAATGAGCTGATGCAGTGTGAAGCGGGAATATCATCGACAATACAAAAGGTACCCATTTATCTATAGTGATATACAGGAAATTAATGATATTCCAGATTAAGAAAAATGTACCTAACGTTATTGTCTAATTCATGCACTACTTTTCTCAGAAACACAAGTTTGAATTACAAGTTTCCTTGCAGCTTTGCACACGTTTCTATGACCGCTTGTCAAAACAAGAAACAGTATCAAGACGTAATGTAAACTCTAACACGTATCAATCCCTGAGACTGGGAATGAAGATGTTGTTGCCGTAAATATCTATTACATTTTCTGGATTGGCAATGGTGGGCTTCACAATGACCCTCCACTGTATGAAACATGTAATTTCTTGAGAACGTTGCTTTATTGGAAGAATACTTTACAGGTACTTTTCTGTCACATTATAGTCTGCCCTAAACGAAAGCTGCGTGGTTTTTTTTCACCCTAGCTGCGTTGTGTACGTAACTAGCTATAAGAATCCATTACAGCACTGAATGTAGCAGACCACATAAAAATATTGAAGCTTTGAACTATTGTCCTATGCCTAACCTGTTTCTCTCCTGCTTTGAGCATCCGCTCCCGTAAAAATACGCTTGAACTGACGTAAACTCGGGAAACGTGACTCCTGCTTAACTGTACAGTCTGCCCACAAAAACTGAAGAATGTGTTGCAGACAGTGTAACATAATTCACTTGCGGTTGATTGTTGTGTTGTTCATTCGTAATGCTACACCACCTGCAGTTTCAGTGTTGTTACCGTGCCAGCACTGCTTTGCTTGTTTAGGAAATGGCAAAGCTTGCATTGGTAAAAAGCCTTTCATAAACGAAAACTTAGCCCTTAAGAAACAGCAATTGCCTAAAAGGTTGTCGTGGTCAGTGAGTGGATTGCACATTGCCTTGACCGTTGATGTTTGGTATAAAAAGGAAGTGCGCAGGAATACACCCATTTCTAAAGCAACCGGGATGGTGCAATTGTTAATTTTTGCCTTCCAGGGGCTTTTTTGAATCATAAAATTTGTAGTCACTGGTTTACGAAGTCCTAGTTTACATTTATTGATTTGGAAATTTTCGATAGGCAGCTTTATTGTGGCTGGCAGCGGCAGGTGTGGCCTTTTAGATACACTGTTGATGTCGATCTGCAGATTGCTTAGGCACAGCGAGCTGGCAAGGCAGTGGTACTACGTTTGTGTAAAAACTCCAAAGTATTGGTAAAACAGCTCGAAATTTCAGTTGATGTCAATTAGATTTAATCAACCAAATTTTCTTAACCTCCAAACTTTTAATAAAAAGCTGTTTCCTACTGTGCAAATTATCTTAAATTGTTCAACAAGGTAAAGATGCAATGGAAATAGGGCTGAAGAAAAAATGGAAAATTGTATTTTTTGACAGGTAGGCTGGCAATTGCTATCGCTCGTGTCGTTTCCTTATACATCTTCCCATGCGTATATTCGGAGTGCACGGTGTGCTTTCTTTTCACTGGCTAATCCTTTATTTTTTGGTCTTTACTCTCTGTACACTGAAATACAGGTAATGAAATCATACAACAGTGAAAAGATCGCACGTACGTTGCACAGCTTATTTCAAACCTTTGTGGTTGCGTAACACCAATGGGCGAGTGCTCAATTTAGACAGCAGGTTTTTGATTGAAGTTTTAAGAATTACAGACCTTTTTTGTGACATTATTTAGTTAAACCTGCTCACCAATGCTGCAATCTGTATATAATTCCGTAGAAGTTTTCGATTATCCAGTGTCAAAAACTATGATTTTCTACTTTGTCCCATAGCTAAATCGAGATTTACCGGTTTCATTTTTACTTACAACTAGTCGTTCATTCTATTTGAAACTACCTATACCTTGATTTTTCTTGTGTATTAAATCGTCAGTGTGGAAGCATTTAAAATGCACGTAGTTTAGTTTAATTTAACATAAAAGCTATTAAACCTACTGAAACGTGTGCATTTCACAGTATACTGATAGCGATGCCCAATAAAAAAAGCATTTAAACAACTTAAAATAAGTTTGTTTCATGTTATGGAACATGCTTTTTCATTGGGATATCGCAAACAGGCTTACAATGCCCTTCACGAACGTCAGGCTAAAAATTAAAAAATATTTCAATATTGGACAAAATCCTGATTATTTTAAACCTAGACAGGTAGAAGCAAATATAATAATGGTTTTTAAAGATTGTTGCAAGATAGATGAACATACCATGAATCATGAAAGCTGGAAGTCCTAAACCGTCATCTCATCGTTTTGAAGCAAACAAAAATTTTTTAATCTCTATTTTTGTTACTGACCCATGTTATACCATTTTATGTGGACCATAAGTATGAGATAAACACACAAATAAATGATAATAAGAAAGATTAAAACAACCAGCAAAATGAAAATACTGCGGTTAGAATACTGTTTGTTTTATTACATCTGTCCAGTAAGCACTAAACCGGCGTGGAATTTTCTGTCTTTTTTTCTTTAAAGTAATAATATCAATACAGTTTGACTTTCATTGAAACACAGTTTTTATTTGTACAATCACGATGCCGAATATTAATTGAGTTTACAGTTATAAGCAATATGAACTCTGATTTGGCCTACGATTATAGCCTAACAGTAACAGCAGGTTTTATGCGTTGCTTTGATATCGTAATTAATAGTGAAGAAAACTTTTTTAAACTTAATTGTAGTAACAGCGGTAAAATGTTCACGTAAAAACGGCACCACCCTTCTTGTAGCAAACTAGATTCGATGAAAAGTGTAACACTCTGAAAAAATTGTACTCTTACTAGAAATTGAATGGAATCCTGACCTGCGTGCTTGCCAAGTTAAGAGCAAATACGCATAGTTTGGTATTAGATTACAGTTATCCTGAACCATGGCTTACCGAATTTCGCACGACAATCCAAAAATTTAAAATGTCTATCATGCTACCCAGTTCGTTTATGCATTTGAATGCCTTGATTCAACCGTATTTGCATGCACTTGTTTAGCTGTGTGCCTCTTCATCAAATATTTTTGCCTTTACAGTATATTTCTAATGCTCTCCTCTGGTCCTCGTTTTTCAACTCCTGTGTAACACTTCCATATGATAATAACAGATTGATGTTGATGCTTTTTTTCAATGTTTGACTTTTTTGATTTACCAGACGTACTTAGTGACGCCTCCTTTAACCCTGCAGTATTTCTTGAGTACTACTACTACTACCTCGTGTGATATTGGTCGTAAGTCTGAGATAACACTCAGTAAAAAATATTTGAAGTAAACGGATAATTGCATCAGCATACATTTTAAATTAATCTTTAGCGAGTGTCTCAAAGAATCAATGTCAGATATTAAAATATAAAGACAAAAAAATGGAAGAAGCACCTGTTTTTCTGATACTTGTTTGAAATGTCGTGTTTTTTTTATTTGTTAGTTGTAATTCTTTTGCGAATGCAACAATAATTCCAGAAAGGTTGGCGACGTTTTCCTGATTTTTCTATGTGGACTATTCTCTGTATTGCGTGTCGCATCAGTGGTACACAATTACATTACATGTTTTGTTCTGAGCAAAACCGCAACAAGAATGTCAAATCAGACAAGGCGAAAACCCTATTGCAAACACGCGTGGAGAATGACTGCAGTTCATACTCATAGTTAGCTCGTATTGCAGCAGATATTCGAAGTTGTAGGTTGACTTATCACATGCCAACGTTTGCATATAGTTTATATCGGTCTGGAAAAGCTCGAAACAGGCGGCACTGCTCAAGTAATGTGAAATCTTTTCAGAAGTTCACCGTTCAATAGCATTTGGTTATTTTTTTCTATTTCACGCAAAGCACTGTGGTTTACGTGGACACGAATGCAACAGTTACGTTGCTGTAAGTTTAGCTGCTTTTGTCACGCTGATGCGTTTTCTTGTAGTTTCAACCGTGCATAGCGCATGGCTGTTGACACTGCAACTTGACTGCACAGACAATATTTCAAATTTAAAATGTTTTAGAAAAAACTATAAAACGTCATTGTTTTTTTGGTTTGCTGAGATGTCCTGTATTGTGCCGATTCTTGCTAGAACAGCTGAAGACTGCTTCTGAAATTTGATATTCAGGGAAACTTGCGGCTTCAACATATGGGCCTAACGAAGGTGAAAGCTTGTTGGTTCATAGGAAAAGTCTAAGCTAAGCTGTTTCAGAAACGAAGCATTGATATGCCGTTCGAGAACACTTGGCTTACACAGCAAGCTTCCCATACATTACATCGTTTAGAGAATCTTTCTCCTAAATGTGTTATTTCAGATTGGTTTAGCAACATGAGCTTGAGTTAACAACGTGAGAAAAAGAGTGGTGGTAACTAAGCAAGCAGCAGAGCATAAATTTTTTGATGAGAGCAAATAGAGCCTTCAGCTAAAGATCACTCAGTTAATACGACCGTACATATCAACAAGCTCATTTCCGAATAGGAAAATTACTGAAGTGATTAAGTGGATGGAATATGATAGAACTGTATTGATTTACCGTCTATTTTTGTTGTTTGTTTGTATTTTACACTTTGACCAGGCCAACTGCTGTTGCATCTTCGGACTGCGTGCGCAACAGATGAGTAGAAATCATCCTGAACATTTCTTACTTTTCTTTAATCTTCGCAGAAAATGTAGTTAGTAACAACGCCGGATTGATTACTTTGTGCACACGTACAGCACTAAGCGCCTAATATAGACGAAGCAGTATTTGCAAAATTCAGGCAAACTTGAGAGGATATAAGTGTTTGAGGTGTGGGCTTGTTGGAACTTATGAAGAACTGTGTGTTAAATCACATTTTTTCAATGAACAGCGGTTTGTTTAGATAGCTGGATTGCTTTTGCCATAAAGGGTGTGTTCCTTCCAAAATGCTAAAGTAAGCTAACCAACATACGCAGCTTGCAGTTATCAACATGTTTGAAGTTTTCTGTCCGCTCAGTTTTGTGATTGAACGCTGGTTATGGAAAAATATTGGCTAGAAGTCGATGGGTTGGTGAAAATGAGAACTAAAACGTCGATGCTTAGCCTTACTAAAATGGCGGTGCAACAGACAACCATGTTTTGTAAATGTCAGGTTTATCCACACATTTACTTGTTTGATAACACAGTGTTTGGATAAAATCATTCAGAGATTGTTTTTATGGTATGGAAATTACAAACATTCAACACAACTACTACAACGAACACAACAATTTCGTTTCTACGACAAGTGTCGAAAATTGTATGACGTCCATCTTCCCGCTGTGAAAATCGTGTGAAGCGAGGCAGGCAGTAGTTTTGACACGTTCGCATCGGACCGTGGTGGCGATGCCAATGCCTTAAACAAATGCGCGATCTGGTACACCCTCACGTCCAAGTAGTGAGAAAATTAACGAAGACAAACTTTTCAAACGCGCATCACGCTCAAAGGGCGAGGATACACTCCACAGGAAATTGCACTTGACTGACATGATGAAAGAAGTTCTTTCGAAAACAACTTTGAACGAAACCAGTGCTGTCACTTTCAGGGATTTTGTCCCTAGATTGGAACTTTTGACCCTTTTAGGGATTTTCGGAAAAGTTTGAAAATGTGTTAAATTAATCGTTTCAGTTTATTTTGCATATCATGTTTGGTTTTATTTTGAACACTTACTGCCATGGCGCTCCGACATCATGCTTCACTACCACAAACAGTGATTTTTGGTACTGTTCTTGGGACTTTTAGAGTTGCTTTTGTGAGAACCCTGAACGAAAGTGTTACAATAGTCAGGAGCACTGCCTGCGACTAAATCTGTTGCAAATATCCTTTCAACAACTCAGTTGCAGTATACATTCAAATGTTTTCTTTCATAGTAAACGTGTATGGGTAAGTTGGTTTAAAAAAATTCGTTTTTGCAAGTACACACACATATGTTATCAACTTATCACCATGTTCGCAACAATTAGCTTACCACTTTGTTAGCAGCAAATTTTGAAATACATGAAAGACTTTTCAAGACGTACGTTTTTAAGATTTTTTAGATAGCTTATAACAGACTCGGCCTCAAAACAGAAGAGTTAAAGCATGAATTAAGTTAAAATGATGTTATAAAAGAATAGCATTACGTCTGCTTTTACATTTACGTTACACCAAACGCTTGTTTTATTTTTACTACTAAAGTCATGGGCGTGGGAAGGGGAGGCAGGGAGGGCATTGACTCCCATGGATTTTGAAATTTGACAGTTTCCAGTTACATTTTTATCACCAAAGGTTGTTTTCGTAGTTTCGAAGGGGAAAAATGAAATTTCACCACCTTTGACCCTCTCATGGTAAAATCTTTGGATACCTCTGAAAAATCCATTATTGCCCCCATCCCCTGGAAAAATCTTTCCGATGGCCATGGCTAAAGTTTCCTGAAACAATTATGGATTCTAGAAAATCGAACAATATTTTGGCGAGTGCAATATAAACTGGGAAAGTAATTAGGGTTGACATCCGATTAATTTAATGTTTATAGCAGGATGTGGTGGTGAAAGACTTCTCCGCCATCAAATTTCTTGCGCTGCTGTCCTAAGCTTCCATGGAAACACTGCATCTCACAACCATCACACCAGGGTGCTATTGTCAGTTTGTGGTATTCAGCATGTAGGGCCAATTACGTAAGCAGGTCAGTGACGCGTATGAGCATGACACAATGTGTGGCTCAACCGAGTCAATATTGGCTACGCTGCTTCCGGATATCATGGCTTGCCTACGTGGCAACAGAATGGCTATTGTGACCACAGGAGCACCCTACAATCCCAAAGCATTTCGTCGAGTTTTTGTCGAGACGTAGGTGACAAGTGATTTAGATGTGTACTATACAAAATAAATGATGTAGGTGCGTACCCTTACAAAATAAAGGACAGGATTATGAAACAAAATAAATTAGCTGAAAGGAGAGGAATGCGTCACAAAATAAATAAGCTGTTGGAAGGGACTGTAGAAAGTTGAAGATGAGTAGGGTATCGTCCGCTTTCATAGAAATTCATAAATTTTTCTCATGCTTATGAAAACGCATTGAAAACAAGGTTTCTGTCGCTGTGAAAAACTTCAGGCGTTTGGCACTGTTCTTTCTGCTGTTATGCAATCCCGTCGTGAATGAATCCTTCGAATGCCGGTTGCTCATTGTTAACTGGCTAGGCTCGGGGTTTCGACCTTAGCCTATCTGTTTGTACAACGAAATATTGTGCTGTGGTCGCAGCTGGGCTTTATGGAAAAAACTAAGCGGTAGGCTACTAACTGGCAGTTTCCGCCTGTAATCACTAAAACTGCTCCGGCGAAAATAAAGCGCTAACATTGTTACTTACCGATTTGTAACTGTTTTATACCTGTGCAATTTGGCTTAGTTTCCGCTAAAAATGTCTTCAAAAGTAAACAACACTCATTTGCGTGTAGTCTGCACAATGCATGTAGCATACTAGCATTGTATGGTTACTCTGGTAGATACGCTGTAGCCTGTTTTTCACCTTTGAAAGCTAGAAATTTATAAAAGCAAAAATTGGGATTCTTCGCATGGCGCTAGGCAAATAATATAGGTTGGTGTTTTATTATTTTAAAGAATGGTAAAAGTGGAGCGTTTCAGGCTTCTGCAGGTGAAACACAACTCAGTTACTTGGGTTGGCTTCGTTACAACAGGATAGCCTGACAGCACAAAGTTGCCAGCAGCTATGCTGCCCTCTGTTGTTGCTGAGGATTTCCGTTATTTGGCTGACTGGTAATGTCATTGAACAGATTGTTTCTGCAACAGTGCTCTGAAATATGTCTCTCATGAAACCATTTGATAATATCAGAATGTGTTCAAAAATCGCTCACAGTGGTACAGTGCAAACGCGATCTTCATAAATAATAGCACAGTGTACTGTATGTTTATGTATTCGTGATGTAATTTTGAGCAAACCAACGATACATATGTGCCCATGCTCGTAGTTATCAAAATACGTTTTAAGAAACGAATCCAGGAATCTTGGGTTTGAGGGCGAAAATATGTACCGAGGGAGTTTTCGATTCGAAGTCAACGAGAACAAAGTGGTCAGAACAGTTTTTCACCGCATGCTTTTCAATAAAAGCAGCCACTGTTCATCATGCATAACTGTTACTATAGAAAACCGTAGAGATATATTTGCTTGAGTGGTAAAATGGGTTACACGTTGTGATTGTAATTCTGCCCATGACAGTGCATCTTCAATCTTACGCCTTACCAGTGGCGTAGTGCTCCCAGAGCTCTGCTCCACCACCTTTACCGGTGAATGCTGGTCGTTGCCTACAAACATAAGCTAAAATAACCCGCAGAGCTCCGGCACCTATAAAATTGTCACTACACACCTGTGTTTTACAGCAATAGCGGAACTCACGCTTTCATTCCTGTGAAAGCATTGCACGTAGGCACGAGTAACTACCGATTACTTTGCCTTGTCTAATTTTACTTTGTTTTACCTTGTCTAATTTTTACCGATTACCTTATCTTGTCTAAATGAAAACCGGTCTGCTTTACTAAGATAAAAAGCATGATGATATGTTATACTTGTCGACTAGTATCCAACCTGAAGATTCCCTCTTGTTACCAACAGTTGACGAAGATGTAGGCAGAGGCGTAACGAGGGGGGAAAGGGGGCGCAATTCCCCGGGCGAGTCACTATTGGGGCGCCGAATGACTTCGCGAGGCGCCGAAAAGTCCCAACAGTGTCACAAGTACTTTCTTCAATACAGTGCATTTGCTTCCGAAAGACCTCAGTTTCGACCATGGGGGCTCCAAACTTGCTTCTTGTCCCGGGCGCCATGTAACCTCGTTACGTCCCTGGATGTACGCCTAATGACCAGGAGGCCTCTTTCAAGACACACTGTGGAACCCTCGATACTTTTCGGTCCATTCATTGGCAAAAACAAATAATAGCCTTTCATAATTTGGAAGCCGGAATATAATCCCAAGCAACCGCTCTACGGGTACCTCGGGCAAGCTGCAATAAAAGTGATTGTTTTGAATGGTAACAAATGTCTCATTTCATGGATGCCTGTGGTCAAGAATAAACAAAATTTCTTCAAAATTGAAGCTCCTTTAAACTACATAATGTCCGATACTTGGCTATGAAAGGAGTCCTTTCGGTAGATACTGTCTTCAAAACAATGTGTTTTGAGTAAAATCTTCTTCAAAACTTCCTCATATTTTGTGGATAGTTAAATCTTGCAAAATATTTGTGCAAAATTCTATACAGTGTTTTGTGATAACACAGTAAGCAGCAGGGTTTGAAACAATAAAACCAATTAGACTTAACACCTAGATGTAAGTTTTCTAAAGCTTACCTTTGGGACACCGATAAAACCTTGAGCTTATCTAGCCGATACCTCTAAATTATACTATGTTTGAGAATTCCCAAGCATTAACGTGAGCTTGATAGCTTACATGCGTACTCAAGTTTGTAATCCTGCAAAACGCATGTGAATCTGTCACAGGCAAACTTGTCATGCTCAGGCACTATTTCGGATATCTGCCTTTCAGTTTTATGCGTAAATTAAACACCCGCTTCGCTAGGATGTTTGCTTAACAAAAATTACCTTCCTGCATGTATGTTACTACCAATCAGCATCGATCAGTACTCGCGGCACGTTCCCAAGCAGTCCTAGTATCCTACAACAGCAGTTTTAAATGTTTTCATTGATCGATTTGGTGATCAATTACGACAGACTACTTCATCATTGAATAGGATATCTAAACAGTTACGACAGAAGTTAGCATTTTACTTGGATTGGCTTGGAATGAATTTGTGAGTTAAATGCAAAAGTCTAGTACATCCTCAATGCATACAGACATAACGACTAAAACGCAGCATCGATTCAATGTGGTTGTCGAATTAAAAAGCCCCCAGAACAGGATTCAAGGTATATAAACATTCAGCAACCCCTGTCCGCCAGTGATTGAAAAATATGATGGGGTGCCAGTTTCTCATGGATTGAACCAGGAAAAAAGATATATGTAATTTCGCTATAAACCGAGATAATGTATTCACTGCGAGTTACAGTAGTTGGCTTTGCTGGCCCGGCTTTCTTGAAAGTGTTCGTATCTGGTTTTATGCAAGCTATCTTATAACACATATTTTCTTGTTTTTCAGGTCGTTACCTGATGAGGAACTTTGTCTTTAAGCCGTAATGTAATTTGTGAGAGATCAAATTCATCTTGATTGTTTTACAGATCAACTGACGTGTGGTCTTCAACCATTGAACTTCTGTTATTTTACATTTTCTTTAACCTGTGTGTCATTTTTGCGTTTATTGGTGCAAAATAAACCAGTCCTTGCGTGAGTTGTCCGTTAATTTAGGCATCGTCTCGCAGCTGCGAATATTTTGGCAGAACGGCGTTTGCATGAGAATTACTGGTGTGTTGTGTGTTGGGCGATTGCTTTGTAATTGTGGGTACGCATTTTGAGTTGTGTGTGGGTATGAAATTGATTTCTTTGTGCCTTTTACCTTTTCTTTTGTTTGGTATTTGGAGACTTTTTGCAAAATCTACTTTTTGAGATTTGTTGGTTTATAATCTAAGTAGCATTTTATGGTGCAATAACTCTTTTTTTCAAGTTGCATAACACCGGTCGTCAATTCGTTTCAACTTACTGCTGTTCAACTGAGTGTTCTTTTCTTATTTGTAAACAGTCAGGTGCCCTGATTCTGGGTGCGGTTGGAGCATACGATTGGAGTGGAACCTTGGCAAAGTATGACAATTCAAGAGACCAGACGGCTGATATTCAGGACTTTGACCAAGTTAAGTTGGTTCTTCCGAACAGGACCAAGGAATCGTATTTAGGTACGTAATTCATATGCAAAGCTAATAAGATGCTAGTGATCAATACGTTCGAAGACTTAGTCATTGTCTAAACTGAAAATAGCACGTTCCCGTCTTGCGACTGATTTGACTCAGTGTAGTGTCACGCTGTTGTGACACGCTTGCTTGATTGCGAGTCCGTCTGTTATTGAGTCCATCACGTGATTCATCCAAAGCTTGTTGTGGTTTAATATAAAAAAGAGCATCGCAAATATTGAACTGGCAAAACTGTCCTCCTAATACTTACGTTAGAACTCCACATCTACGCCATTGCGGAAACAGCGATGCCAAAATCATAGATTTGTAGAAAAATCATGTTGTACGGAATTGACGGAGATGCATGCGTTTCCACTGCAACTTTCACATGGAATCAAAATAAACCTTTGATTGTATAAATCGGCAATGTTTTTGAGGTGATTACGATTATAGACTTGATTGTACAATTTTATCATGGATTGCGGAGCTTAAATGAAACTGTTTTGGAAGTGACACTCTTCTAAGGTGCTACATAAAGCAACGGCAACTAAACGGGGCCATTACTAGTTAGCGGTGTGACTGGTGGTTTGGCTCACAGTTTTAATAACGTTTGTTTGTTCCGGGATAAAGCATAGTAACGCGGAAGCAAACACTGTAAGGATGCACTCGCAACCAGGACGCCGAAAAGAACCCTAAGGCTGCCAGTCGAGGCGCCCCAAAACATTGTTTAATGAAACACAGTGCCACAATTCATAAACACATCATAAGCATTGCAACGCAAAAATACAATGTAAAAGCACACAATTGACCAAAAATAAGCAAACGAAAGCGCTACACTCCCGGAGAAGACTGATGCAACCACAAAAAGGCACATAGCTAAATATGGTTAAGTAAAATCAAACTATTCCTAATATGAGAAGAGACAATCTCTATATTGTTTGCAAAAGGTGATATGGGGCAAGGTTTTCAGACTCTGTTCTATTTTTGTCGAGAGCGCAGTCCCTCCAAAAGAATACAAAAGTTAGAGAAAGTTTTGAAATATCGTAAACATTTTGAAAGTTTTCTTTCATCAGTGGGTGATTGTTATCAGAAAAATGTAATACAGCAATGTGGTAATAAGTTGTCTAACTCTTTTTGAAGGTTACAGCCTTACCACTGGATTTTACAACGGTAAACCAAATGAATACGCAGCAACTGGTGCACCACGCTATATGCTTGAAGGAGCGGTAAGTGCTTTTCATTAAGAAATCATGAACAAACAAGTAAATCTCCGGTAAAAGTCTTATGCATATATTTTCTGAAATAGTCTTTCTGTTAAGAAAAGTTGCGCTGAAAAATATTTAAATAGCCGCGGCAAGTCTGCTTTAAATGCACCGTTTTCCTACTGTACAGTCGACATAATCACACCTTTCTTACTTAGCGCAAATGAGGGAAATCTCTTGGACAACATAATGTCAATGTGAAGATGCTCTTCGAAATTAAAGTCAATCGTGAAAATGAAAAGCTGAGATATTGAAATCTCCTAGACCTCTTGTCCCTGGCATTCTTTAATAGCAACTTTGCTCGATACTTTACCAATTGTGCAGGTGGTTGTTTACCGACCCTTGCAAAACAACAAGAAATTCACCGATTCTCAAACAATCCGAGCATATTCTTGTGGCTTGGCCAACTGTCAACCGAATCATCGCCAGCTTGGTAGTTACTTTGGAGCAGCTCTGCTGTCGGTTGATCTTAACGGTGACAGCAAGGATGATTTGTTGGTTGGAGCACCATTGTACATTGGAGAGAAGTTCGACGAGGGAAGAGTTTTTGTTTACATCGCACAACCAAGAGAATCTACTGTTGCTTGGGTAGGAACTTGTTCATTCAATTTAAATCGTTTTGAGCCTGTTATTCAAGCTACTTAACCACGGTCGAAACTTTGCTGTACATTGCGCACTCTAAACATACAAAGGATTGGAAGACATCAGAAAATTGCTATGATTTTTTTGACGTTTTTAAAAAAAACTTTTTTCACAAAAACAGTCCTAATTTGCTCACAAAGCCATCAACAAGATTTTACTGAAAAGACATATTTTGTGATATATGTGCCAGAGACAATGTGCGTTGAAGAAAGGTACAAATCGACGCAGTTAATTCTTTAGTCCACAAAAACCCACTTTTGAAACAAGACGTTTTAAAGGTGTTGCGCTGCGAAAAGTGCGAGCGCTTTGCACAGTGGCAGCCCTGCTACAGACATAGACACGATAATCAAGTAGTTTTATGAATTGTGGATCTCACAAAAATACTAAGTACACTGCGATATTTTCGCGTCAAATATAAAGTAAGTTAACTCTGGTAACTCTTCAAACAGCTGGTAGACAAACTCCCCACTTTTTTGCTATTGGCTAGGTAAAACAATGAGGAACAACAAGAATTCACGCCCAGTTATTGCAAGGTTTGTGTCATGCCAAACAGAAACAATTATCTTGCAAACAACTCACATTGCAGAGATTACAAATCGTGTATCTACCGAGCCGTTTACGAATTTCCGTTCCCGCACGTGAATCTTCACATTGACTGAAAATCCATTTCCCGAACGACCGGCTGTACGCCTCGCTCTCAGCTTGTTTTGATTTTGTGAAACCCATTGCAGCGCTGCACTATAGTTCACAGCTGTCATGACGCATTTCCATCTATTACCCAGTATATTCATAACATACGCGGAAACTACTGGCATTTAATGTGGTAAATTTCAACCATTTTATTCTGTCGGATTCAATTAGGCTGCAACGCATTGTACTTAATTACGCGTATAAAAACTTATACTCAGAGCAACAGACTTTTACTTGTTTGCATTGACTAACTGTTCCCTTTACACTATAGGCAGGGGAGCGACCATTCGTAGGGCCCCACAATATATATTGTATTAGTAAGTTAGAGCCGTCTCTCTACCCTTGACTTTTACTCTTATGGTTTTTGCCCTCAATGCAGAGCCGGTAGATTAAGCATGTACTGTAACATCATGATTCGTTAATTTCGAAAAGGAATTGCGGACGTTCGGACACTATAGCAGTTTTAGTAAAGTTGTGGTTACGTCAGAACAACGCCAGTTGTTAATAAAGTCTTGAGCTTGAAATTCTCGGGAAATTTACGTCGTAATGAATGTGCTGTGGAGTGTTGTGCAATCGCTTTGTAGATGCGTACAGATAGAGAGGCTTGGTTGCTAGTTAAACGTTAAAAACGTTTTCGTGAAAGCTGCTTAAGACAGGTTATGTAAAGTTGAAACGAAGGAAGGCTGTTGTGCCAGTTTTTTTATATATATGTCTGTGCAGACTGTGTTAAGACAGTCTAATTTAAAGTTTCGACCAGAAAAACCGGGGATAATCTCGATAAGTTTAACGC
>JGI24021J15306_10004519_pt1 | contig 16212 bp, 13 predicted proteins | sample Ectturendosymbi1_FD_15306 | JGI IMG/M metagenome (IMG submission 15306) | reverse complement strand
TTTGTAATGGTGGATTTTAATGTAAGTTGACACCCCTAACAACCAGAAACCTAATGAAGAACGCGCTCCACTTACTTGTTACTAATAGCAGTGCGGAAGAAGATAGGTTGTTTCTGCCTATAACCGAGATATTCGCATCGCGCAAGGCGTCGGACACGTTTTTGATCTTGAGCGTCATCCAAACATTGGAAAGCGATGCATTCGCCGTCAAATCTGCGCATTTACGGAAAATCGTCTGAGAGTTCATCACTACTACGGTTTAACAGTAAGTGATGTCGCCAGTAAAACGGGTAAAAACTATTTTTAAAGTACAAATAACGAAGTTCGTTTATTGCTGATCTGTATTGCTTAACTAAGTGATTACAATACTTGCGGAAATATTTCTACGTCATTGCAAGAACGCACACAAACAAAAACTACACTGTTTTCAACCACGTTTCGGTTAATTTTAAATCTTTTTACGGGTGAGCGCTCCGTTTACCGCTAAAAATCCAATGGATAACTCTAGCTATGTGCTAAGTTGCAACGTATTTCGATCACGTGCCGGCTAGTTTACAAGAGCCATACATACATAAACCCTACACCGACCAATAAACCGGTAATTCCAACGCGGAAGCCATCGACAGACAGACAAACAACTCGCTACTTAGATGCAGCGACCTGTGACATCTGCTGGAAAAATTCTTGATTTTTTAAACTTTCAGAGTTGAACATTTGCAATCCTAAAATAAAAGCGTGTGAAGTTGCGAAAGCGTTTTTTCCACATACTATAAAGCTGAGTGGCATTGAATCCCTCGATCTTTGTGCTGTTTTCGCCTGTTATGACGACGTTGCCGACGTAGTCGGTGTTAATGTTCCATTCATAAGTGTCGTTCACAGAAGTATTGGAGAAATGAACCTGTATTACAACGAACAAGCATCAGGAAGCCATCCTGATAAGATGTAACAACAGGGTGTTAAAGATGACCACCAACGAAGAGTAGCAGCACGCCTGTTGCATCAAGACCATTGAACATCCTTTCAGAAAACTCAAAAGTTCTTAGTTTTTTAGCAAACCGAGGTTCTCGAAGTGGGATCATTTGACCACAGGGACAAAATTGGGAATAACAACCACAGTCAAAACCAGATCTGATGCAACTCAATCCCAATCCGATTTCACGACCTTATTACAAGTTGTTCCAAAACTGTTTACTTTGGAACAAACGACAAAAAAGTCTGTCTTTGAAGGGATATTACTGCCACGCATTGTCGTAGTGTTTCTCTAACAGGGTTGTAAATATGAGGGCCATGGCCCTCAATTGAAATTAATAGTTGTAATATTTTTTCATCGTTCTTTAACTGTGGAGAGTGTTGAATAGCAAGCTGCCAAGATCGCACGGTGCAGAGGTAAGCAGACTGCTTTGATACGAGGCTTTAATTAGGAGTGTGGCGTGGGTTCTTTTCTGCGGACGATGATTGATTCGTTTCAGTGGAAATTACCAACGACTAGTCTCAGATTTTCCGTAATTTACTCACAAAAAGTTGGCTTCACGCCAATCCTAGGCCTTTCCATGGCCAGCCGTTTATAAAGAGGTGGCAGCAGTGGGTAAGAAATGCCAGTACGGGCAACGTACGGCCGTTCAGCTCCCCAAAACAAATATTCGTGGCTATCCCGCTGTTCTCTACCACTAATTAACATTTTGGATTAGAGTACCCAACTGCATCACCTCATTGCAGACATTCCAGGTCTGTTACTCCAGGCAAGAAATAGGACACATTTATCCTTTACACAAATGAGGCAAATTATCTAGTGCACCCAACGAGGAATTAACGCTATGGTGGTTTATTAAATAAATGGAACAGACACTTGGATTATCACACAGGATTCCTTGAGCAATGAAAACATTTGCCTAGGGTTCCGCTCCAAGGCTTAATAGCCAGATGAACTTTTGTCAAAGGGCAATGCACAACTGCAGTCAGTGCGGTGCAAGCGACAGCAATGTTGTGACCCAGCGGTTCTCAACGTGGACGATATCTCCTCCTTGTTGTCGATATCGAAGGGTGCTATATGGGGGCAAAAAATACAAAGGGGGTCAAAACGCTAAATGATCATTTGATAGCTATATTATACACACTCAGCTTCTTTGGTTCTTGCTAACTTCAGTATATTGTTTTAATTGATTGATGGAGTTTGATGCTAAATCTGTTAAATCATATTGCGAATGCTACAGNTTATTATACTGAGAACATGGTGCTTATATGTGGTGTTATTTTCTTTAAATGAAAACACTTTTGAATGCTACTTGGTCTGGCGTATGGCTGTGATAAAGGCTTGTCGAGAAAAAAACAGGTGCGATGGGACAAAAAAAGTTTAGCAGGACTGGTATAGCCAATATAAGAAAACTGAAATTCCACCAATTAAATGACGCATTCGGAACAAGCACTCGTGCTCGAAGCCGGTCGAGCCTGAAACAAATAAAATCAAGGACATTGAAAAAGACGCCGTAGTAAAACTGAGGCAGGATATACCACCGAAAACAGCGAGTATTTGAAAAGCAGTGAGGCTTTGTGCTGACTCTCTCAATTCTCTCTGCCTTTGTTTAGCTAAAGTTAGTTTGGCTGGACTTCAAGTGTGCGGCATAAAATGATTCTCAATGATATACTTGTTGTTTGTTTGCGTTTCAAAGCGGTTGTTGAAATAAAAGCAAAATTTCAAAAGAAAAAATTTTGTACGTCTTTGTTAAAACGAGGATTTGTTGACCCGCTCGTCAAGTACTAAAGTCTGGAAAAAATTATCGTAAACTAATCGTCAACACAACAAAAAATTAAAATGCATGAGCACGCAGAGCTGGCATCTGCTTCAACGCTCAATTCGCCAAATGTGTGTTCAAAAGTCTTGTTCACTTCAGGTGTTTTTAATATCTGAAGCAAATCGCTTTTAAGTTGATTTCTGGACAGTGCAATGCCAATAAACTCATCCTTGTTTTCTTTTTCAAAAAACAACAACAAAATTGTTTCAAAAAAGAAAAACAAAACTTCATTAGAAATTATCAAATCGAAAAAGGAATGTGAAATACATTAGTTGGAGTGCCGGAGTCGTTGCTTCAAACAAACCAACTAGAGGTGCTAGCAGGCAGTCGAAGTTGATCCATATACGGGTCCGCTTTTATCAATCTCGATTACAGCAGATATACACCGCCTCGGCATTGCATATTTATGAAAATTGGTGATTTGAAGAAATGTTTCGCAACCAACCCTTACGTATAAATTTTGGTAGCAAAAAGAATAGACCCAACTAATTTTCCTTAATGACGGGCATTGGTGCCAACCAAATACAAAGTTCAACGGAACTATTTCTTACAGTAGTTTCACGCAAGCAGCATTTACTACTTTAATTACTTTTCACCAGAAATTGTAGTTCGATGTTGTTAGGCAAACGCATGCAGACGATGAACACGTACAAAAATTATTAAGTTCACCTGAAACTGCGCAGTCGAATGTAGCTTGGCCATCGTATTTCCCAGAGGAGACGTAATGACTGCTGCATCTGAAAAATGGTTAACTCGTGCAAAAATGACTCGAAAGATCAGAAGCAAGGCTAAGACTTTTAGTTATGGAAAAAAGTAACAATTGTTTTGAAAAACATTTTGAGGTTAATTGCAGCTGCAAGTAAACGACTTTAAAGCATTTCTTTTGTTTTATGCAAACCAAGCTTGAATTTCCAAGCTGATTTGTGAGGCAACAGATGCTAAAGAACGACATGAACTCGTTGGGGGAGGTGGATACAACGAAGAAAAAATTGAAATTTTTTAATTGGAAAATGATTTGTCAGTTTCAAAGAATTTGTCACTTAAAATATTTTTTAAACAAAATTTATTTTGTGAAAAATTTTTAGAGTGATTTGTTTAAAGATAACAAAATTTTGACATGGCACAAACTATGGGTCACCGTAGATAAGCGTAACAATAAGATGTAATGTTAGTCGTTTTACATATAGCGTTAGACTTAGTGCGAGATTGGTTTTGATTACCTTTTCGGAAAGTTTCTTTGGTCAAAAGCAATAATCAATAAACTTTGACGTTCGTATTGGGGCAGGGGTTGATGGCGAAGCAAAATTAGTCAAAGCGTTTGTTGCTGCATTTAAAGATTCACACAAAACATAAAAAATGCAGCTTGACTGTACCGGTCTTATTTTGGTTATGTCAGGGCTTTTTCAAGGAAAATGTTAGGTACCCGGTATGGATCTGCAGGGACCCGGTTTGTCTGATTCTAGGGACACGATTTTCTCTGACTTTAGGAACCCGATGATAATTTTCCCTGATTCTAGGGACCCGAATCGGGTCCCTAAAACGCATTAAAAAAAACTCTGGTTATGTGTTTGGAATCAAGTGTAAAAACTACAAAGTCTGAAACCAAAGTTTTTCAAAAACAAGAAATCTTGTTTCAGTCGTGGTCATGAACCTGCTAGTTGACAGGCTTCATAGTGTTTTGACGTAGTCCAAGTTTTTTATTCATTTATTTATTTGNATTTCTTTATCTATTTGCCGCNTACTCATGGTCCATATCACAAGGGAAATCGAATAACACAAGAACATAAAAATAGTTAGTCGTAGCGTATTACAGAGTAGACGTTAGTTTTTCACCACACGTTTATCCGAAGTAGGAATAAGCACAATTCTACTGCGCACTGTTGTGTCTTAGCAATTTACTTTTACGAAGATACTGGTGATGTTTTGTGCGAAAATGCTTCATCTATTATTGTGAAGAAAGTTAGATAACAACGACGTCGGAAAGAATCGCAGTCCTTGAAAAACTGCTGAAAACCGTCAATGACGGTTCTCACTTTCACCTATAAATAGGTTTTACGACGAAATCTTTATGAATGCGCAAAAGACATGCCTACTAAAGGTAAGTGAATGCAGATTGAAAGAATTATAAAAGCAAATTTACCTGCTACAGAACTTGCAGCCACTAATCCAAATATTAAAATAGAAATCATTCTCGCACCACCCTAAAGCTGAAAAAACACATGTTTTACCTTTTGCTGACGACACATTATGGAAATTTACTGCAACTGTTCCGTACAATTGTTAAACGCAAAATGTGTTTTACCATTTAACACTGACACATTAGCATGCAGTGACTCGATCAGTGAACGGGTTTATATGATGCGCATGAATGGCATATGCATAAAAAATATTGCTAAAAGCTTCAACTAAAATTAGCAACGTCGTCCAGCTGCCCTATCGATGCATTGTCAAATTCCTTAGTCAANAGCACCGCGCGGAAAAGGGTTGCCAGATTAAAATTTCAACAAAAGGCCAAATAGTGCCAACAAGAGGCCAAAAAAAGCGAAACTGCATTTGCGGAATTGCCATGCCTTTGTCACAAAAAAAACATTTAAATTACAAGAATATCAAAAAAATTATTTGAAATTAAGATTACGTCTTGCTTGGCATTGTTCTGGAGCTCATTATTGATGCTTCTCTGACTTTTCATGGTTTGTGAGATTGTACACTTTGGGTAAAACAGTGCGACAGTTTCTATACTGTACCATCGGCAACTTTCTGGACCCATACGAAAGTCATCTCCCATTCACTCCTGTGCTTACGACCAGAATCATTACAGCCCTTCCACTTCTCGACGTCATTGTCGCATTTCTATCGCGGAGACGCAGACCTGTTTTGCAAGCGTTGAGCCTGCTTAGTTCCTACAACATAATACACACTACACAGTGCAGTGAGTGCACGCATTTCCAGTGATTACGCAAAATATTGCGAAAATCAGAACGCGGGCGTCGGTCTAATATATCATTTATCACAAAAAGTTTGCAAAAATTTTGCCGAAAAAATGGAATAGTTGTATTTTCCTTCATAAGAACCTATTTCAGCGAAAAAAAACAAAAAATAACCAAAAGGCCAAACGTATTTTTTAAGGCCAACCAACCTGAGAGGAAGCCAAAAAAGACCAAAAGGGCAACAAAATATTTTTAAGGCCAACCAACTTGAAACAAGGCCAAATTTATGAAATTTGACCTAAAAAAGGCCCACCTGGCAACCCTGGCGCGGAACACTGAAGATGCCATCATTACAGATACTTACAAGTTTTATCTGTTAAAATTTCAACTGAATTATCTGCAACGTTATCAAATGAAGTGCTACATTTAAACTTGCTTCCTCAAAGTTTTACATGCCCTCTGTCACCCTGCTGCTCCTACTGTACGTTCCTTCACCCTAGTCGTTGCCGACTTCCCACTTCGCAACCAGCAACGTGTGACGGTTCTCTCAGCGGAAAATGTTCAACAAGGGTTGCTTTCCTCTGGCACAAAAATTTTCAAAATCCGTGAAGCAGAAAGACTTGAAAATTTTCAAACTGTCAAGGAGCATTCGCTTAAATTCTTACCCAAGCTAAGCGCCTAACTTGCGATACTGCAGTTTATAATCCAGTCCCCGCAATGGTGATTATTCTCCAATTAAATTCGGTCCGCACTCTGATCTGAAAAGCTGTTTTGACAGTTTTTGATGTCTGATGCCTCCAACGTAAAGATCAAACACAAGATGATTAGTAACACTCAATTGCAAACCACCTCAAAACTGCTGCCACTGTGTGGCATACCACTGCAACGATTAATACCACTAAGCGAATTTGCACCTTTAACCAAAAATACTGATTCTGCAACTCACGATGCAAACTTCTGCAAGGCTTTAAATGCAATTGACACAACTAGGAACTCGACGTAGCTTCAGCGTCCTCCTCGAACAACGCAGACAACGGAGAACATAAAAGAGAGGAGCAGCTCTCCTCTAATTAGCATCGATCCATTCCACCAGCGGACAAGGCGGTACAGTATTGATCGCTTGTTCCAGGCTCTAATGAGAACGCCGGTAGAAAACCAACCTAAAGGCCGATCACCGTAAATTACATTTGGTTTTCTAGGCTACATTAGGTTTAGCTACGACTGCGGCCTGTTTCGACCTCAGTATATATGTGACTACATGAAATGTACATTTAAATATTTTTGAAACAAATTTGAATAAAAGTGCCACTGCGAATTGAGCAGTCTTATACATGTTAACCTTTTTTAATTGTGAATGGCCATTGACACTGTGTGTGAACAGCGAGTCAACCGTGTCTTGGGTGGACAGTAATTTTCTCATTGGTGTCTCTTCAGGGTTTCCCAAATTGGGATCCACAGCGGACCACCGGGGGTCCATACCGACTGCACAGCAGGACCGTGAAGATATGACAAAAAATATTAAAGTCAAAAATATAGCGCTTTACTGCGAATGCATTAAGCAGCGTGCACGGTGGCATTAAATGGAAACGTATTGCAAAGAACAACCACTATGTTTTGAGACGGTCGCTTAGAAATGAAAAGGACATTAATATTAAAAGATTTTCTCGAGTCACGTTACCGTCGACAGATTACTAGTCTGCGGTATTTTCAGAAACCTTTGATTCGCGACAGCTAGTTCACTGATATGGGCCTGACTTACAGAATAACTAGCCTGGGGTTGAAAAAAAGCATCTGGATTGCTTGTTGACTGATATCAGGTCAGACAGTGCTGACTCCAAAGAGCGTGAAACCGTAAAATTTTCACGCAATGCGTTTTTGTGCTCCGCCGGTGCGCATGGCATATCAGCCATAGTGGAAGTAAAAGCAGTTGCACGTTTTGCAAAATGAGCATGTGCAGAGCCAAGCAGACTGGCAGTTTTTGGCTGCCGCGTAACAAAGGCACGGCTATGCATGTCGTACCATATCACGATAATAGGTGTAAAGCTGATAACACTGTGCGAAAGAGCGCGTGGCGACAATCAGCAGAGAAAAACTAAAAACGGCAGCTAGCTTTGTTGGAAAACTTTTGAAAGGGTTGAGCTTTCAATTGTTTAAACCAATGATTCTTAACGTGGTTCACGCGGACCACCAGCTGTCCACCTGGAATTTCTAGCGCTGGTCCACAAAGAGTTCCGTAAATCATAGTTTATTGATTATTACTTTATTAAGGGCTAAGATTGAACATGTCCTTGAGTTCACTGACCTATGTGCAACAGTTTCGACTAGTTGCTCATGAGATGTCAGCATAGCAAAATGGTTAATCGGATATATTTTTCTAAAGACGGTCCATGGACCAAAAAAGGTTTCTAAAGACGGTCCATGGACCAAAAAGGTTTAAATTTAAACGCTCCTAAACTGCAACTGCCACAGCTGACTTTTGATTTTGCCAGGTCTGCAGGGAACAACATGATACTTCGGGTGTGTGTTTTTTACATGCAACGTTTTTCCTTTCTCTGTCTATGCGTGTTGGGTTTTCAACCACGGGTAGTAGCTGAATAACGACATCACTTTACCTGAATACTGCTGCTGCGATAGCCGCCTTTGCAGTTAGTGCATTCAGCAGCGTGATGTTGTGCGGTCACCACATAAAGCAAATCGCATAATTACTATTTAATGGTGACTTCACAACAAATGTTGCTGCACAAATAGATAGTAGATATGCTCAAAGTGAAACGAGTGCGTTTTGAGATCAAATAAGCAATACTGCTTGTTGAACTTTTGCACAAAGTTCTTATTCAAAACTAATTAGCTTTGACTGTGGCTCAACTCGGCTTATTTCAAAGTTTTCTGCCAAAACGCTAGCTAGACGGTTAACCAAAACCCACTGTTTCCTGAATTTCACAATGAAACGACCCCATGTTGAAATTGAGGCAAGTGAGAAATAACCTTTTTCATTTAAATCAGTTACCCCAGCATCTGAATCAAATATAGTATCATCACAACTAGTACTGCTGAAACGACAGTTGAACCGTTGGCAACGAAAATACATCACACTTTGTGCTGCATCCGTTGATACGTTCCAACTATAACACAAGAACCTAACGATGTTAACACACCTTGCTTTTATAAGACTAGTCAGCTGAATGACTCACGTCGATGGTAATCAAGTATGGAACTGAAATAAAATTTTGCAAACTTGTTGGTTTGTGTGCAATTCCCAGCACACAGTTCGATTTTTTTAACTAAGATAAGCATTTATCAAAACTTACTGCATTCAAACTTTTTCTTTTGATTTTCGTATGCTGCATGCAGAGTGTTATTATAGCTCAGTGTTTTCATTAGCACACTTAAGCTATATTGTCCTGTGCAGGCCATAACCGCTGAAGCATTTCTTTGCAATCAGCCACGCGTCATTTCCGTATTGGAAATGACGACAAAGGTGGTTGCACTCAGTCGTGATAGATGCTTTGGTAAGAACCGTTTTCTCGTGTAACAGGCCCTAGCTTCTGCCTCATTCTTTGTGTCCCACTCGTGATTCCATCTTTCCACATGTGCTGAAGGTTTAACTTTAGCGTTTACTTTAAACGCTAGACACGACTTAAGCCAACAGGTTATTGAGAACGGGTCGTGGTGCAATATATGGTGTTCCATGTGTCACGTTGTTAAGAAGAGACAAAAACCTCTTCAGAAACTTTGACACAGATAGTAGATGTCCATCGTCCATGCATTAAAAATATTCAAACAGGCTTTGCGTTAAATTAAAACAAGGCAACAAATAAGAGATTTTCTGCGGCACAAAACAAACAAAGAACATTTTTTGACACTAAAGCGAGTTGAGGTTGTTTTCCAAACTTTCCTGCGAAAGCTCAAAATATCCTCAGCTAATCTGTGTTCAAGCACGTTAACAAATAATGTGACTGGGGTACGGTCAGCACGAAAGTTTGTCACAAATCGCTCTTTACGTGGTTGGACTTCTGCCTGAGAGCGAAAAATAACAAAAAAAAACGAGAGCACACTTGAAGCAAGAGCTCCCGCGAGAGTAGGATGCATGAATGCTTCATTTCCTAAATCTAAAACGAGGAATCAAATGCGAGAACTATATGTTTGACGACTGTGTGTTTACAATCAGCAAAATCACTTTCATCTCTACCTACAGCTGCTTCACTCCCTATCAAACAACGCTTGAGCTTACATTTCTTCTTCAACTGCTGCCTGAAAGCTTCTTAAAACAGCGCCACGTTTCGAAAAGTAAACTATAACGAAAAACCTTGGACAATGTAGTACCTACTGTATAGCATCTGTGTGTCAGACAAAAGTTTCGCAGTAGGCCACTAAACATCACTGGTTAACGAGCCGTCTTTTTTTAAAATAACGAGGTGTATCACGTGCGAGCAGGAAATAGTAAGCAGTGTTTCTCTTTACAAAGCCGATGATGCGCGTGTAGCTACCTGTTTGATGGTTCCAATACTAGTTATGTCAGAGTTGAGTTACAACCAAACCTTGCACTTTTGCGATAGTTTGTGAAACGCAAAGAGATTCTTGTACATTGTGGATGAAGGTGTTATCTCATGCTGTGTTTGAGTCCCAAGCTTTCCAAGATCTGACCAAATTATTACTATTCGGCAGTCGGATTTATCCATAAACCCGTCTGTACACCTGTTCAACCAGACGTGTTTGTTTTTGGCAAAAACCCACCTTTCTAATAGACATTGCCAACTCTAGTTGTTCGTAACTTGTCTTCTCTTTGCCATTTGCGTGTGTTCATCTGCATGTCAATACATTTCATTGCTGTATTATGTTTCGTACGTAATTTTGAGTTGTTCTTATATCCATGGGCGTCGGAAGGGGGGCAGGGGGAGCCTTGCCCTCCCCTGGATTTTGAAAATTTCAGCAAAAAAAGGTTGATTTTTCAATTTCGAGGGGTAAAACCAAATTTCACCACTTTTGGCCCCCTCTGGAAAAAATCCTTCCGAAGCCCATGCTTATATCCTTCTTGTTTTTCACCTTTTTTGATCTTCTTCAGATATAGCTTTGGGGCAAATATTTATCGAAATAAACAGATGATAATCTCAAACGTTGGTTATTTAATTTTGCATTGAGTAATTCGCATTTCTGCAATAAACAACAAACCAACTAACGAAGCGTATTCTTCCCGCTGTACTGCCCAGGGTTTGGTGTACCAAAATACTTATTTAGGGTCGTATGTAAATGATACTACATATCAGGGAAAGGATTTCAATTTTTGTGACATTTTGTGGAACGGGAGCAAAGCATATCGTGTAGCAACAAAGTTGTAAGAGGTTTTTCAATGAACCTGAAAAATCTCTTACAAGGTGGGAGATTATTTAAGAAATCTCCGTCAAAACTCTTATTACAAGTGAACTCATTTTCTAGACTTATGAGAACACATATTGTGAAACAAGACCGGATCGCTAAAGTTTGCCGGAAAAATGAAGTCATTTAAGTAGGCCTAACAGAAACACTACACATTCCATCCATTTACAGCAACTTGCCTGTACTTGGCATGCTTCCGCCCCAGCTGGTCTGGGAATTCGTGTTATTTTAAGGCTCTATATGGTAATTAGATGACATTCACAGTATATACAATCAATTAAATCAGAAAAGTGCAGCAGAAACACCTTTGAATAATGTGATTTCTAGAACACTACCAAATTTGTTTTACAGTACAGCGCTTATACGGTACAGCAGGCCCGTAGCCACGGGGGGTATTTGGGGCAGTGCCCTCCCACCCAATTTTTTCTTGCCCCTCACCAACATGATTCAAACTCGAAAAACCAACAAATTTTGCAAATGTTCGTTTTCAATCTGTTTAATTGCTACGCTAACTCGCAACACCGCCGCACGTTGCATGAAATGCTAACCTTATTGTTACAAAATAAATTGTACTAAGGAACGTCCATGGTAACAATTTCGACTTGTGATGTCACAGTCAATGAAGACCGTCTTTCGTAACCGTTTGCGCAGTCTCTCTGTTAACACGAACAACGCCATGGCACTATGAAGCGGACTATGGTAATGTCATAATATAAAGTCTAAGCCAGCGTTCCCTCTAAGAAAATTTTAGCAAATGTTGGTTTTAGTGAGCATCAGAATTCTAAATGAATTGCTAAGTTGGTAAACTATTACAATTTAGAATAAGCATAAAGTCTTATAAAAATACGAACAAAGTAGGGCTTACACATTTATTTTAAATAGCTTCTCCATGTTTTCCTGCTTTTTCAAATTTTTGGAATGTTGCAAGTGCACGAGAACCAGATCTCACTGCGCAAATATATTGGTGGTACTGCGCAGTTTGCGCACGTTAGAGGGAAAATTGGTTTTAGCCTTGCTTGTAGTTGTAGATAAAGATGATATCCTCAAAAAAATTCCCCGGAATATATGAATTTCAAAAAATTTGATTCAAAGTCCATTTCAGAAGGAATGCTTTCGATCTTCTATGAATTGATTTGCGGAAATGTCTTACACAATGCTACGATGGAGCGTCGGTGATGATGTCCGAAAAACACGGTGGAGCGCAAGCTTTAATTAGTCAGCATGTTAAACGTGACGTTCCCTACATTCAATATTTTAATCACCAACTTCATTTAGTGGTTGTTCNTGTGTGCGACGGTTTACCTTTTGTTCGCGGGTACTTTGACATTTGCAATTTGCTAAGCAATGTTTTGTCCACTTACAGAAGTTTCTGTCGTATATAAAAAGTTTAACGGTGACGCCATGGCACGACTAATGGAGCAAAGTCTGGTCATTATCAACCACCCAGTCTCTGGTGAAACACTTTGCTGAAGTTAGAACAACGCTGGAGTATTTTATCCCCTCTGAAACAAGCGATGCGGAAATAACCATTAAAGGAGCTGGTTTGCTTGCAGCAATAAGCAAGCGGCAATTCATTTTCACAAACGAAGTGATGAACTTGATTTTAAATCTTTTCGCTCTAGCAGACAAAATCTTGCATCGGCAATCTGGCAGTTTGGCTGTATGTGACGATGTAATTAATTCTACTATCACAGAGATTATAAAATTAAGAAACGATGCAGAGTTTGAAAAAATACTGCAAAAATTAAAGCTTCCACTAAAGTTATCCCACCCTCCCTCCAAACAAGCGCAAAAAGTCAGTTAGTTTCATATCGATTCAGACAGGACGTCATAACAGAACACATCGGAGTTCACATTGAAAGTGAGAGTTTGAATTTGAAACCATCTTACTTTGAAATCATTGATACAATTCAGAGCGAGTTCAGCCACCGGTTTTCGGAGTTTTATGTCTGTCATATCTTTGCGTGCTCTTTCACCGGCATCGAGTTGCTTTCTCGACAAGAGAATTACCTCTTTGCTTTTTAGTCAATTCAACTACCAAAAGTATCAGTGAAGATCTTCTCGATGCTGAAACTACCACTGTGAAAAACATTGTCTCATCAAAGCTTCCTGATGTGCTTTTGAATGAAAACACCCGTATGAATCTGGACCAGTTTTTGAAATGGTTTTGGAAGTGCAAAGCAACTTTTCTCACCATATTTGCTGCTGAGCGGGGGCTTAATTATAGGAGTTTCGACAGTCACATGCGAAACAAGTTTCTCTAGTGTGGTGTGGATATCCACACCTTGCCGCATAGGTGCATGACACACGACCGTAAACATCGGCTAGTTTGGTTACGTTTTTAAAAAAATGAAACAGCTGCCGTGGCAAACGAAGACATCATTTCTGAATTTTCGATCGAAACTCGAAGGCTGCATGTTGAAAGTATTCTCTTAAATTGATACTGTCAGTGCCTCCATGCATATTATTGATCAATTCGGCTATGTAGCTGGTGTCAAGACTGCAGCTTTTGTGACAGTTTATGCTCAAATTCCTTTTCTTGGTGCTTTCATGTTTGCGTTTTTCATTGTTGTGAGAAATTAGGAGTGACTCTTGTGAGAAATTAGGAGTTTCTTTCCTGCCGGTGTCTTTCATTTAAATACTGATACGAATACAATTGGTTCAGTCTGGTTGTTTATACCAAAATATTTTTATGTTCTTCAATAAGTTAACAGTGCATTAGGCAAACATCAAAGATTTTACTGAATCAAATGCAGCAAACAGACCTCGTGCACAGGCGCGTAGTCAGAAAAATATCTTGAAGCATAAGCAAAATATTCTTCACGTTGGTTTTCTTTGTTGTTTCCGGATAAAAGCGCATAACTAAACAAATGTCCTTGGTTTTGTGTGGATATTTTTTTATGGAAAAAGACATCGTTTCTGAAAATTTGAGGAAGGCGCCGGAGTCTTCGCTCCCCTGCTAGACTACCCACGGCGCATAGCATGCAATCAAAACTCTTACGTGATCAGACTGAAAACAGACAACTGGCAATATGCTACCCAGTTAATCGCTGAAAATTATTAAAATAATTTGTTTGAAACATACAATACAACAAAAATAGTACCCCCCTAAAATTGTACTTTGCCCCCGCAAACCTTAAAACCTGGCTACGGGCCTGCGGTACAATTAAAAAGTTCTTCAACACGTTAACTCAGAGCTTCGCACTGTAGCGCATACCGCTGAAACGTTAAATTTTATTTCACCTGCTTAGTGGTCTGGTTTTCATTTCTACAGCAATTTCCAGTTTCTTTCCAGTTAAAGTAAGCGATCGCGTAAACAAGCCGCAGTATGTCGTGTGTTTCTATCTTTTATTGCGTTCCTTTTGCCTTCCCCTCAATACACCGTTGCTTGTACTTCTAGCAGGGCCGTCGTTAGCGGGGGGCCAGTGGTGCCAGGCCCTCCCATTTGAAATCGGTGCCCCCCATTTCACGTTTGGCCCCCCGTTTGCTACATACATCCAATACTGCATTTCAAAAATGTGGCCTCCCCTTCTGGTTTTTGGCCCACCCTGCTGCTAAATCCTGGCGACGGGCCTGACTTCTAGGATGTGGAAGAAAACTGCTCATTATTGAAAATCTAGCTCTGTAGTTAAAATATTTCCAGCGCCGCTAGTGCTTATGATGTAATCAGGTGAAGTGGAAGCTTATTTTTTTAAGACTAGCAATGTTTACGCGCAGAAACAGTTAATAAATGTGTCTGCAAAAAATAAGAACACTTCTAAACTCAAATTTGCTGATCCTATCGAAACTAATGCATTAGAAACCACGATGTTTACCAAGGTTATATTTCTCCTACTGAGGAGGCATCTTCAGCTCTTATTCAAATATAATTCAATTCTTATTCGAACAGAATTGAATTTGCTGTACTGCTTTTTATGGGCAGGTGTTTTGCACTCCAATGTGCTTATTCATAATTGATTGGATTTGATTTATAACTGTTTCACATGACTCAGCTAATAAACAGAAACAATGCAAAGAGCCATCGCGCAATAAGGAATCCAATTGTCAGTGAACATTAGAATAAATGAATACACAATGGCAAAATAACTGATTATTTTCTACAAAGAGTGTCACTGTGTCACATAGGATTGGTGAAGGACCATGGCGGTCATCTAGTCAACCAACCCTGTTTATCACTTTTTGAAGTGTTGAAAAACAACAACTGGAAATCAAATGAGCACAATTAGGGTTACGGAGTAGGAGCCGCAGTCGAAGTCGTAAGGACTCGGAGTTTTTTTGGTGGAGTCAGAGTCGCATTCCTGACAACACTGGGAGTCGGAGTCGGATTTTTTGTCCGACACCGACTCCGGATGTCCGACTGGATCATTTTTTACATCACACTCCTAAATTGGCATTTCCTGTTAAAATGATACAATTTCTTTTGAAACTTTTGTTGAAACAGACATTTCTTGCTGTGCACCACAATTTCCATTGATTTTAATAGCCAAATTTCACTCCCATTATGGAGTCGGAGTCGGAAATTTTGGAACGTCGGAGTTGGAGTCAGATATTTTACCTCCGACTCCGCAACCTGGTTAGAATTAGAAAAACAAGCAAAGAAACATAGAACACGGTGAGGTAAATTTACAGATGAAGAGAGCATGCTTATGTATGCAAATGAGTGGATCAAATCTAACTGCGAAAATTTGGTGTGGTTTAAACAAGTACAAAAAAATAAAATCAAAAAACAATTGATGAGGGACAAAAGAAAAATAAAACAAAACTATACAGTCGATTGATGAGGTACAAAAGAAAAATAAAACAAAACTAAACTATAATTTCATACCAAAAAATGAGATGTGCGCAGGAAGGAACAAAAATACAAAAAAGTAAAGATACATGCAATAGGAAACAAACTAAAATGCATTATTCAAATTACTGAAACCATAAGCGGCGGAACCGGGGAGGCCGCATCGGCCTAGGCCCCCCACTTTTATGTCTGGGGGGTCTGGCCCCACTACTTTTCAATTTTGAATTTTGCCTAGTAGGTATAGGTAACACAATTAGTATTGGGTCTATTGTTGAAGTAAATCGGTTAATGAAAAAATTGTAGAATTTTGGCAGTATTTTATCAATATTATTTG
>JGI24021J15306_10004517_pt1 | contig 16213 bp, 10 predicted proteins | sample Ectturendosymbi1_FD_15306 | JGI IMG/M metagenome (IMG submission 15306) | reverse complement strand
AGCTTCGTCAGTTTAGAACGATAACTAAACACACATGAGGATGAGAAATTGACTTAACCTAAAAATCATGAATCTAACGTATTTTTATCCCAAAAAGCTAAAAAGAGAGGGCATGTGAAAAACAAACTACAGCCCAGTCAACATCAGATATTTCTCTGAAAACATCAGAAGCAACAACACTATTTACTACCCAATTTTCACTCTCTAGACTAGATACTTGTTCAATGATCCTTCCTCCCCGGTGTGACATCATTCTTACCACCTTTTGCGTTGTTCTTTTACTTGCTTTAACATTTTTCACGGCCCAGTGTGGTTATCTAGGCGGCCTTGGTTCAGCACTTAATTTTTAATGCGCTCCCTGGAGTATGGCTGGTGATTTCACTTTCACGAACGCAATATGCATTCTACCACCGCTCTGTTGGAGACCTAACGGTTATTTCCGTCACTGTGAGTTTGCGTTGCTCGACAACTGCTGTCAGAATTTTTGAAGTTCCATTGAAAGCAACTACCGTATTTGTGAACGATTTTACTCGTCAGTTTCTTTGCTTTCTCTGCTCTTGCTTTAGCCTTTCAACGTTTCACCTGCAAGCGTCGCTTGCAGATTTTAGGAATGAGGATGGGTAGTGTTACGTGAAGTCTATTTCCTTAAAAAATTTACCTGGTTGATTCGCTTGCGTCACCTTTTTGGAGACTCGTTATTTGAGTACAGATATGTGCATGCTTGAATGATCGCAAAAGGAAGAAATCAGAGCCCAGTCGGCTGGTTGCTTGAAAGCTTGCAGCAAAACTAGAGCTTTTGACTGTTCCACTAGGACCTAATGAAGAAGACTTCCCCGAATCAAAACGCAAACAAGTAATGCCAATATTTTACTGGTGTAGCTTTGAGCTCCTCATGGTGGATTAAATCAGACTGTTATCAAAATCAGTCGGGCAACTACACGCCTGCCCTGCACTTGAAATATTTTTCACACAACTTCGGCCTTTCTTGAGAAATTTCTGGAGAATAACACATAAAGGCTGCTAGAACAAAAATTATACAGTGTACGCTGACTCCTTAGTACCAGCAGCAGTTGCTGGAATCAATAGCTATAGAAGCGATCACGACTTCCAAACGCATTCAGTTAAGTCAGGTATTTTAGGTGGTGACAATGTTACCGGAAATTTCGAGCAATAGCATCATGAGAAATATCCAACTTTTCCAGATTGCAAGTGGGATCGCGAGTTTTTTTCGCTAAGACATTTTGGCCATTTATCCCGCAACAGTATTAAAACTCATCATGGCAGTATTCACTAGTCCAGGGGTGAGCAATTAATTTGGCTTGGGGGCCACTTTTGGAAAGCCGCGTTTAGCGGAGGGCGTACCTTCTAATGGAAATAGAAGCAGGTCTCTGACAAGTTAGTTTTAGCTCTAAGTTGGAGGAAATCTCAGATTCGAAGATCTTTTCTGAATGCTTTCGGGGCCACTCAAAACGCTGTGATAAGTCACACGTGGTCCGCGGGCAGCTAATTGCTCAACCCTGTTCTAATGGAAATTGAAGCGAGTCTCGGTTCAAGTTAGCCCATCACTAATGTTTGCTGTGATGAGTTGGAGGATAATTCGGATTTGAAGATTTTTCTCAATGTTCCGAGGGCCACTGAAAATGATGTGACGGGCCACATGTGACCCGCCGGCCGCTATTTGCCCACCCCTGCACTGGTCTATATTTTTGGACATTATGACCGAATTGACTTAAATCACTGTCGGTTGTTTGAAAAGAAAATTCGGTCTATGGCCGAAAAAAACCTAATTGATATCTACTTGGTGGTCAAACAGCTTCATGACAACAATTCGTGGAACTAGTGCTGGAGCTGGTAACATAAATACGTTTATTTTGCATTCATTCCATTGCAACAACGTCAGTACAGGTTGTAGACATACCATAATCTCACTAGTGCAGCTATGCCCAACCGAAAGTGCTTACTGAGCCAAAAATTATGTCACTATCTTAACCATGGCCGCACATGGAATGACATATCAATGAGGGTCGCACATGGAATGACTTACTTTGATCTTAGCAAACTAATGTTAATTGCTGTTTGGAACCAAACTAATGTTAATTGCTGTTTGACACCTTCAACCATACTATAAGCGTGATTTCATGGGAAAATTTAGTGCCAGTGGAACAAAGGTAGAAACCATTAAACTACGTTTTGCATCAAGGTGTCAGTGGACACATGGAAATCTCCCAGTACGCGATACAGGCATGATAGTGTGGCAATGAGGACCACCTGTACGAAAAATGGTAATTTAAGATTTAACAAAATAAGGACAGGTTGTTAGTATGTAGGCTGATACAGCGAAAACCTAAACTGGGTTGCACAAAACCTTCGACTAGGCCGCATGCGGCCCGCGGATTGGACATAGCTGCACCAGTGCAATCTTGTAAGTAAAGGAAACGGTTATTCTGCAGATCGCTGCCTGTATTTAAGGCGTCGAGTGTTATTTTTCAGAGATCACGTAATTTACCAATGAAAGGCGCATCAAACGCATGATGGCTGTTTTAAATGAAAATAATGGCCATACTAAAGTCAAAGTTGATGCAACACGCGATGAAGAATCGTATACAAAATTAAAGGAGCTCAGTAATTTCCATTCGTATATTCCTCAAATCCCTTTTATGCATGATAAAGGACCAGCGAAACCCCAACTTAGGTTCTATCGAAGACCACACGATAATAGTATACTGTAAAAAAAATACAGCATGACAGGTACCCAGACATAAGTGAACAATACTTATAAACGTTTCACAATTGGGTAGTTTGGTTTCAACTACGTAAGAAGATTTGAAGACATATTTCTATCAGTGAGATTATTGCTTCCACTTAGGTTTTTATCCAGTACATTTGCTGCTGTTTGACTACGCTGTGGCAAGCATGAACGTTACGCGGAAATAGGTTATGGATTGCTCGTGAGCGTCATCTAACTGTCTATACCACCACGTGAGCGATGTAAGAGCATGACCACTGAGTAGCTACATGTTATCTCAGCGCCCATCAGGACAATATGCAGGTAGACACGGAAGCAAGACAAATAACAATGGGAACATTTTGGCCATTTGCATTTGCCGTTAACTTGTNGNCAGTGAATTTTTTATTGCTGTAACCTGCTTATCAGCGGTAAATGATGCTTATCAGCTTGTTGACATACTCAAACAGCTTCCGAATCTGCAGTATCATGTTCTTTACAGTCAGCGAAACCTTGATATTGAATTCGGCCGTACAGCGTTTTTTAACGCTAGCGGCGTCGCTTCAATACACACTGGCCGGGCCGATGCCACGAATATTTAAGTCAAAAGGCATGAAATCAACAACGTGTAAGTCATCAGGAAAAACATGGGTATTCAGCGGGCAACTTTGAAAGCGAGGCCCGTTCAAAAGTGTGAAATTTGAAAATTTTAAAAATCGTAGCGATGCGATTACCAAAGCTAAAATTTACCAGAGTAAACGTTTCGAAAAACAGAAAGTTAGATTGTCAATTTTTTTAAATCTCACACTACAAGTAACTGAAGCATGGTTGTCAGAAGACTTTTTTCCAGGGGGGGGTCAATAATGGATTTTTCCAGGAGAGGCCAACAAATTTCCTTTTATGCTTTTATGAAATTTCCTTTTACCAACTCGAAAGAGAAAAATGTTTTTCTATAAAAACCTTAACATGGAAATATCAAATTTCAAAATCCAGGAGGGAGTCAAGACCCTTTCCGACGCCAATGAACTGAATCTCCAAAATACATGTATCAGAATGCCGACATGAGCAGAAAACTCAATTTTTCGATTAACAATGATTAAAGGGATATCCTCCGCTCTCTCTAAAACTATCAGCACTTCACGTCCGCATTGATTTAAAAGTCTTAGCCACGCTTCGTCAACCCTTGCCTACAAATTATGCCATGTCAGTTCATGACAACGGATCCACGACGCAAAAATTGGATGGAAATACAACTGGAGCGTATAAATCGTTTCAAGACTTTTCTTTCGCTACCTATACAAGATTTCAAACATTTGTCGGCAACCACATTGTTTGGAATGAGCCCGCTTCCTCGGTAGCGAGAAAGACGACGGCAATCTCCATAAACAGAAGCAGTACATTACGTTCACACAACAGCTTCCCCGCGGCGATGCACAGCATTAAAAAGAAAACAGGGAGCAAGTTAGCATTTGGTGCAAACACTTTTCCATCCCACGATGATATCTTGTTGCAGCAGTTCAACAACCCATTTGTCAAGCAAGCATGATTTGACATTAACGTTTCTTAAACTCTGGTACAATGTGGGAAAATGAGCGAAGAATCTTCCACAGCGCAAAAATCATGTGAGTTGGGTGGCATAACGCGACTTCACTTGAAATTTCTGCAACAGCCCGGTGTGGTTCATTTGTTACCTGTTANAATATATAATTGTGAACGGTATCTTTTTTAGTATATGTACTTCCGAAGCAAGTGCAATGGTATCTGATCCGACACGAAAAACACTACGGGCACGCTAAAGACCATTCAGCATAAAAAGCCGGGGCATTTACACAACGACGCAAGCTCTGCTTTGACTAGCTTGCGCTATCAAGTTGTTTTCTTTCCTTTGTCGCAGGGACGATCGACATGGGAATGCTTGCATCGACCTCACAGAGAATGTATCTTAATTTGCGGGTGTCAGGGCGGAAACTGGAGGGGGACAACCAGACAATTTCTAATCTAAAATATTGGAAAAGATGCAGATTTCGGTGAAGTTCTTCAATTCTGCAGGACATTTTTATATTTTTGATGTTTCGCCCACCAACAGCATTTTCCCACACGACATTGTTTCAGCTGGTTGTGAGCCTAGCTTGTGTTGACAAGACCACCGAGCCGATTTTTAAAATCGCCAATGATGTTTGCCTGAGGTTGTGGGTCATTAGCTGGTGATTGCCGTGCAAATCGAGCGAGTAATTGCGTGGCGACACAAAGCCACCATTCAAAGCAAAACGTCGTCGCGCCTATAATGACCATGCGACAAAACAACGAACTGAATTTCACGTAGACGTAGCAGGCTGAACTTACGAGGTAAATGGAAAACCTATGTTTCGTAGGTCTATACGAATTGATCTTGTCTCCACATCTCTGGGGAACAAAATGCATTTACTTTTCCGAACTCAACGCCTCTACGTTAATGTTCAAATTGCGCACCAACCACTTCGCCCACTCCAAGACGAAGCAATTCAGCAAGGCATTTCAGAATTGAAGTACGTACGAACAGCGCGAGTTATGCTCTGCCCCATATGATCTTAATTACGTTACGAACCACACCGCCATATCTCCCAAAAACTCCAGAAAATTGCCTGAAAGGCGTCATCACAGTGATAATGAAACCGGGAGTAACGCGTAAACACTTTCACGCAAGAGCACTTACGAATAGCATGCTACTAAAACGAAGGCCGCCTAGAGAAACGGGCGGCCTTGTTCAAACTCTCTGGGCCAGGCGATCTTGTCTTGCTTCTCAGGGTCTTCGTCAAACGATCTCATTTCTTACGTTTTTGACCCTTTGACGATTGTTTTTGCTACAAGTAATACAATGATCAAAAATGTCCAACGAGTGTTTCTTCCTCAAATAAACAATTGCACAAGCGTAGAAAAGATTAAGCAACAACTTCACACGCAATCGAAGTGTTGGCAGCTAAACGGCTTGACGATGCGCTAACTTCGCAGGCAAACCTGAAGGAAATGTACCTCAGCTGCAGTTTACATGTTTTAATCTTGGTTGAGCCTCCTGTTAAATCTCTGATGCCCTGCATCATAGATTGCAGCTTCTCTTAAAAGCAACAAGAGTTCATCGCCCTTTAATCGATTCGCAATTCATTTACAGCGATGCAATTAGCGTTTAAATCAGACATGACAAGCGGTAGTATTAAAGGACAATTACCGCATGTTTGTTTAGATGATTGTTGCAAGATACGTACATCCCACTTATCTCCATCACAGAACCAAACATGATCACGGTCAAATCACTTTGCTCTCTTGAATGACATGTGTTTCTTTAACAAGCTACAACCTATTGGTACACAAACACGTGTGGTATGATAAAATCAAGCGCGAGTGTCCATAAACATGATACAACCTTGAATTAGAGAAGCTCATCTTACTAATTGCAATTAGTAAAGATTTTATGATAGATGGAAGACTCGCAACTTTCAGCACGTAGAATAAAGCAGTAGGTGTCAATTGGAAAAGCTTGACCACAAAAGTTAGCGTAAAACTGCGAATATTGCCGTTGTATGAGTTGGACCAACGACAACATTCAGAAATATGGTTTGCTACCATTCCGCAAACCACAACAATTATGCGTTCTCGTTGTATAACATGAGCGTTGTTTCTTTTGAGCATACGTGATCTCACAACTGTCAGGAACCAAAATAGGGTCGCAACCAAACAATGTTTTCAAAGAGGACAAAATAATTTTTCAGGTGGTCAAAGTTTAGCAATCCTGCCAAATAGAAATATTTTTATAATCAAATTTTGAAGTTCAAATGGGGATTGCTTGTTACCTTTCACGTTTTTCTTACCTGTTTCAAGCATCAGGCAAAGCAAATGCAGTTACGTGTTGAGGTCTTTCTGAAACCGAGTCATAAAGCAAAACGTATTCGCCAATACACAAACGATAGATCCCCAAACAGATAAATCGACTGTATCAGTTCTGCATAAAATACTCGATAGCACATAAAAAGGGTTCGCAGGCGAACAACAGTAAAGGCGAAAATGTCCTCAACGATCTCAATCGCAGTTATACACTATATTCGGTGAGACGGTGACTTTTCTTATAAAGTACACCACTGCAATATTGCAAGCAATGCGCAACCGTCCACTGACATTCATTGGATGGCGCAATTAAGAGTGTTTGCACAGGAAGACATCCAGCTTCCGGCACCTGCAATGTAACGCTCGAGCAGGGCGTTCTCTTAGTGTCAAAATCTTTCTCGCTTGAGATCAATGTCAATCTAATTTGCTGTCAATCCAAAGCATTTTTGGGTCAGTAGCAAACCAGTCATTTTTACTCTGTGAACAATTTTGCAGTTTGTTTCACCGCGCGACTTAAGGTTAACGACCCTCAATTACAAACGCTTTAGCCTGTACTAAAGATCGACCGATGTGGCTTTTTTGGGGTCGATACCGATATATCGGCCATTCATGGATAGATAGCCGATACCGATATTTCCAAAATTTTTAAATCTTGTTTTCTGCTTCATTATCAAAAATATAATGTATTCTGTGCCTTACCTTTTTCTCAAAAACTTCAAAAATCAGGATTTATGAGCTAAAATGTTTCAAATTGCAGCAATATCAATATTTTGCTATGATTTTTAATTTATCTGATTAACGATGATGCTTTTGTTTCGGCTGCGATGGCCGACGTGTGCTCCATGGTCGATCTTGTATGCTTTTTTATAAAAACACATTTGCCAGCATTGCTGCAAGATAGCTGTCTTGACTTGGTTCATTGTGCTTTCTTACACAACATGTCTGCATGCGTGAGGAATATTACAGCGTTTTGTCAACACCTACTGAGGCCGATAAAATCGGTAAAACCCAAATATCGGCCCGTTATATCGGCCATGTCGGTCTATCTCTAGTCTGTACATCAATAAATGCAGTTAGGCCGACCTCTTCCACTCGACGGCCACACGTAAATGTAGAAGTAGTGGCTTTTAACTATTGTTTTTACCATATTTACGATACACCCTGATCTACTACTTAATCTACGATTTGCACCAAATAACACTTGCTTAAGCGCACCACTACTCGCTGTTAGTCTAATGATCAATTTAATCAGGTCAAGGTTAACTTAAAACATTAGCTACGCCAAGAACGCTCATGTAGAGTTTCTTTACCGAATGAAAAATAATTGGTTCGTGTTCGATTGGTATCTCAAGTGCGTCAACTAACGAACGAACGAATGAAGTGGTTGGAGATGCTGTCAGTTTCACACAACAGTCAGTCAGCAGCAAGCATGGTAGAATAAGACTTCCCACACAGCGTTTGCAATGATGCCTATGCATTGGCGGACTCTGCAAAATGGCACCAAGTGATCCACAAGTGTTTGGGGAGCGGTCACATTTGGCACATTTTGCGTGCTGGTGCGGAAAATACACGGGTTAACTTAGAACGGGGTGGGTTAGGTGTAGGGCGCGGAAAGGAATTTCTGCACTGGTTAACGATTTGTGACTCGCAGTAGATCATCGTGAGATCAGTGACACTAAACGTTCACACAGCATTAGGGTTTGGAAGAGACCAACAAGATTTGGGCTAAAACTTTGGTGCGAATCCAAGTGTACAACACATTTTCCACATTTCCAGCCACGTTTTTTTAAGGTTTGACCTTGGTGACCGCTAAGACATTTCGAGGGACTGCTACCTGCCATTTTATCTACTGAGATGGTCATAAAGCAAGGTGTTAGTGTAATTTATTTGTGGTCACAAAGTGAAGTTAAGCTGTATTTTGAGACAGCTGGAAAAAATTGGGACCGAAGACCGTTTCCATCTTTCAGAACACTTAAAAAACACTGTTCCCAACATTGAAATTACTATATTCTACCTATCTAACAGCGTTCAAACATTGCTCTACAGTGCCCAATGTATAGTCAACAGAAGAACAATAATGACCTACCTACAAACCACCATTAAACTCTTCGCTTGCAGCTACAAGTGCCTGGTTGTTGAAGAAGTTTTTAGGTCTAAAATTGCTAGTCGCTCCCACTATAGCTGTTGTGCCCATTCAGACTGATGCTGATCCACATTTACAGTGCAAAGCAGCCAATCATACAATCGCTATTGCACCATTCATCTATAAAAACCAATAATGTGTTACCTGAATGTTCAAAATGACTTCAGCGACATATGGCACCAGACAGCTACACTCAAGGTCAGCACATAATTGCGGAAGGTTTTCTCTTTTAGCTCTGATTGTTATCAGAAACTCATAATTTAACTTACGCCAAAAATTGGTGATGATTCAGCCTACTCTCAGTCAAAGATGTAACTAACCACATGCAGTGAGGTTTGCATGACTCAAGCCTCCAAAATGATGAGTTGGCAAATTATGTTCACTGAACAAAGGTGATATGTTCAGGGTTCTTTCCAATTTGTCCCGCAGAGATTATTATATGTTCTTGAACCGATGTTACATTATATTTCTTGTTAAGACATACAGAATATACAACTTCTATGCATGGCAGATATTTCTGACATGAGTAAACAAGCTAACGTCAGCAACAGTTCATAATGTAGCAACAAAATGCAAAACTCCCAGCACACATGGATATTAACGCAATCAGCTATATAACTTTTTAACTGAAACCACCACATAACTTCCCTCATTAAAGACTTCCTATCCACCTCCAATACTAACACGTCACTATATATTTATGCTACTGCTTCAATGAACATCAAATTGACTGATCTGACCAATGCAAAATTGATTATGTATTGAACAGAACACAAAATTTACAATGTTCTTTTTGGAAAAAATTAATGGTTTAGACAACTACACCGATAAACTCTGGCTGCTTTGTCAGTCAGCCCTTCTCTTATGTATTTTGAAAGCTTCCTTTCTTCACCTTATGTGCCCATTAGGATGGTATAAGCACCTTGTATATGACAAGTTGCTTGAAAATGACACGTTTGTAAAAAAATGAAANCAGTTGAAGTTTTCTCTAATCAAAACATTCTCTGGGGATACATTGTCAATATTGTGCTTCGATGAATGCCGATAAGTTTGAAGTAAAACGAGTTGCAAAATTAACAGCAACACTTTCACAACGTTTATCTTGTTAACTCTGAGACAATCTACATGTTGCCCTTGTGGTGCCTTGATGCTGAAAGAACATTAGTTTGAAGATAAACATGCTTTAGGTTAAATACAAAAAGATCAGGTGTAACATCCAAAAAACAGGACTGCCATTATGGTTTTACAATTAAAACATCAAGTTTGATAATGAACATGCCTTAGGAAACACCCGACATTGGTGTAGTCCTTACTATTTTTTCTAAGTTTGAAATAGATGTTTTTAGGTACACTTATTGTGCAGTATTACAGTAAAGTTGTGCCTATTGGGAAAACACAACCATTCACACAAAAATTGCTATGGCAATGATTTATACACAAGGTTACTAACATGCAATACTATCGTAAAATTTGACTTACACATCCCAACTATTTTACACACCTTCATAACTAAGTTTTATTTCTGTCATTAACCAAATTCGTTTAAGTGACCGAAAAAAATTACGTCAATTTGGTCACAATGTCTAAAAATATGGAGTAGTGAATACTGTTATGTCAAGTTTTGATACTACTATGGGACAAATGACTGAAATGTCTCAGTGACAAAAATATCTCAGCAAAAAATGACTGAAATATCTTAGTGAAAAAAACAGCTTCATAATAAAATCATAACACTGCCAATACCAGGTGGTTCCCACCACAATATTCACTGTTTCCACGCAGTTTGTGGGAAATTCAAATGCCTTCTCCTTCTGCAGAAGGTAGGTACTGCTAGGCGTTTTCCAGCTTTAGGCTGAAATGGCAAACCAGCAAACATTTTGTTGCCTGTTCACTAATCAATTAACAACACATCAAATCATTTCCAAATTATTAAGGCCACATACCACTGAAACAAGCCTTGGCCTACTGGAGCCACTATTTTTGCAGAAGTTTCACTTTTTTGAGACAACAAAAGCAGCTAACACTGGCATTAAGCAGCCAAACTTTATTAACATCAACATGCCTAAATATACAAACAGAAACGTATCTAATAATACATCCTTTCATGCTTTCCTAGCATTTGGCAAACATATCAAAGCACTTCCATCACACAAATCACAGTCCTGGTCCCACCTAGGTGGACCAACTCAAAAGAACCATGCCTTTACACAGCTTCTGAACCACAGATAATTTAGATTCTCGCTTCAGGACCTAATGTTACTAAAACTTAGCCTAGGACCACATTTTGGACTGTTTGCAGAACCGAAATTTGTCTAATTAGGGCAGGGGTGGGCAATTGATTTGGCTCCGGGACCACTTTGCTAAGGCCCTGTTTAGTGGAGGGCCACACTTTCTAATCTAATGAAAGTAGAAGCAAGCAAGTTCCAGTTCAAGTTAGCTTTAAGTTGGAGGAAATTTCAGATTTGAATTCTTTTCCTGAACGAACGGCCACTGAAAATACTGTGGCGGGCCAAATGTGGCCCGTGGGCTGCTAATGACCTATTAATTATTTTGTTGTTTTTAGGCCGTAACTTTTGAACCAGAAACGCTAGAACACCAATCAAAGGTTTGAAAGACTCGGATTCTAGCTTAGTTTCCTATAAAAAGTTTAGTCAAACAATTCCATCTAGCAGTTGGAGCCCAGGGCTAGGTAACCTCAACCAAAATGGCCAAAAACCTATCCCACTATGACGTCATCCACAAAAAAACTAAAAACTAAAATTTGTTTCATTGCAAACTAGAAGACTCACCACATCTTTTCAGGGTTTGAACTGCTCTCTAGCTCAATCGCCTGATGAGTTATGGAGTTGCTAAGTGATGCTAGAAACCAAGGTTCATTCCAACTGTCCCAGCAGCGAAGGTGTTAAAAAGTTTCACAAACCAGACAAGGGTTTATACTTTGGGTTGCAGTTTTGGATTAGGGTTTTAGGTCATGTGACAGAATACAATATGCTAGTCCAAGCACATTGTCCTTGTCACGCCACATGAACAATTCAACCAATTGTATTCAATTAATGGTGAAAAAGCTCCAGCAGTACTTTTGCCACCGATGGAAAAATAAACAGTGCCTATCTAATTTTACATTACATTCTCACGAACGAAAGTGTTTAACAGCATCAAATTACCTATTTTGTGAACTAAGTGACTATTTCACTGGAAAATGATTACGGAAGTGTGATTTTCACATTACAGGANGTGGAAAACGTCCCCCAAAGTGTGAAAGTGCAACTGTGTTGGCTTGGCAATCGAACTTCGGTAGCCAGAATTTTCTTATTTTTTCTTAGAGAATTTTCTTAAGAGATTTCATGGTGTATGTGTGAATATAATATCGTTCGGGTTTTATCATTGTTGCCCACATGGGCAGCAGGGAATGTACTGTAGCACAACAAGAGTGAGGAGGATAAGCATGAGAGTTGCTCATATACAAAACGGGATCACGATTGGGTACATCTTACAGGATGGACCACAACCTGATGAATTTGTGCTTGGAAATGAACATATTTAGCAAAAAATGACTTAAAGTGGCAAAGACAACTGTCAAAATGATTTGTTTGGCTTTTATTTACAGCCCTTATTGTACCTTCATTAAAATAAGCAACACAATTTGTATGTTGCAAAATTTAGTAACTTTAACGCATGTGAAACTATGCATAAAGACAACCACCAAAATGGAGTGGCATCCTGCACTGTGTGACACTAAAGTAGTGGTCTTCAATGTGGGCACAATTGTCCCCAGGGAGTGATTTTATACATTATGGGGTGATTTTGTACTTACCAGATTTGGGGGACAATTTCAGTTTCCAGGAAAATGATTTTGCAAGTTGATACAGTTGTAGTCCCCGCTTTTAAGCCCATAGTTAATAAGCCCACCCGCTTATTATGCCCAAAATTGTCTGGTCTGGAATTACTCCATTTATTCTGGATGTAATAAGAAAACCCACCTTATAAGCCCAAAACCCTGCTTAATCAGCCTAATTTTTGAACACTTGCTTAAATTTTGGTGAAAACACATTGCAACTCACTCTTCTTTGTCTTGCTTTCAACAGTTTCATACTTCAATATGCTGCTAACCTTGTTATTAACTCAACTGTTTTATCACAAATTCTTTATTTGTGCTGTAATTGATAGGCAAGATGACTGGTGCTCTGGAGAATTTATTTTCAAAATGTTGAAGAGACGTGCAGACGAAACAAATTTTGTTTTACTATAATGAAACAAGAAAATTGCTTGTGGAAAATGCAGTGGCTACAGAACCGCCAATGGATCTTTAAATTTGAAGCCTTATTCAACCATCCCTAGTAACATGACAGTAATGCACTACAAGAATGCAGTAGGCTTGGTAGAAACATAGTTAACATAAAAGGTAAACCCAACTGCAACCGTAGCCCTAACACTAACCTAACGCTAACCCCTAAACTAAAAGTTTGCTAAGTTTTGAAAAAAGTAAAGAAAAACTGGTCTCATGAATTGAAACATGCAACCACCAGTCACTACCACAAATACGTAAATCACTAAGATAAGAGACGAACTGAAAACCATAGGCACAGCAGACCTGAACGCATCTGCTATGCTACCAGGATGACGACGCATCAGTGACCAACTGACTGCTTTATTGGAACTGCATCATGAGGCAGTGCGGTCAAATAAGTTTTGAAATAAGAATATCCGTGGGTGGTTCCATAGCCACTTCCTTTCTGAAACTTTAAGGTAAATTGAATCTGTAACATTACTAGTACTACTACTGGCATTTCCCACGATTTATGTTGCTGAGCAAGGTTTCAGCCAAGTAGTGCACATGCACAATACAATAGATACTACAATCATTTTAACATGAACAAAACCAGGGGAAATGTCATATGACTTAAGATGACCAGCTCGCAACTTGCTTTGAAAAACCTTGTAGATGAACACCAGGCACAAGAAGGTTTGCATTAGTTGGAACGAGCTGTTTTGTAGTTCAGGATTTTAAGAATCCATGTACGTAGCAACCATGACAATGCTGGGCTAATGATGCAGAAAAAAGTACAAGACAGATAACAACAAACGATGGTCAACAAAACAAACTATAAGATATAACAATGTGCCAAAATAACCTATATTTATTAGATTTGACATATTGTTAAAAGTAATGTACAATGGTACAATAGAATATATATCTGCATCGTGCAGATTTCTGGTCTAGCCACTACTTACATTGGCCTACTTCTGCTCCCATTTTGGAGCTATCCTGAATGAACACAGCTTTATGTTTCTTATTAGTTCGAGCTTAAAAAGATAACCCCATTGTTTTGCAGCTCTATATTTAATTGCCTTTAATGAAAATGACAAAATAAGTGAAAATATTCACATTGTATATCATTGAAACAATTATTGAGTTAAGTGAAAGACAATTCAATATTTGTGTTTCTCTTTCTGTTACATGTTGGTTAGTTAGAATGTCTTGGGATTATTTCATAATTTCATTCATGCTTCTAATAATCACCCTTTATTTGATAACCTAGGTAAAGTGAGCCTGACTGTTCTAGCTGCACTTGTTTCAGTGTTTTGTGTTTTCATCATTTACATTTTTTGAAAATTCATTCAGTGAGTGACTCCAATGTCAAGGCACAGCACCTTATCATGAGAAAGGCCATCCAAATAGATAAGTTAGATGCCACACGTTTTCAAATCTCAGACAATGAACAAATTCAAAAAAAGTTATTATAGCTGAAAATGCATGGATGGTTCTTTCTCCTTGAGAGGTTTTGAACATCTGAGAAGAAACATTTTGATTTAAGTATCACATTCACTCGCACAACCTTATCCTGCCTCACTGTCTTGTTTTAATATCTATGTCCCTTTCATCATATACACTATATAAGGGTACCAACAATATTCAAAATACTACACGAAGGACCAAAAAAGGTTGTATTGAATACAACCAAAGAGACTTGTAGGCTACATTCAGAATCTTATTTCAATTTAATCCTTTGTTTTCATAAGTGGCGATGGTGAGATGGTACAAAAAGGCAGTGGTTACGGATATGCCTGTAGATCTTGAAATTTGAAAACTTATTCATACGCTACCTGTGACTCAACAGTAACGCACGACGAGAGTGCAGTAGGCTTGGTAGAAACGAACTTAACGTGAAAGATAAACCCTAAACCCAATGTAATGTGAAAGACAAACCCTAAACCCAACCTTAACCCTAACCGTAGCCCAAACCTAACCCTAACCTAACACTAACCCGTAAGTAAACATAATACCTAAGCCTGAAAAAATTAAAGAAAAAAAGAAAACGCAAGTGGACAACGTGGAAGTCGAACCGAAAACCATTGGCGTAGTAGCCGTAACGCAAACCCCTTAAGCTACGAGATGCATGCAGTTTTGAGTTTAAATGACAAACTGACCCGTTTTTATTTGAATTCAGAATTGCGTCAGGACAAGCGTATGCAGTCACTTCAAAAAACGTGAACCAATCCCTCCCGAGGTTTCTCAGCCCGACTCTTCCAGCAGATGCGAAATTCATAATGTTAATTTATATAGTATTGCAAAAAAGGACAAGTAAAATATGGAAGAGTTTTGAAGGCGTCCAGACACCTGTACAAGCACCCTCATCATTGGTCGCTATACCTGTCACTGTGCTACATATACTGTAAGTCTGGCAGACAGATCACTGCGCTTCGAGCTTGAGGTTGTTTCGGACAGCGCCACCTAGTATACAGTACCGTCAGCGTTTGTCGGCGACTTTCCTATGCTTTAGCATTGTAGAAAAACATAGGCTGTCCTAAAACGTTTCTAAATACAGTGATGGAATCGTTTAACGTGGAAATTGCGTTGACTGAAGACTTTGATTATCTCATAGACTAGGTCCGTGATAGCTGTGCATGCTTGCTGTACCTGTAGGCCAGTAGCGCAGGCTAACTAGAAGAACAAGGACTACTGTAACTGTAACCTACTCGCCCGCTTGGTTGGATTACTGTTGAGTTGACTGTGCTACAAGCAATACCGAACTGGACTTGGAATAAAAAGCTGGTAGGTTCACTCATTTAGTTTCTCTTTGTTTTAACGGTTAGCTCTGTTCAAGCTCAGTGATGTCAAATGCATAGACTAAGGCTAGAGTGGAGAAAACTATTTGCCTGACTTCCCCATACTACTTAGCTGTCATATGCACTGCAGTTCCTGTGTTGCTACTATGTTATATGTAGTGGTAAACATGTAAGATGGAGTTTGCACTTGGAAGCACAAACTCCATGGGGTTAATTTTAAAAAGGTTGCTAAAATATTGCCTATGACATTGCAATAGTGAATATTATGGGTCCCTGCAGCTTCCCCCGGAAATATATATAATATAATGATATTTTATTGCGGACTCATGGTCCATATCACAGACACAAGAGCACAAAAAGTGGCTAGCTATACATCAGCGCACATTACAGAAACGGTGTTTGCACGTGACCAACACTGGGAG
>JGI24021J15306_10004516_pt1 | contig 16214 bp, 12 predicted proteins | sample Ectturendosymbi1_FD_15306 | JGI IMG/M metagenome (IMG submission 15306) | reverse complement strand
CGCGCACGCTGGGGGTGGGGTCGGGGGGGTCGTGCGGCAACGCTTCTCCGGAAGAGTTGGCGCGCCGCCTTCCGCCGTTTGCGCCGTGACGTGGCGCAGCGATTGGCTGAGGCGCCTTTTTAGGGGACGACGGGCCGCTGGGATCGTAGGAGCGAATTGTTTGGGGCTGGGGCTGCTTGTAAGCGTTGGAGCGATTCGGGGGGTCGGAGCTGGAGGACAGAGACTGCAAACTGCCGGCCACCGTGGTCTCTGCGAGATGGAAAAGAAGTCGGTTTGCCAGGGTCAACGGGCAGCAATGATAGTTTGCCTACCACTCGTGATTCAACACTACAGACCTAAGGACATGTTACGGCGAAGATTGATGCTGTTAAGAAAGTAAGTTAACGTCGATATACGAAATAAAGCGGACGACCAATGATAATCATGCTCAATAGGAAGCGTGCAGTAGACCAAACTACCATGCACATGCCAGCATGCAACGAAAACTTTGGACAGCAGGTTAAGGTTTGCGATGCTTATTAAAAACTGAAGCTGCGTTTTACTGCCTGCCTGAAAAAATTGGAACTTTTCGCCGACTACTAAACGGGAATGAATAAGTCTCTTTCAGACGCAGAAAATTTAGGTTTCGAATCTTCATATGCAGGATCTAAATCTAGTACAGGGCTGAATCTAAAGTCGTGGCGTCGCAGGTAAGTGTTTCTTTCAGAAATGACTATATATAAAATCTTAAGTGCATATCCTGAGAGATATCAGCCTTTTTTTATTAAACAGGAGTTTGTCGGAATACCTTTGTTTAAATAAACAGCCATGAGCCAATTTGTTTAGCTTAATTGACGCATATACGCGCTTAGGTTTGGAGGTTTTGTGTATACGCTACCTGGCGGAATTCTTGCTTTTATATGCTGGTAAGCTTTGCCCATAACGTCAAACTGCAGGTGTTTGGGCAATGTCGGACTATAACCTTCGAGGTTTTTGAAAGTTCCTATTTCATCAGTGATTTTACGCTTGCATTAAGTTTCTGCTTTGCAATAATTGTATCCTTATTTGGTAGTAATAATGTCATGGCGTACAAATTAACCATTTAACCAACGGTTGATCCAGCGTTAGCCCACATACGGAGTATGTTCAATGCATGCTGCACAAAAACTACATTACTTATCACTGTCCGTTATAAAGGCCATTCATTCACGTGAAGGATAATAATATGCTTTGCACATACGTGCGCCAACGGAAGTTTTTTTTTAACGAGAGGTGGAAAAAATTTCCAGGAAACTGCGTCTCTGAATGTATTTGGGACACTTGGCTTCCCTCTGTCAAAAGTCAGCTATACAGTCTGAAATCTAATGGAATTTTCAAGGCCATTCACTTTTGTCAACCACAGCACCACCAAAATACGGTAGTTCCTCCGTCAGTCCTATCCATCATTATATTATTTTCTGTCATTATACATTATATTCCTACTCAGTTAGCTGCGGATTGTTTCATTATTGCAGGGAACCAAAAGCAAGCAATTCGTATTGACCTTGGTCTATCTTTCCGGGTTTTATCCAAACTGTAAGGCTGTTTATTTACATATTACTTTCTGGGTCAACGGCGTCATAACTTGGTGCATTTCGTTTGACAAGCAATCTTTGCCTGAATCATGCTTTAAATTGTTGCACTGCACTTGATTGCTTGTGGGAAAAACAATTGCGACACTGTATTTTTAATTGGTAGTTTTGAAACTTGGGTGTGCGGGTGTTATGTTTTTATGTGCTGATAAACGCAGCAGCAACATATTTTGATGCCCATTTTTAATTTTCAAAAATTGTTACAGCACCTTCCGAAGTCGCAGTTAAAACACAATAATTTTGAGCTTAATTTTCATGTGATTTTGAAGGATTTTTTCGCTCCTGGATTTTCTCAACACCAGCTGGAAATCATGAGAACTTGTTACTAATTAATGCAACATTTAAAAAATAAAAAAAATAAGCGCAAGCTCAATTAAGTTTCACTCCTGTTCTCAGTTCTGAGACACATAGGCCCGGTATTTATCAGTTTTTTTGCAGTTGAAGGATGGACCCTGTTGTCTTGCGTCCAGGTACCATTTCTTTTAGTGCAGATCCATTTCAACTAAGGTGTTTATCCACCAAACCTTTTGCTTTTGTGTGTAATACCGAAACAGTTCTTCCAGGCATCTTTTGTCAGTTTTTCGCATCGGTCAAAAATATGACATTGGCCAATATTACAGATTGCTAGTACATTACCGTGCTTTAATCAGATGCAATTTTTTTAAAGTCACGCTTCTTCACTTTTCTCGCTATCTAGTTGCAGCCAAGTTTGACTGTGAGTAAATATTACTATTTTGTGAACCGACAGTGATATGTGATAACAAGTTTTAGACGTGGGCCAGGAGTGCGAAAGTCAATATAGGCTCATTCCTGGTTTCTTCAGTTGTTGTGTAAATGTTCCAGCGTGGCCGAAAGGCAGTGAATTTTCGGGACCTTATTTCACGTTTCTAAGTTGGTCAATTCGTTTTTGGTTTACTTTTCTGATTTTGTAGTTTATCTACGGGCGCAATGCAACTAGTGCTTGTATCATCTGCTTGGCCACAAGGTGACTCCCACATTTCAAACGCCTGTACTGCCGCTGAGTAGAGGAAACTGAAAACCAACATGGCTTAGCAACATAATCACGGTTAGCAACGATGCCATAGTCTGCAATTAATATTGCCTCGAGATGAAGATGAACCCCAACGGATGAGCGCTAGCCTGTGTAAAAACACACGTCACAGCAATTCACGGAAACTAATCAGCAACAAAGGATGAACTGCAATTAAACCACATGCAACCTCGCTACAGCGAATTAAATCGCATGGTTCATTCGCTACAGCGAATCAAATCGCATGCTTCGTTCGCTACAGCGAAATCGCATGCTTCATTCGCTGCAGCGCATGCTCTCTCGCTTCGGCAATGCAGTTAATTGGAAGTCAGATCTCTGGGGAAATCTGTCGCGGCTTTGCTTCCAACAACTTGCCAAGCTCTGAAAAAGCTCGTCAAGCCCGATGTTCACTTCGCGCTACTTGCAATGATTGAAGATTGAAAAATCAGACCGGCGACTTTTTCTGGATGGACCAAGCCGAGCAATTTGCTTAAGCGCGAGCAAATTAACTGTTCGCACGCCTGCGTACATTTCAAACAACACTGATTTTTGTGACTGATTTTTAAAAGAGAGACGGGCAACATTGTCACCTTTTTGCTCATCGGGACTGGAAATCTACTATTGCGAAAGATCAACGTTTGTGTTGGCTGCGCAATGCCGCGTTTCTCAAGTACAATTCGAAAGATTTGCAAAAGTCCCGAAAAGCATCATTCAAATCTCCAAACCCGTGTTGTTGGGCACTGAACGCGCGATTAGCAGAGCGCAGTAATCATGACAACGAACAGCGCCAAAAAAATACGGAAAATGAAGCTTGAAGGTTGTGAGTCGATAACATGACAGTTTTTGGAAAGTGAAAGAGGAAGAAGGTTGACTGGGAGCAGCAATGATAGCATTGCCGTGACGTAGAATGACGTTATGAGGTGGTGAAACGTGTCGGCAGATGATTCGTGTGAACTACAGGCATGTATGCCTCTATGTCGGTCGGATGTCTACATCGTTCAGACGTTATGTTCATACGTTAACACGCAAGACGCAGATTCAACTGGGCACAGTTGTTCAAGAGTAACAAGCACATCAAATCAAGCACAAGGTATGTTTAGGAGAAAATTATATTTCGATAGGAGGTCATTTCCAGGTTTAGGTGCTGGCGTTGTGCTTACATATACACAAGCCCGGGTGCCGTTTTGAAAGTGGATCCTCATTTGTGGATGTGCCACCATATTTACCGGATATTGAAGATGGTCCCCAGTCGAAATGAAAATTTTCCCTCATATGAACACTGTGTCTCATATTGCGAACCGCCTCTTACAGGGGATTTCCCAGTATATGCACACACACAATCAATTTCTTACAAAACGTCGCTTACTTTCCGTTGAAAATTGACTCGAGGCATTTCCTATTTTCAAGCATCAACAAGTTCAACGTCGGCTTTTTCTGACGCGTGTTGTTAAAACTTGGCCGATTTGACTCAGGCAGGTTTCGATTCGAGTTAGAGTTATCCCACAAATAACATCTATCCGAAATAACATCTGTCATGTGTCTGAACCGGCGTTACTTGGAAGCGATTCAAGATTGGAAACTGATAACTTTGATTCAAGTGCTCGAAACAACCTACATGTCTCGGAAAAATTCGTAAACGAATGTTTGTCCTCGGATAAATTCGGAAAGGAATATTAGCTTATTACGATCACTTGAAAGCGAAAGTCCGCTTCCATTTGATGACGTCTTTCGTGATGACCCGTTTGGCCGGTCCACAACAACAAGAAATATGGTCAGCGGTAGCTTAGTAGTAGAGCGTTCGTCTTTCAATCACTGAGTCAATTTTCAGCGAGGAAAAGCTCTTCGAACTATTAAAGCTTACTGGATCAAATGCCGAGATACAGAACAGCGATTCGCCAATTTGATCACCTTCGAACTCGAAAAAGCGCAGCATCAAGTGCAACGCCACCGCCCACAACACGCCCCACCATTGGCAGCATCATCAACAAATCACCATCTACTGTGCACTACCGACCGATGACGACACATGCAAATTCGCTACAGCCAATTACCATGATTGACAAGCTCGGGTCAGGCGCCGGAGGAGGACGAGAGCAGATTATTCAGACTTCGGCTGCGGCCACCGTTGCCGTTATCTATGGACAGAAGATCTGCTCGGTCATTGGGGGGTTCGCGGCGCAGATCGGACGTGGACAGGGGGGTCAGCAGCATCGACCACGCCCGAGAACTGTCTGAACCGCGGTCTACGGGTTTGGGCATGCGCCGTTGTTCTTCCTCAACGGCAGACTACGCAATTAAAGTTTTTATAAAATGTCACATTTGCTACACGCTTTTTGAAAGGCTAAGTTCTCGCACGAGTGTCAGTTGAATTATGCATTCGTTTGCAATCGACCTTTAGTTGTCATTGCAGGCACAAATGGCATGCGTCGAAATTAATAGAAAAAGTAAAAATAACTTGGTTAGTTTAAATTACAACAGTAAAGGACTCGCATTAACGCGTTTAAACAATACTATACTTGTTGCAATCAATCAGTGATGGAGTCAATTGTATGTTAGTTACAATTTGACAAAGCAACTGTAATTGAGAGTTATCAATATTCGTGTGCAATCAACATTATTGCAATTGATTCAATAGAAACTCCAGTTTAATTTTTCTTTTACCCACAGGACTGGTGATTGTCACGTCACAAGTTATGAAACCTGCTCATGTAAATTCCAGCGTGATGTAATTGTTTAGTGCAATATAATCGTAATTATAATTGAAGCAAATTAATCGACTCCATCACTGCTATCAACGTAAACTATTAAATTCGATAAGCTGACAAAGTTGTAAAGTTCGTTTCTAACTTGCCCGGTAAACGCGATTTCGCTACTGGAAGCTTGTCTATGTTGTCTATGTAGAGCAAAACAAAGCTTTGCTATGAAGTACGATTGTAAGTTCCCAAATGACGCTTTGTTTTGTTGAAAACAAATCGAGCGACTGTCGATACGTGAACGTCAGAACAACACTGACAAAGGCACAACAATGAGCAGCTGAAGCGACAGTCCGCGCAACACAAAGCGAGATCGAACCATCGTGGCGCGCAACACGTCAAGCCACATGAAAGCAGAAAATGACACGGTGTCATTTGGAACAAAATGGGACAAATGACACCGTTTCTCACACCGTGACAGTCAGTAAAACAGAAAAATGGCACGGTGTCATCTGTCACGTCGTGTGACAAATGCCACTACAGTACTTGTCACACTGTATCACGAAAACAGAAAATGACATGGTGACATTTGTCACTGGTCACACCGTGTGACATGGTGTCATGAAAATAGAAAATGACACCGTACTTTCAAACACGGTGTCATCCGACGCACAACTCATATTCTGTCTGACAGTTTGTGGCTCGCGGCCGCACTCACCGATTTCAGGAACCGTACCGTCCCCTGGTTTGAGCAGAAGACGCACCGCCGGACCTCCCTGCTTGATAAGGCTGATTGCTTGCGCGTGGGGGATGTCGACTGTGCTGCGGCCGTTGATCTCGATCAAGATGTCACCGACCTTGAACAGAACGTTGAGTCGCTTATGCCACGGTAGGCACCAAAAGTGACAATCTTGAAAATGGCGATCAACGCAATAAGGTGCGCACAAAACGGGAATAAAAAACGTGCATGTCTGTGAATTCCTACCCAGCACGAAAACTTAACTCAAAACCTTAAGTCAGGGCTGTGGAGCTGGAAACCAAACAATTTTGGATGATTGGAACTGGAGCTGGCGCCAAAAATGTTAGATGGTGGAGCGGAGTCTGAAATTTGGGTTCCGGTTCCACAGCCCTGGTTTGTGGGGCAAGCGAGCTGTACAAATAAATACAATGCTTTTCAGTCTTCAATTGACCAAATAATTTCGGTGCCGGAGCCAAAAGCTTCATATGCTTGGAGCTGGAGCCATATCCGGAGCCTGGAATTTGAGTTTAAGCTCCACAGCCCTGCCTGAAGTAAAAGTACTTTCAAATCGTATATTTTTATTCGATGCCTGGCCGCACGAAATTGGAGATTGTTGTGTGAAAACTTGGAGTGACGGAGTTTAAAACTGCTGTCAACGCCAGAAAGACAACGCGTGAAGTTCTGCTGCTCTTCAGTAACGACAGCGCAGGTGAATCTATTCATACCTTGATCAGGCCCGATTCGGCTGCCGGGCCGCCCGTGGCCACCCGGAGGACGTACAGGGGCATGTTGTACTCGCGACCCCCTCGGATGCCGAAACCGAAGCCTTTCTTCGATCGTTGCAAATCGACGCTGATGAGGTCACTGATGACGCAAGCACGGTGAAGTAAGCGCGTGTATACACGGGACCCTAACGTTGAAACAAGCTAAAAGCGATTTTCCAATGTTTTCTTCAAATGCCCACAATCAGAAATAACTAAATCTTCAACAAAATACTCCATCAACTAAGCAAGACGTGCAATAAGAATAAGAAAAAATCGCAACAAAACGATTTGCGTAGAAACAGCCTGGAGTAACACAAGAGTAGAACTTTTTTAAAAATCTCAGGAATACAGAACATTATCTCTATTTCAACGTACGCAATGTTAAACCGAGAGACGGTGTGACCAGAAGGGTCCTTAATAAACGGTCCTACAGCACCAAACAATCTAAGTGTCAAGACTACACGGATTTTATGACCAAACATAGAAATCATCTGACTGATGATATCAGTGCAATTGCACATCGAAGTAGTAGTTGTTTTTTTTAATGTTTTAAAAGTAAAACTGTTAATTTTGCCTTACATAGTTAGCAAAAGCATGTTTTACAGGTATTTAATTATGGAACACCCACCTGGTGGGTTTTCCGTGTCTTCTTTGACTGTTTTTTTTTAACCGGATACTTTTTTGTGGTTGGGTAAAATTACAACAACCATGGTGACCAGTGACGATTCTAAGGAGGGGTGAGGATGACAACTCACTTTGGGGTTGGATTCGGCCTCACCCGGGATGAGAAACCCTTAACGAAGCTGAACTATAGCGGATTGCCCAGAACCCCCCACATTACGTTGTCGCATTGAATTGAACGCCAGTGGGAGTGACAGACCAGATTCATCGTTCTCAGATAAAATTCACGAGTCGGATTTTTGTATGTTGTCCAGGCAACGACATAATGATATTGTTTACTTGTTCTGCTGCACTGGTAGCATTTGCTCTTCGTCGATTTCCAGCGGCAGAACTCGAAGGGCGATCTCGAATCCGGAATCTCTGATCAGGTTCACAATCTCACCGTGATGGAGGTGCGTGATGTCGACACTGTTCACGGCCAGGATTCGGTCTCCGACCCTCAGATGGCCACATCGGGCTGCTGGCGAGCCCTCGATGATCCGGCCTATTTTGTGGGGGGCTTGGAAACCAAGACCTGCAAAAAAACGGAGTCGAATGGAGTGCAAAGGTATTAAACAATGAAAACTGATTTTGATTTCGCTAAAAATTGACCTTATGGTTGTGACGAAGCAGTGCCTTCGTTCTCAAGGAGTACTGCACTAAGCTATGCGCAGCAACGTGAACTACGGAACAAAGTTGAAAATCCACCTCTTTCCATTGAAAAAAAGAAATTAAAAATAACGAAATCCTAAACTCAAATCACTACTTTGTGAATTGGCAAATAGCTTTCAGCTATGCTCACCCGACGTCTTGACTGAGGAGATAATGACAAAACCAAATCCTTCGTGCTCCCTCCGACGGATGATTATGTCAAACAATTGACCCGGTAGAGGGCGATAAGCACCAACCGGTCCACGACTGCTTGGTCGCTGCGGTTGTGAGAGAGGACCTCGACTGTGGGGTCGTGGATGCATATCTGGAAAAATTCACAGTTTGAAGGTTGGCTTGAAGCAAAGCTCCCGATATGGAACTGACAGGTAAGCAACTGGTAATGCAACAAAAACAATAAGACTGCTATAAAACGCAACACCACGGATTTTGCTGAAATTTCAATAAGGAAACTTTCTTTTATGAAGAAACAAAGAATGCTGGAGAAATCATGAAGTATCAGCATGTGTGCTCATCTGCTTTGAAACAAACGTCAATTAGTGATTGGACAAAAACCAACTAATCAGTGTACACCGTGGCCAGTAGCAGGTACGATGCTGGACATATAACCTTTGACCACGAAGTGGGAAAATACAATCGCCAAGAAATGAAGAAATCTCTTGAACATCCACGACGAAATAATCTCAATGCAATCAAACTATGCACGAAACGAAGCCTGCCGAACGTGGCCACAACACCCAACACCAGTAACTGCTCATTGACTGAACGTGCCATTCACGATCCATCACCTTTTTTGCACATTTTGAAACTTTTTGGCGACGTACTCTCCACGATGGGAGTAAGCAAGGAATCGATCAACAAATTTTTAATAGGAAATCGATTTCACATAAAATTATACATCCTCAGCCCTGAAATTTGCAAGCAAAGCTTGCGCGTGCCAAAAAAATCTACTCAGTTCTCGCCGTTTTTTCTTAATTCTCAGCGAATTTCGAAATCGACACTCCCGGGGTTTGGACGGGATCAAATCGTTCCATTCACAAAACGCGCGACACCAATGAAAATGAAAGCAGAGCGCGCGATGGGCACTCACGTTGGGGGGGACCAATTCTTCGCCGCAAGCAGAGTTCGACAACGGCGTTGCGCGCGGCGTTCCCCATCAGCGCGATCACCTGCAAACACCATGGCAACGGTTCTGAGGATTTGCAAAACTGTGAAACAGGAATTGGCGTTTTTTCCTCGTTAAGAAACTTCAGACAGGCGGCGCCTTGCGTCAGTAAAATCACAATAAGAAAACGAAGGAATGGTTGGTGACTTGTAACTTGAAAAAAAAATAGGGCTAATGAACAAACGATGAAGCGATATATTCAGATAAAAATACCTGGACCTGTGTGTTCGGCATCCTACAGCGAGCAGATTTCCTTCGTGAAGCAAAAAGCCTTCAAGTTAATTAGCAACGATCAGTAGGAAGAAAAACTTTGCTCAACAAAGCGCAACGAACGATTTTGCGCGCACTTCATCGTTTCGAAAAATTTCGCACATTTGTAAAGTACGACGTCATGTCTTGCGATCTTACGACTTCGCTTTTATTTGAAGCAACTGACTGTGACCTATAACGCGATGACGTAACTGACTGTGGCCTATAATGCGATGACGTATCTGATTGTGACCTATAACGTGATAACGTAACTGACTGTGATCTATAACGTGTTGACGTACCTGGTTGTGGCCTATCCTGCCCACCGGGTGTCCGTCGACCGTCAGGAGCTCATCTCCAGACCGCATCGTACCCTCCAGGTCAGCGGCCCCTCCAGGGACAATTTGGCCGATCCGAACCTGGAATGGAAATTACCTATGAACTGAAAACTTGCGGAAATGACGTACGAAGTTAAGCTTTCGTGAATCGAGTAAGGGGGTGCAGGGCAAGCATTGCTTCATCGGACAACGTGGATAACCGGTTCAAACATATTTTGTTTTGATCAGACGAAGATTGAGCACAAGTTTGCAATAAAAGCACAACAGGGCTAGCTGTATTGATTTAAAACGCAAGCAGAGACGTACTCCAAAATATATATGTTCAAGCTTCATTAGTCGTTCGCAAGAAACTTCTACGTACGGCCGATCATGTTTTCTGCAAACACTGGAAAAATTAATCCAACGACACATGCGGTAAACCAGCAAACGGATCCCCAGCAACATGTCTCAGGATCGAAACTGCACCTACATGCGTAAATAAAAGTTATCTACACACTGGCTGGCGACTTAAACCAATTGTAGTTTTCGCTAATATTTTTAGAAGTGCACTACTTTGAATTCAGGAAACAGCTAATGCTCTCGGTCAGCGACTTAACACGTGATCCTTCGTAAGCAATCGACGTGATTGGGGAGTGCACCTCCACGAAACGCTCTAAATCGTCAAAGTTTCCGCACAATTGTGCGCGGCGGGAGTTGAAAGGTTCGTTTACCGACGGTCGCTTTTGAAAGGCTTCAAAAGTCGACGTCAGCCGATCAAACGTCACGCTGACGTTGGACATCGACTTCGCAGTGCAAGGGTTCACCGCAAATCGATCGCGCGAGACAACGCGATCGACGCACACAACGCTTTTAACGACGTTGACTTCTGCGCGAACCGAACGTTAAAAGCCTATTGGGCGGCGCAGCTAACGGATCTAGGTCGTCTGTGGCCGACGAATAACCTAATGAAAAGTTCCTTTTGCACAGGAAGAAGCCGGCGAGCACATTAACCAATCAAGGCCAACGATTTCCTGCACTTACCGGCTCGTCTTGGGAGTTGCCGCCGAGTATACGAAAGCCGAAGCCCGTTTCTCCGCGACGAAGTACGGCAGTGAGGACGATGTAGTCGTCCTCTGGACGGCGGTAGGCATCGTGGTGGTAGAGGTTCCTGTCGGACAACGACAGAATTTCAGTGATGCGTTCATTTTCTGGGCTTTTTTGTGGAGTAAAGTGACGTGTTTGTTTTCTGATCTGCTTTGTGCAAAAACACATTTCCCGGAATCGACAAAACACGGACCTTTACTTGAAAACCTGCGCAGAGTAACTACGACCGACACGGTCAACCGACTTTCAAACCGTGCTCTTCCGCTTACGTCACAAAGCTAAAATCACGAGAGGTTGTCTTTCTCAAAACGAGGAACTCAGATTGCTTGTAAATAAGACGACCCTCCGCTCTGGTCCGAAAGAAGGTTGACTGAGCGCCGCTAAAATTTAACGTATTTGTTCGATTGTAAGCCGCGGCTTATAAAGTTTCTTTTCATCATTTCATGCGGCTTATAATCAAGGGCGGCTTACATTTCTTTATTTCTTTAAGATAACGCTCAGCCTTTCCTTGGCTACGTTTTTCCACCCACCAAACTCTTTTTTCGCATTCTATTCTCTTCAGCATCACATGCACATAAATCCGTCACAGGAGGGTTTATGATGAACAGAAGGCAGTTGTAGTGATGCAAACATCATTACCGCTTTACCAGGGTTGCCAATTAAACGCGAAACGTGCTAGTACAAGGATGTATCTCAAAGGCTTAGGTAACCTACGACGTTCAAGTGCAGCTTATAATCAAGGGCGACTTACATTAATTTTTTAACATCATCTCGTGCGGCTTACATTCAAGGGCGGCTAACAATTTAATAAATACGGTAGTTACGTCATGTTTGAACGCACGAACAATGAGAAACAAGCAATGGCATTATGACGTGTTGAATGGCCAACTTGGGCAAAGTGCCCGCGATTTGTTTGTCCGCGCTGGGCACAAAGTCAGAGACAAATCCAGGCTCGCTTTGTCAGCAGGGAGGCCATACGAAGTAGAGATTAGAAGGACCACCCTTGATCTGTTTTGACCAAGCAATTCGTTGGAGATCGAAGACTCCACCACCCGACTGCCACAACAAACCCAGCGGTGACATCGAACGTCACGGACGCTATGACGCGGCGCATTGTTGACGTAACCCGGATTCGCGATCAGCCAACCGTGGATAATGGAAAGCAACGACCAGCGAAGGCCATTTGCCGCCGAGTGGATTTGGAACGGCGGCGAAATAAAGAGACCCGCGAAAATTAAAATGCGCTGGGGCGATTGAGTGCGATTGTGTTTGTTGACACGCACTCGTGGTCCTGACAACTGAACAAGTACTGGTTTCGAATTTAACACCGCTGTTGAAAAAATGTAAACCACTCCTCGTTCAACCAGTTCTGCTTCTTACACTTTGACCCTGCTTTCAGCGTTGAGTTAAGCGTATGTTGCGGGTACTGGGGGCGATAAAATGTTGGCCAAAGATAATACAAGCGTTACATGAAATGCAGGTGCGTTACATGAAATGCAGGTGCGTCGCATGACAACTGCAGCACCGGTTTGAAAGCCGCGAAAACTTTGCGAGGAAGAAGTTCGCTACTTACTGTCCTCCATGATGCGCGTAGTTGGGCACTTGCGCGTAGTTCGGCATCTGCACGTAGTTGTCTGGCCTCGCTGCAAAAAAAGTTAAGTCAGCGACGGGAGTAAAATATTGGGAAGCAACAGCAGAACCAGCAGGGAGTAGAATATTGGGAAATAACAGCACCAGCAGGGAGTAAATGTTTTTTCTGTGTTCAAAACATGCGGTTGCGCTTTGATCGGAAAGAAGCGCAGATGCGTTTGCGATGCAGCGTTTCTTTGCCGCCGAAACGCGAAACGTTCGAGCTTTTTCGGGGGAGCTTTCGGTTTCCACAGTAACTTTGCGTTGCAGGTCGGCAACACGGCATTGCACACACCCGCCAGGAAAGGCAAGCCTTGTCGTCACCTCGCTGACCATGCGGAGCAACTGCCTTTGGAGAAAGCGCGAACACATCTCGCCGTTTTGCCGCGCGTGCGACTCTTGTTTGCTGTTTGTCGTGGGGAGGAACCTACGCAGGAGTGAGTTCATGGATATAATGAAAGCGACGACAACCTCACACCCACAAAGAAAAAGAAATAGAAGAAAAAGAAAAAAGAAATAGAAAAACAAAAACAAAGAAATAAAAGAACAAAAAGAAAAGACGAAAAGAAATAGAAAAAAGAGGGAAAAGATGAAACGCAAAGTGAACGGCGCGCGTCTGTTTTCTAAACACGACGCGACTGCACGAACCGAGGTTGAGATTGTGGCGGCGGGGAAAAGGGGGGGCGGTGCGACAAGGGCGCACGATCGTGCGAAACCAGACACCCTGACTGCTCGTGTGCAACAAGCACCAGGTGGTCCAGCACGCTTGGAGGTCGACGGGAGAGGCAGGCAGGCGAGTGCTTTCGAATGTCGCACGCACTCGGTTTTTGCTGAAGCGTGCGGTCTCGATTGTGATGCATGTTATCGGGAATGAAAAGGTCAATAACTCGCCTTTAAAAATTATGCCGACTTGAGTGACTTACAACATGAAGAATGGAAGCATTAAAGCAACCAAGTGCATTAACACGCGATGATGAGAACCCTTTAGCAAAGTAAATGCTCTGCACAAGGGACGTAAACAAGGGATCGTTTTGCTTATTTTTTTGAATAGGACGAACCAATGTATTTTCTAGGACGAACTCTTAAAAGAACTTACCTATTCAGAAAGATTAGATTTTACGACGACAGTGCTGATATGAAGCGAGATGGTCAATAATATAATCTTTAATATTGAGGAAGACATTAAAAGCGGGGGGTGGAAAAAATTTCGGGGGAGAAGATCTGATGAGCTCGACGATGCATCGCAAAAAGTAGCCCGAAAAAATAAGTTTTCTTTGCAGGTGTCAGACGGGAGGTATATGGCGCTTTGCTCCCTCAGTGCTTATGCGCTGACCGCAGTCGGACCACTTAAGTAATCAACAAAAAAACGCACACCAGAGCAGCAGAACTGTTTTAAAAAGAAATGCACGTGACCTACTTATATTTTTGTATCGCATACAGGATTTTTTACACAATACTTTGCACGTGCGCTGCATTGTATCGCACCAGCTCACGACAAACACATTTCCCTTACTTACCCCCGTGTCTCACTTTGTATTCGTCCAACAGTGCGTTCATGGGATGGTTGGGTCGGGAGGCGGACACGCTGCTGCCGGGGGGCGCCGAGACCACAGACCCGCTCTCGCTGCCCAACCCCGTCGGTTCCGTTTGTGACCGCTGGAAAGAAAAGTGATCGTCGTGAAACTCCACGGTTGCTAAGCGACGTAACTTACAAGCGTTTTCAATCAAAACATTCACAAAAGAACCGGCTTCAAAGCGAACAACACTGCTCAGCAAATCCACGTAATTGTGCTGAGCACACAAAAAGAAAGTCACTCGTGTTCGGCAAAGTTGCGTCACGACACAGGTCAACGCACAAATTTGCGGCACAACACGGGTCAATGCACAGTTAAAACACAACACGCAATGCCGACGTTTGTTGATGCTCAGCATAACAAACGCTCCGTGCTCAGCTCGCTGCCCAGTGAAGCATGCAGCGCATAAGCCAATGGGAGCGCAGGTTGGTGATTTCGGAGAGAGGCACAAGTGAAGGTCTCCAACACACACAGAGCGCCAATGACTATTGGAAAAAGTCGTATGTTGCTTTATAAAAAAGTAACTCTTATCGACAAAAAACAAAGCATTACGGAAGCAATTATTTGCATCTAAAAAAATATTATCAACTTGGGCATCCGCTTCCAGAAAAGCTGTGACCTTGTAGTTATCACCCATAACAAGGTGGTATTTTGAAACGCACTTAGTTCATTGTGCAGTTCCAACGTTTAGCTGGCGTTTCGTACATGGGGAAAAGGCCCTGATGCAAGGAAGCGACAACACCAAGCAGAGACTCATTAAGACCGAGCACGGCAGAAATGGCGATCTGGTGGTGGGGAGTTACCATCGTCGGCTCAAGTGCGACAGATCCCGGAGCGAAGGTCAGTTACAGCGAAGTAAGCGATGAACAGAACACATCAAGTGGTGTTTTGTGACGATCTTAGAACAGCATCGTAAAACGTGAGGCGGCCATCTTGCAAGCCGCCAAGCGCCGGTCGTGCAGTGTTGCCGAACGGCGAAAGGGGGCGGCAGTAGTGCAGTGCTGCCGAACGAAAAAGAGCCGGAAGCAGCAGAACTGCGGTTTGGACGACGGAGCAGCGAAAAGGACAGACAACACACAACAGCGACAAGACCTTACCGGGTCGTCCTATAGCAGTTACCAAGAGACAGGATGAAAACAGTTAAGGCAATCAAAGTCGATATTTAGAATACGCTTTTCTTAAATGGTCTTTTACGAACAACGAAGAGGCGTAATGTAGGTTTGCACTTGCAATGGTGAGTGTCTGTGATGCAACTACCGTTTCCAGGAGCAGTTGAATCTGCTTAACAGTGCATATTAGTCATGAACTCCACGCTGAGTTATTCAACGGCCGAAGGTCGCGTTTGGACTTCGCTAAAATTTAGGGCCCTGTTTGGTCATGTGGGCGCAAGTTTCTGGCATTAATGCNACCACGCTGCAGCGGCATTTTGAATAACCACTGATGCATCTGGAAGTGTCANATAACAGCAAGTTGCAATACGCTGTCTANAGCTAGAAAATAGAAACGAACAACAGTTGCTATTCCTGACAAGCANTGGGAAGCACGCTGTTTTTTCGGTCACACCCCGATTTTTTTTAAATGACCGAAAACAGTCAAATCAATTCGGTCATGATGTCCGAAAAGATAGGCTCGTGAATGTTGTCACAACGAGTTTTAATACCTTTACGGGACAAATGACCAAAACGTCTCAGCGAAGAACAAGCAGAAAGCACGACTTAAACACAATGCACAAATGCAACGGGCATCAGTAAACGAAAAGCCTGCAGGTAGCATACTTTTAGCTGATTGCTGCGAATAACCGCTCGGTAAAAGTGACTGAGTTTTAACAGCGGCATGTGAAACGAACTTAGATGAACTTTGCTGTGGCAAAGAGACGAGAGTATTATCCGGTTTCTGAACAAACAATCCGGACTATTATCACTGATACTAAGGCGCGCTGACGAAACAGACAAACATCACCAACCTTCATTCGGGGCCGGTAGCCGTGGTTGTGGGGGGGATATCCGTAGTT
>JGI24021J15306_10004515_pt1 | contig 16215 bp, 8 predicted proteins | sample Ectturendosymbi1_FD_15306 | JGI IMG/M metagenome (IMG submission 15306) | reverse complement strand
CCTTGTCTCGTGTGTGTTGGGGCGTGTATAATTGCCTCTAGTGTGTTGAAGTTACGCAAGTGTCATACTTTGTTTTATGTGTGAGCTCGCCATGTCTTGTGAGCCTTGCGGCTGAAATCAATAAACTAAACTAAACTAAACTATGATGTAAGTGCACTAAAATAGGGGCATTTAAATTTTGTGCACTATGTGCAATAAAATAGGCGCATTTAAATTTTCATACAAAAGGATATCTTGCGGAGACCCTCAGAGTAATGTTATTTTGCCTTTGCTTTTCCTTATTTACCTTAACGATATCACAAAAGCTTCCTCTTTTCATACTACTTTATTTGCTGATGATATTAATCTTCATATGTCAAACTCCAGTTTTGATGTTCTTCAGACAAGTGTCCACCTTGAACTATGTAAAATTGACCGCTAGCTAAGAGCCAACAAGATTTCTCTTAACTACAATAAGACTAATTCTATGCTATTAAATTCTCAGAAATAAAATCCTATTTCATTTAAAGTTATTACAAATAACCATGGCATTTCCCGCAAAGATAACCTGAAACACCTAGGTGTTCTTCTTGACAATAAATTAAGCTGGAAACCTCATGTACAAAGATAAAGACTCAACTATCAAGAGCTTGTGGAGTTCTATCCAAACTTAAACATTATACACAGTCTGCGGTAAAGTTGTCTATAACTCATCAATCCATCCCTACCTTAATTACTCAATCCTCAATTGGGGACGTGCTTCAAACGCAACCATTCAGTCTCTCATTAAGCTCCAAAATGAAGCTATAAAAATAATAAGACCAACCAACACGGCATCTCTAGAGGAACCTTTCCAGCACTTAAACATCTTATGCCTTCTCAAGCTTTATACTTCATCAGTAAGCAAATACATGAACTCTTATCACAACCAGTGGTGTGTTTAAGGGAAGGCGAGCGAGGCACTTGCCTCAGGCCCACCCTTTTCAGGGGCCCCCTCCACGTGTTTCGCGCATAACTTTTCCTCAGTTTTGGTGAAAAACTTATTATCCGCTCATATAATATACTCCGAAGCTGATCATAAGTAAGCACTCTGCTTTCAAAGAGGCCCCCAACACCATCTGCAATGTGTAAGTACTCTGCTTTCAAAGGGGTCCCAACAATCATAGTAATGTGTAGGCATAGGCGTAGGAGCACGCAAATTTTTGGGGGTGCAAAGGATTTTTGCCCGAATTATCCCAAATTTGCTCGAAAAAACTCCAAAAAAGTGACCTCCAAAAGAAGCCATTTTTTTGCAAATCAAAGCATGTTGGGCGCCATTTCTGCTCATATTTTCAGGGAGTTTGTTAAGGTTTTCAGAGATTTTGCCCAGATTTTAAAGGATTTTGCACGGATTTTAAGGGATTTTGCCTGGATTTTCACCAAATCAAAACTTTTGGGGTTGCACTTGCACCTATCCTACACCAGTGTGTGTAGGGTGTGTAGGTACTCTGCTTTTGAAAGGGTCCCCAACAACAACTGCAATGTGTAAGTACTCTGCTTTCAAAGGGGCTCCCAGTAGAAACTGTAATGTGTAAGTATTCTGCTATCAAAGGGTCTCCACGAGGATTTCTAATGTGTAATTAAAGAAAAAGCTTCAAACCAACTTTAATACCATAAAGAAACCGTTGGGTAAAATTTGTTCCAAAAAGTTCTGAAAAGACTCTTCGTAGTAAGAGCAAAAATTTATACCTAATAATATTTATTTTCACTGTCAGAGAATGAAGCTTCTCGCAATATAACGTGGCAATGTTTGCAAAATGTATATGAAGAATTATTTGCTACTTTTGCACATTTTTCGAACAACTAGTGTCATGCACGGTGAGGGCAGCTTTGATTCATCCCGCTTCAAAGCTTTTCAAAACAAGTCTCAGGTTGGATGCTTTTGTATGTATCCCCTATTATTGAATGTAGTTAAAAGGATGAACTTTAAAACAAAGTTAGTGTTTTGAATCTGCTTGGTTGTTGCCTGTGATTTCATGGAGTCCCTTAAGGATATGGCTGTGAACAAATTGAGGAAACCAAGCATTTTTATGGGGGGGAAATATGTTATAAACTTTTAGTTAATTGACGGTGAATACAGAGAAATGGGACGCAAAACTGAAGAAGTGGGGGGCGATGCCAACTTGCTATTGCTTAACTTTTATGCGTTGTTAGCTTTGTCTTCAAAACTTTCAGTGTTTTTAAAGTTGTGTATCATGAATACCCTTGTGCATTTTCTGCGAAGTCAGTCATACCGTAGTCTCAAGAATGTGTCTTTGCGTGGCCCGCATGCACTTCTTAGGCTTGATCAAAAGGTCTTATCAAGGTTGGCTGAGTGTGATGACGTCATCTGAGGGTCCTTTTTTCAGCCTTGCCTCGGGCACCCCAACCCCAAGTCCATCACTGATTACAACAAACTGCTTCCAAACCATTTTGATGACTATTTTATTCCAATCAACTCAATTCATTCTCACTCCACAAGACTATCAACATCTAACAACCTGTTTTTACCTTGAGTTAACTCTTCCTCAGGAAAATGTTCCCTTACATTTGTTGACCCAAAAGTGTGGTCTTCAATACCAGACGATATTAAGCCTTTAACCACTTTGGCCTAAACGGAAACTAAGAAACACCTACATGAAAAAGATTCTCAATTATGAACTATAACAACCTTTCACTTATCCAGAAGAAACTACTGTGAGTTCTAATATTTTGTAATTTTGTTTTATTTTTTATATATATTTACTTTTTTGTACTGTATGTTTTTTTCCTGTGCACATCCCATTCTTTTCAGCATGAAAGTGCACTCCATAGCTTTATCTGTTTTGCTTTGTTTTTTGTACCTCATTAATTAGCTTTTGTTACTTCTTTTTGCTTTTGTGCCTCATTAATTAGCTTTTGTTACATCTTTTTGCTTTTTTATATTTTATTACTTGTTTAAACATTCTTAACCACACCAAATTCCTTCAAATAAATTCGACCCCCTCATCATGCGCTTTCATCTCTACATTTTCTTCACCATGTTGTGTGTTTGTTTGTTTTCCTAATTGTGCTTATTATATCTCCAACTGTTGTTTTTCAACACTTTTCAAAAAGTAGTAAACAGGGTTGGTTAACTAGATGACTGCCATGGTCCTTCACCAATCCTATATATGACACAGCACCACTCTTTGTTTACAATGGTCAGCTATTATGTCATAATATTTTCATTTGCTGCAATGTTCATTGATGGTTGGTTTACTTAGTGTGCGGTGGCTTCTTGTATAGCTTCTGCTTGTTGGTTGAGTTATATGAAATAATACACCATTGACATTGACAAATCATCAGCGGTGTAGTGGAGCGGGAACGCGTGGGAACGGCGTTCCCACGCCTTTCCACTTTAACATAAGTTGGAAACTGTTTTAAAATGGCTATTTGTTTGGATGCGTTCCCACACCTTTTTTGTTAGCACTGCATCCCTGCAAACCATTGACATACACCAGCGACTTTAGTGGATGTAGTAACGTGTATGCAATTTGCAGTGTGATCAATTAGTACCAAGGTCAACAGCCGTGTGCTGCGTTAATCTACTTGCCCAGCAAAAGGTGAAATTTGCAAATAGGCTATTCGTCTCAAAATTATGTTTGATTAAACCTTTGCTGAAATCTTTGTTGCAGAAGGTATTGCAAGGTTCTGATCGTCACCTAACATGACTTTCATTAATTCACTATACAGCAGTAATATCACGACTGTAGTTTGTTGCATCTCCAGCCAAAAGACGTCGACATAGACAAAAGAGGTCTTTTGCCACATGCTAATATTTGAGAACTCGCATCATAGCGCAAACATTTGATCTTACCCAGACAAATGCAACTTTCATTTGCGATCATGCACTCTCCTGTCACATTCGCTGGTAATATTCAGTCCGATACAGGATTTACAAAAATTTGTCCGCAAACATATCAATTAGTTCTAAAGTTATCTTTTCAAAGAGTCACATTTATCAGCATACTCCATATTGAAATGGCAATTTCAAAGCAGAAGCAAAAAAATATACGCAGTAAATCAATGCATTAATAAACCAGTTGCAAAAGCTTTAGCTCTTAGCACACAATAAATTATGCACGCACCAAGTTGAAAAAATGTCCAGGTATTACAACACTTCAAAACAATCCTGTACACACCGAATCAAATGACCAACGTTACTTAAATCTTAAGTGAATGCCACTTCATTTTCACGTCGCGTTCAATTGGCAACAGTTAGCTACAGCAATACACAATAAACGCTAAAATGTTTTCTTTCAACCTTACCCTCTTCAAAGAAAGATTTCTTGAAGAGAAATCTTCGAAGCACAAACATGGGCGTCGGAAGAATTTTTTCCTGGTGGGAGGACACTACGGTATTTTTCCAAAATTTTTCTAGGGGGGTCAAAAGTGGTGAAATTTGTTTCTTCCCACTCGAAACTAAGAAAACAACGTTTTCTGCTAAAATTTTCAAAATTCAGGGGAGGTTTGGCCACCCCCTGCTTCCCTTCCGACGACAATGAGCACAAAGGAGATGAAACATGCAGCTATAGCCACGCTCAACGACGAAAATGACTCATGGATGATCGTGATTCAGGCAACTGTTATTCAAGATTATTCAGGAATACAAGACAATGCAGGTCATGATCAGAATGGANCAGGCATGGCTAGAAATAGTAAATCTATAGTATCGGTTTTCGCGATGGGTTTAAAGTTAGTAGCCTACCTTGTGTAACACCTGGTGTTCAAATAGAGATAACTTACTTATTTCCATTCAGTCCCAAAACTTGCAGACGCCACAGGCTTGCAATCTGCAGTGGAATTTCTTTGAACAAGTTTCTGTTTAGGAAAAGCTGAACTAAGTTGTTTAGCCTTGTAAACTGTTTTGGCAGGCACTGCAAAAAAAAGAAAGAGACGATTTCACTGAAATACTGAACACAATCATCCACATCATTGTTGCATGCTAGTATTTAAGCTTGTAAGTAAAGTTGTAATGATGAAATAGTGATTATGCCAAAAAAATCATGAATAAGTTCAGGTCTCGTATATCATTCCGTTCACAAATCTCTTTTCGTCGCAACTTTACAAAACTGGCAGCGCATGGAACGAAGTGCTATCGGAGAAAATTAAATTAGCATATACGTTTTACACTCTGCTGACGAAAAATCAACAGACCCTGGACTAGTGGCATAACTAGAAGTGTAAGCCAGGGGATAAAAACTTAGCTGAAAGAGGCCCACTAGCCAACACTCAGAAAAAAGTTTGAGAAATAATAATGAATTCGGTTGTGGATGTTTATAGTACTAAATCCCGAAGTCACCAGCAAACACTCGGAAAAACGCAAAAAACAACAAACTCCTAAAAACCAAAAGAATACTAAATGCGAAATATAAGCTAAGTGGGGGTCTGGTTTTTACATCGAGCTTGCCAGAGGTGCGGTTCGCACCTGCCCTGCCCCCCGTCAGTTACGCCACTGCCCTGGACAGTGCATCAACAGCGTCCCTTTGCGAAAAAACGTTTTCACACTTTGCTAATAGGCTTGATAGCTACAGCGATTTTTCCACCGACACCTGTGACAAGAGTATGTAATCGCTTCACCTCGAGTTCGTTGTCGCTGCATTCCAAATATTCCAGGTATTTTAAATTGCATAGTGACTCAGGCAAACTTGACAGGCGATTTCCGCGAAAAGCCAAAGCTTGAAGACAGCTGAGTTTCCTAAAAAAGTCATTCCATCATTTCTAAGGATGTTTTTCGTGTCTCTGAAAGTAAACCTGTGCAGTAGGCCTACTTGGTGATTGGCCATGTGACACAAACACTAATATTTTCTATGACTGGTCGCTTTAGGGGTAAGTCGAGGGTAACAATTATCATACTTTTGTTGTTTCGTTGTTTATTTGGTTACTTGCTGCCTCATTATTATTTTTCACGCTCATTGAGCATCCTTAGGCTTTTATATGTATGTTTGTCTGGCTACAACCATTGCTGGTATAGTGAATGTAAACCATTCGCATTACGAATTTGCCATTTTGAATTTGTGATTATTTTACTGTACGTGCTTGTGTCAACTCCTCGTTTCTCCAATGGAGTTTTGCGTGTGTGCGCTTGCGCATAGATCTGGTGGCTGACCTCGTTTCTGCAAGTAAGTTTCGTACCGTCTAGCGTAGCGCGCGGACCAGTGTTGCCACATGTCAGTGGTGTACAGGAGTCGGAGTGTAGGAGTGGACTCCGGCCGGAGCCTTAATGAATTTCCAAAATAGGACTGGAGCCGGAGTTGATTTTTTCACGAAAAGCTGGAGTCATTTTTGAAAAATTTTTGAATAGCTTATAGCATTCAATTTTGAGTTTAAGCAGGAGTGGGGGTGCAAAACTTAAAAATGTTTCGGAGTCGGAGTATATTCAGCAAAAGCAGGAGTGGAGTCGGGGTCAAAAATTTTAGACTCCGTACACCACTGCCAGATGTGCTACTTCTGCGCCAAATTTGACTATTTTTTATTTACTTGGCGGGTAAAGTTTGCATTTGGCGGGTGGCAGATTTTTTGGCGATTTTTGCAATCTTTCAACGGAAAAATTGGCGGATTTGTGTACAAGATTAAAACGAGTGCTTGTTTCAGGAAAAAGATGTAAAGATCCACCTAATACATACCACCGCGAAATTCATTATTGTGTACTGTGCAAGGTCGTTTTCACCAGTGCTGACTGCTTCAGTCCAGTGGATACCCTGTATTTGCTTAGGCTTCAGTGATCTGCTCGTCATGTGACAGATCGATGTAGTAGACGCGTGCTGGCAGTTGTCCACTGGCAATTGCCCGCTTGGCAATTGACCAGTTGCTACTACTTTTGCAGCACAACCCAGTTTGACTCCTTGGATCCTGTGAAGATAAATCGCTTAGCAAACTTAACGCACAAAAGAAAAGCATGATCCTCCCTCGAGTGAAATTAATACTTTCCCATATTCTGTGCCAACTTACAATGTTCACTGATATATTTATATGCAATCTGGCAACATTGGTGCGGACCGCGTTTACTTGTTCTGCTACCGCGCATCGGCGAAGTATTGCTGCTGCTGTTGCTGATCAGAAGCCTCATGCAGGCTACTGTAAATAAAGATTTGTGCACCATGAAATCTGTGAAACGAAGTTCTCCACTGCTGGCTAAAGAGCGATATTGGTACTGTTTCCTATTACGCTAGTTAGTTGCATATCTCGGCAATATTGTTTGTGCAACACGCACTCAAGAGGTCTACGCGTGGACTATTTTCACAGTTAGTTGATAAGTTTTACGGAATATATATTGATGTAACAGAAGTCTTTGCAGGCTTAATGCATTGTAAATTCCAAAGATATAAGCAAGCCATAGTAGTTCCGAGTCTGTACCTGGTGTTGATAATGATGACTAATGTCGGGCTGTCAATTTGACATTAACTCTCAACTGTTTTTATGTAACTATGAAAATAAACAACAAAAATATTATGCTACTAAAAGCATTTTCCTACACAGAAAACATTTTGGCGCGCTATCAAAGATGAAAGCAAGTGCACGTCAGAAGGCGCTCTCAATTACTTAAATAGATATCCTCCCGGTCGCAGGTACGAATATCAAATTGTAAATGGCGTAGAGTTTTGGGTACGCCAAATCATTTTGCAAAATGTGGGATGGAGATCATCTTGCTCTTTTTATTCTCAACAATCAGAAGAAAGGGTTAAATTCAAGCAGATAAATTATCTCTTCTGGCGATTATTTTATTATTAGCCGACATTTCACCCCCCTGTTCAAGTGAGATTGAATGTGTCATTCCTCTGTAACAGGATTGCGTTTTGAAGAGATAATCTGACAATGCTCAAGTCAGACTCACAACAGAAAGCCAATTATAGCATATTACCCAACGCCCTAACATCGCTATTCCTCGAGTTGTTACAGCAAAATGAAGGTGTTACGTGGTTAGAAACTCAGTTGCGAATACAAGTTATATTGTTTGGAAACAATTCATCTTTATAAATTTAAACTACGCCTATTATTTGACCTTACATGTCATATGTGCGTTGATAGAAGACGTCATTGTCTTTTCAAATGCTACCCTGTTGCGTCTTTTTCCATCGAAGCTANCAATCTGNAAAAAGTGTTTGTTTTCTGAAGAACTACACATTTTGGCCTATTTTAGCTGATGCCCCTGTTTCAGTGCTTAAGTATATCTGACGACATAGAAAGACCTAAGCCCAATAGAGAGTTGTCAGTGTAACAAGCAGTTTGGACTGCAACACTTTTAGCAAGTGATGGAACCACATTTGGTAATTTTTGAAGGCAGTGCAGTAACTAGAGTGAATACCAGAAAGAATTGTAAAAATTACCAACATATTTAATTTACACCATTTTAATTATAGGTATACTTCGTGGTTTTCAACATACCGAGAAATCTAACAAAAATATTATTGCATGATAGGCAAGTTACAGTCAAAACAGCGCCTTAGTTCAAACTAACTGTTCGTTCAAAAAAACGCAATGGTTATTCGGTAGGGAAAGTGGCTGCAAATGTTCCCTATGAGTTTGACACCGTTGCAACGGAAGCATGCTCAATAAACCAATGATTTGTCAAACTTTGTGCACAAAGTTTCACATTTTGATGCGAGCTTTTAATTATTACCATAAATATCAATACGGTTGTATTCAGACTAAGTGGCCAGAAAATTCGAAACCAAGCAGATAACACGTTCAGCAACCCACGGTTTCAAATAGAAATAGAGTTAACCCACAGATACCACTTGTCAGGGGCGTGCCGAGGTCTGGTGATGCCCGCTTCAACTGCTTGATTGTACGCCCCCCTACCAAATTCAAGTATTGAGGAATGTGAGAAATACAGGCATTTGAATACGTAAAAACTAATGATGGCAAAACATAAGTTCCGAAAAATTAAAATCAAACATATCTCAAAGAGCATTTTTGATTTTAATAAGTTAGTCTTTAATAATTTGTTTTATTTGAGGGCCTGTGACATATCTTTATAAGCAAAATTATTCTAATAATATGTATGCATTTAACTATACACATATTGCGTTTATGGATGCAAAGAAGTATCAAATAGACCCATCAAAAATATAGAACTTGTGAGGCGTGACAGGAAATAGAGTTGTCTACTTTTTCTATTATAAATAGTATAGTATATGAAATTGTGCAAACATACAAGTTGATGCATTGCTACCCTTCATGTTATTCTGAACTATAAACAAACTGCTAAGGATATTGTTTAGTAAAACCAGATGAAGAAGTACCTCCATTAATGCAACTAGAACATATGAACAATTCGGTTACACACTTACAGTCATTAATATCTCTTTTCCAAATGATTTGCACGCCCCTTCAGGCGAGTTCCCATCAGATCCAGGCAGCATGTGTTAGTAGCCTTACAATACGAAGAAGCATCTTGTTACAAGATTTTAATAAAATGTAATTTTTAAATTTCATTCTTTGGATGCCACCCCCTGCCTTGGATGCCAGGAGCAGTCGCCCCGTTCACCATATCTCTCCAGGTCCCTGATACTTGTTCATCTTACACATATAAAACGGTGGTCTTGAACCTGCTTTTTGCTTGTATTTATTTTACATATGCCTCATGGGGATTATGTGACGGTGCCGTGACCGTCACACTATGTAGGTGCAATGTAAGCTTCTCTTGAATGCAAACAGGTTTGTTCTTCAGTCAATGATCATCTCAACTAACAAAGTTTTCAATGTTTCAAGTGTTTCGTTTTTTGTTGGATTTTCTACAACCTTTTATCCCTTCGGCAGTATGAGAGGAGTTTGCCATGGTTTGGCATTGACATGAAGCAACGCAATCCTCTTGGCATATTTCTAAACAATGTCTGTGTGTGGATGTTGTTTCTGTTCTTTCCAACATCTTGGCAGTGTACAGAAACTTTTGCCAGAACGCCATTACGTTTTGTTTATTAAACAGCAAAGCAACACCGCTACAGACAAATATGTTAACTGGACTCAAAACCCTGACCATCACAGAGGCGATTTTGTTATAGAACTTGCACTAGTGCTGTTTCCTAAAAATCTTCATCACCATTGATTAAAGCATTTCCAGTCAAGGTTACACATAGTCAAAGTTTCATAACTAACTTGACGTTTGCTACTGTAGTTTTTGTTACAAATAGAATTCACATTTTATTAAATGATTCAATATTCAATTTATGTCGTGCGACTTACCCGATGCCTTCTGGCAAATTCTTCAACTTGTTGTTATTGAGAATCAAACACTCCAGCTCTGTAATTTCCAACACAGCATCTGGCAGTACTTGAAGACCGTGATCAGTTAAATCCAATGTCAGAAGACCACCTGGTCCTCGATACAACTGCTCCCTCAATGCTTCTTCGTCATCAAAAGCTAATGTTCTTCTTTTCATAGTGAAATCATGTGCATCCTGGTGTGCCAAGATTAAAAATTTTTAAATCACCACTTATTACAATTTTTTGCAAAAAAACTTACTTTTCCTGTAACTACAGAGAGAAATTGTTCAAAAAGACAAAGAATCAAGAAGGATGGCAAATTTTATGAAAATATGTTTCTTTCAAAGTAGCATATTAACAATCTTTAACATTTTTCTGCGAATTTCATAAAGCTTATTAAGAAATGGAAGCGAAGCAGTCGTGCCCATTGCATTCACCAGCTGTTATACTAAGCAATCCAGTCAAACCCTTCCTAACGAATGCCTTATATTTAACATGTAGGCTAGAGTAAACAGGCCCGAATACAGTAAGGCACAAACCAACGCACTGTTCGGGCCAACAAGAATCAACAAAGGTTCCTCAGACGCTTGAAACAGCCAGAAAAACTTTAAAATGAAAAGAATCTTAGCATAAATGCGCTGTGGCAGTTGTTGCTCCGTAATGGAAATCGCGCCACCAGCAGATAGCACTGAGGAAATCGCCAGCGGTTGCCTTATTATGTCAGTCGGTGAGCAACAAAGCTTGAAAGCGATTTAAACTATACTCGAACAAAACACACAAAACACGGAGGTACAATGGATGACGTGCTAATGTTACGCGCCGCCTCAGGCTGTGCTCCAGTCTTGGATACATAAGTGGAATGATACGCAATCCATCCATACCCTGCGAGCTGAATCAACCGCTGGCAACTCGAGTGTGTTTTTGTCCGATTTGTCGTCCACACTCATCGAAACGCAAGTCTGAAATCAGGCACATGGTCTACGTTTGACAGCGTGGGCTCAAATTACCATTTTAACTTTTCTGAACAACCGAAACAATTTTTTTAAACTCAAACCGAAAAATGCAGCAAGTTGCTAAATAATTCTCAAACTTATAAAAAAATAACACAAACAAAAGGCTCAAACACAGGTACGTTCGACCAAGCATCGAAACATCTGTAGGTTTCACTTTGTTCTTCAATTGTTTAGGTGTGTTCTGGCCAAGGCATTCTCAGGTGCATCACTGCGTAATTTGTAGTCTACATGCAAGAAAGTATTTTATTCAAACGATGTTTCCTAAAAAAGTAGCATTTACAGAAATTTACCTTGTCTTTTTATTTCAACTTTTCTAACATGAAGAAATTGTATCAAAACCGGTTCGGCAACACCGGTTTTCCGGAAATGGAACTCCATATGCCATAGCCTAAACAAAACCAGGCTTATTGAAGAAACCGTGCACTTTATGGCAAGCCCAAAATCCAAAATACGCAAAAATTAGCCAGGCTTCAAGACATACCCGCAGGAAAGTTTAAAGAAGCGGTTTTTCTGATGCAAGTATACTTGTCTTTGAGTACGTATACTGGGCTATTTCTATTTAACGTTTCAGGCTACTTCACACATAGGTACAAACTACGCATGTTTCTTCATGAAAGGTTCAGAGATTGTGAAAAATGTAATGGCAACTGTTTTCCACATTTGTTAACAGAGTCACTTAATTGTAAGTGATGGAGCACCTCACCAAGGCCTGATACAGCACAATCTAAAAACTATCGCACTTTCGCCGCGAATCGTACATATTTTCAGGACGACCAGACGTACCGGTTTTCGGGGTCGTGTCCTGGTTCCCCCGTCAGTTGCTTGTATCAAAAACACAGTCTGCAGGCAACGGAAATTATCAGGGATGCAACAGGGAACAGTGGGGATGGACTGCAAAAAATTGTGTTTCCATTTCGGGAAAAAATATTTTGTTTTTTTATTGTATTTCAAACAAGAATTTATGATTTATGTACCTTGTTTTATTTCAAATTACACTCAACTTGCTGATTGTTATATGAAACTTTCAACATGAGCTGCGCAACACCGGGTTTGACACACCAAAATTATGATCGCACTGCTTACAGTAAAATTTTGAAAGCCAGCCACCAAATGCAGTTAATTTCACTTTTTTGTACACAACCTATTAAATGCACCACTAGGAGCGGATATAGACATTTCTGTTGGGCTGCTGATCAAAATATGCATTATTTCGTTTCTTTCTCTAAATATTTCCTCTGGTGAACTACGTCAATTTACACTGTATGGAAAGAAAACCCCGCTCAATAAACATCATAGATGCTAGAAATCGTATTATTATTTTGCACTTCCTTGAAGGTTGAAAGATGCGTTGTTTTCTGTTTCTTCCTTGAAGGTTTAAAGATGAGTTGTTTTTGCTAACATCAGATCTGCATATGAACAAACATAGTAACAGAAATAAAAAAAACTTAACTTGCGAAACGTTTACAGTTATGAATTTCACTATTTTTACGGGAAAGATGTGAAACACATCTGATAAAGTTTAACAAAATGCACCGCAATGCGATCGTACAGACGCATGCAGTGATTACAACAGCGCCGCCACCATGTAGCGCAAGATACACCTCATGTTGAAAAGATAGTCTGCTCGCTAATAAATGACAACCTGTCATTATTTTGATGATGTTAAATTTGACATTTTTGATGCAATGGCCTTCTGAACCACTTTGTCACGTCTGTGCTGCGTGCTGGCATTTTTCCATGTGTCCATTTCTTGGGGGAAAACTGATTTCCAGTTTTCTGGTTTCTATCTTGGTTCTGATTTCTATCTCCGTAGATCTACTGGCACTGAACTTGCGTATGACACCAAAGTTAAAGAGTGATCAGGTGTGCCAAACAGTCGTTATCACCGCAGTTGGAATTAGAATGCCTTCAATGGAGCAATTTACACTTTTGTTTGCTGAGAACAAAGTGAGTCATTAAATGTGCGGCCCTCGTTAATAAATCATTCAACGTGCGGCCCTTGTTAGGATAGTGACATAATATTTCGCCCAGTAACCATTGGCATCCGCAGATATATTTCCATGTGGGGGTCAACGTCGACTTTTGCTTACCATATTCGGGTTGAGATCGATGCAATGCACATGGACATTCACAAAACGCTTCGCTCTTTCTACACCACAAAGAAAATGCGCCATGTCACGGCAACAGTCACAAAATGCGCTTCATTGGCAGAAATAGACAGGTATATTATGAAAATTTGCAGTTACACAATAGGCTATCTGCAGATTTCCAAAGCAGAGTAGGCCTACATCTTTTCAAAGAAATATTGCTGTAGTCTTTAACAAAACCTCAAATTATGACTTTATTTTACTTAACAGGTGAGCTTTTGAAAATTTGTGGCCATGTTATTGTTAAGAAAATAAAAACCAACAGGAAAATAACCCGCCCGCAAATTTCACAATCTGCCTCTGCAGGCAAAGGAGCGAACATAAGTGGTCTGTAAGCTCATCACTGCATAGTGCATAACACTATATGTGTGAACCATGCAAAGCCTTGTTTATCAGATTTTGAGAGGAGGGGCAATATAAACTGCAAACAACCGGAGCCCTAACGTTTGCAAATATGCCGTCGAATGTCATATCTTTACTTTGTTCAGAGGGCTTTTGACTGGAATGGCGGAAATGGCTTTGTCCGGCGAGGAAGGTGTAGGAAATGGGGCACAAACACTCCCCAAGTAAGGGTGTTAAAATAACACTTGGAGACTTCAGCCCTGGGGTCAGCAACATGGCGCCTGCGTGCACCAGGTCGCCCGCAAGGACCACGTTGATCGCCCGCGGGCCTGTTTTGAAAATAGCATCAACATGATGAGCTCTAGCTTTGCAGCAAACTTTTTGAGGAATGCCCTGATGAGTGCTGTCACATAGATTAGCACCAGTAATAATTACATAATTAAAGGTAAATTGAGCAAAATTTTGATTTCAGAAGTATGTAACACACTAGTAGCCATTAGCCCTAATCGTTACCCAAGAAGTAGCTCTCAGTTTCACAAAGGTTGGTGACCCCTGCTTTAGCACATTGGATTTGACCCAGACTTTTGAGTAAACATTTCATCAACTTGCTCACTCCACAGCCAGATGGCGTGTTTTTTTTAGGCTAGCTTACCAGTCTAGGGCTTCTAGGCACAACAATTGAAAAGAGTTAGAACTTTTAAAACATTTAAAATGTATTAAACATTTAAAATGCAAAATGTATTAAACATTTAAAATGTATTAAACATTTAAAAATTTAAAACATTTAAAATGCGTCCCTCAGACCCGTAACTAGAGAAAACTCAGAGGGGCAAAGCCCCCCTGAATAATTTTTCTCCCACCCTGAAAAAATGCTTTGGACATAGTTTATAACTATTGGATATAGTTTAAAAATTTGGGCCCCTATCAGAACACTCTTCACATCCCTAGTGTTCCAAGTTGGTATAGGGCCTGGACCCCCTTGATGGATAATCTAGTTGTCTGTAAGCGTCCCATTACTAAGCTCAAGAGGCATTTTTGTTTATGGCGAAGTTATACAAATGCACACAATCTTCGAAAGTAACTGTACAGCGATAAAACTACCAAGTTGTAGAAATTTTAAGGCGAAAAAACAGAATACAATTCAGCTTATAGAAGATATCAAACGCAACTAAAGGGATGGAAGCACTTGATGATTTTTACACAGATCATCCATTCGTAGATTGATATGTGACAACGCAGGACGAAGCACACTCTCAACATTTTTCAAAAAGGATCGTTTTTTGAACTTGATGATTATCAATTTCGGGAATGCAGCTTGAAACAAATATGTTGCGCAAAATGCTAAGAGTCTATGAATGGCTAAATCAGAAATGACTGGGCATTCATTAGGCAAAATCATAGGCAAAATCCCTGAAAGTCTGGACAAAAATGACTCCCAACCTTGTTTGACTTCAACAATGGCGCCCAACGTTTGCAGAAAAACAAGTAAAGACCATTTTCTGGAGGTCACACCAAAAAACGGTCGGCAAAATTGCACGACAACTTTTTGGGAAAATTTGGGAAAATTTGGGCAAAAATCCTTTGCACACCCCAAAAATTTGTTTGCTCCTACACCCATGGGCTAAGCCCACCAAAGTCCCCCGTGGCGATGGGACTGGTATCATATCCTAATCACACTCCCTGCCAACAGAATGACTACACAGCTACAAAAGCTATGCATATTTTATTATAAGCCTATAACTACTCATTATAGCTCAGTTCTTTTTAGATCGCTACACTACTAAAGACCCAGTTTGATCATTCTGACTAGAAAGTAAGATGTTGTGGTAGTTAACGTTTTTCTTACTTCTACAATAGTGGTTCTCAACCATTTCGCTGAAAGGAGCCAAGTCCTGACCTACGATTTTTTTAGAGAGCCGCACTAAAACATTTTACCACAAGTCAATTGACACGTTTTGTTTTTTTGCACTAACGAAGTCCAAGGGCGTACGCAAGGGGGGGTTGGGGTTAAAACCCCCCCTTGAGCTTGATATTTTACGAAAACTTTATTGCCTGCGCAAAGGAGATCTTCGCATACTTTTTGCTTGTTAATTTGTCGACTTAATACAAATACGATGGAATAAACCTGCATGCAAATTTCAAGGAACATTGTAAATGTGCCAAAAAGTAATAATTATTTTTTGGTGGGAATTCGGGCTGTCGCCTGCGTCAAAAAGCACCTCACTACTTTTTGCAAACCCTCCATCCACTGCGAATGTTTAAGATTGTGTTCCGCGACAGTTGACTTTATCCGAAACAATTGTCTTTATTTTGTCTGTTAAGGCTGATCAGCGCAAGCGCTGACGGCATTGGCAACGTTAGCTATTTCTGTAGCATGATAAAACTGTTGGACGAGCTCAAAAACCGCTTTTTTTAACATAGAAGCATTCAGGAATTTGATAATGTCTCAGCAGGGAAAAAGGAAAACTAAAAGTTTGCTGGACTTCTAT
>JGI24021J15306_10004514_pt1 | contig 16216 bp, 15 predicted proteins | sample Ectturendosymbi1_FD_15306 | JGI IMG/M metagenome (IMG submission 15306) | reverse complement strand
CAACAACTCATCAGTTTTTCTAACAACAACAACATACGTGCAGTGCAGTGGGCGGATCATCAATGGAACGCAGAGTGGGCGGACAACCTCACAAGACTCCGCACTTCAATTCCAGACACCGGTACACACACCCGGAATGACCTTCCCAAGAAGAGCCTGGGTCCGGCTCAACCGCCTGCACACCGGCATCGGACGTTTCCGCTCCTGCCTGTAGAAATGGGGTATGGCCTCCTCTGCGGCCTGTGAGTGTGGCGCAGAACAAACTGTCGACCATGTCGTCCTCCACTGTCCAATCTGAAAACACGAATTCCAATGACTCCCCAACGGACTACACGGCTTGACGGTTCTGGACGATGAGACAACCGAATGGCTGCTCAACACCTGTCCCAAAGTCTACGCGGCTAGCAGTGAATAAAAGAACTCGCTCAAACGAAAGAAGAAGAACCGCAAGATAGCATAGTGTCCACATTTCTACTTTAATGTTTTGTGCAATTTTTACTGCGTGACTTCAGGTAATATTCTGTGCAGTGTTCGTGATTCACTGCAATGTAGGCTACGTTTTTGTTAACAGTCTAACAGTTGGTATGATAGCCTGCTAAGATGTGTCACAGCAAATGATCGCTGTTTCTTATAGCTCCTGTGAAAGCTTAGCGCTGTTGTTGCACAGTTACTCTACACCAGCGTTTCTCAAACTTTTTCATCTCGCTGGCCCACAATAATAAATATATTTTTTTCTGAACCCCCAATGCTCTAAAATAATGAATAAAGCAATATACGGCCAGGGCCTATGAGGGGGATCCAGCAGGTACATTGTTCCGGGGCCCGACAACTACAGAGGGTCCCGAGACTGAAGAAATATTTGAGTATTTGTTACTAACAAACTCGGAATAATGTAGCGAAATTAATCCCCGTGATAAAACTGGTTTGGCCTAAAACAGGGTTCCGAAACTGGAGTACATGTACCCTTAGGGTTACATTTGCCAATCTGAAGGGTACATTTAAGATTAACAATACAAGGGAAAAATATATTTATACATCATTCATTTCAAATTATTTATACAGATGAATTTGTATGAATTGTTGCATATTACTTATCAGATTAGAGAAGAAGGAGTATTGAGTCCATGCTTGTTTGCTGTATATTTAGATGATTTAACTATTGAACTAAACAACATCAAAGCTGGGTGTTATATCATATGGGTGAAATCTTAATGAACCACTTGATGTTTGCTGATGATATTTGTGTGTTTTGTCCAAGTGTATGTGGGTTGCAAAGTATACTGGATGTGTGTCAGACTTATGCAGAATCAAATTAAGTTATTTTCAACTGCCACAAAACTATTTGTATGACGTTCAAGGCTAAGACAGCAAAAAGTGCGTTCATCGCATTGCTGACACAGGGTATACAAAGAGTAAAATCTGTTGCACACTACAAATTTTTGGAGACTGTACTAGATATTGAGCTTTCAGATGACAAGACATTCAGAGAAAACTGTGATACCAAAAGCTTATTTTTCCCAATCTTCGAACGCACTGAAAAATGTACGTTTTCGTTTCTTCTGTACGTCTATGTATGCATCACAATGATGGTGTGATTTCAAGAAGGCATATATTCACAAATTGCGTGTAGCCTATAACTTTGGTTACAGCGCACCATACAACCTGCCGTGGCGAGTGAGTGTTAGTAGTCATCAGGCTGAATATAACATTCCTACTTTGAGGCCTTATTGTGCTAAAACTTGTCCTGTTTTTGTCCGATGCAAAAAGTCCAAAAATGTATGGTTGGGCGGTTTGATGCAGTAAGATCAAGGACCGAGTTTATGGGGGGACATGCCCCCCAACTTTTGGACAGGGGGACATAATATATTTTGTCCCGCCCAACATTTTGTGAGAAAAAGTAATGTAACTGTGAAAATTTCATGTTACTTTGCTGTTGGAAACGTTTCCCCAGCATAAAACCAGGGAATAAATGAGAAACATGAACATTATCACTGGATTATCTGCAGACATAGTATACAGATTTGCTAAGTAAACTCAATTGCCATGATCGTTGAAACTGTGTTGGTTAATTTGTATTACCGAATTGATGTGCACATGAATCACGAATTCCTGCGCTGGTCTGTAGCCCGCAATCAGAATACGGTTGCCACAAAGCGCGTAGCCAGGGAGGGCAACGGGGCAATGCCACCCTGCAATTCCAAAGTTTGCAGGTTAATATAATATTTCGAGTTTAAGCCAAATAAATACGTTAGTGCAAATGAAGGAAACTGACTCAAGGAACCCATCCTACTTCAGCTTTTAGTCGAATAGAAACTTGTATCTGACCTTTAGTAATCATCAATGACCGCAGGTAAAAACAATTGGAGTAACGGTTTTCGCAGCTGTTTTCGGCGCACCAGCTTGCTGTAACCCACCTAATGGTTATGTAAGCTTCATTTCAAGACCATCGCAAATTCCTCTTTGATAACCGTGGGTGTTACAAATACAATCTATCCTTGTTTCCAGTTCCAGCATAGCCTTAAATCAATGTCGTAGATTTTTGTTTTTGTACAGTTATAAAGCTACATACGTGAATATGGCGGTGATATACATTTTATATGTCTTGAAGCTCAAAATTTGGTTAAGAAGCGATTCAGTTTCAACGTCTTCTTCATTGCGCCATAGTCACTGTTTAGCAACAATAGCATTCCTACTAGAATCTAGATATTTATTTGTGATGACATGTATTGTGACGGTTCAATCACAATTATGTGGAGCCTTAACGTTTCCATCAATGACTTCCCTTTACCTTGCCGGCAAGTAAAAAATCAGTCTTTTCAAGATTTCAAGATATTAGACTCCGACCTGCTGTTCATAAGCTCATTGTTTACCTTCATCTGATTTTAATTGCCACCCTATCCTACAGTAAATTATTTGAAATAGTTTAACTGCAACGAGAAGAGTCACCATCAAAGTCTAACGTAAGTAGCAAGGTGCTTTTTATTTTGCAAGTGCTGAGGGAATTGACACTGGCATTACTTACAGATACTGAGATATCTTGCACAGGAGTGGATATTAAAATTTAGGTCCAAGCTCTCGTAAAGGGGCCCCAAAACATCACCATTGCAAAACGCAGCTGTGGGATTACGTGCTGGATAAAAGGTTATATTTATTCCACATTTCAATTTATGAACTAAATTCAACAGCATAAGATACATACGAAAGGAAGAAAAATTTTTACAGTTTTACAGCTACTTAATTGAAAGCTGCCTCCTATTGCACATTTTCCCATAAGTTTCGCTTTATTTTGAAAAACATGACTTGCTTCAGAGCTTCTTTAAATGTGAATCTATAGTGGTACATAACTTTTTTAACTAAACAATGGTGCAAAGTTCTCAAGGGGGGGCGCGGTATCTCTGAAAAAGAGGCGACTGCCTCGTTATCCTTCTCTAATATCCATCCCGAGGCGATCTTCTCTAATATCCATCCCGAGGCGACTGCCTCGTTATCGTTCTCTAATATCCATCCCTGAGCTTGCAATCTCTTGTTGGCAAAGCGCATGTGACTAAAATGAAACAAAATTTGAATTGTTTCCCATTAGCGCTTAAAATTCCGCAGATAAGTTAATGTATTTTCAAGACGCCCGTGATTTGCACAAATTTAATTTCTTGCAGTACTAAGCTATCTTTACATGCAGCTGAGCGTGGTCAATAAGTTTTCCAATACTGGGTTACGATTGTGTTTACAGTTTAATTCCATATTATATTTCAATGAATCAGTTCAATTTAGCAAAGTCTCATCAAACAATATAACGAAGTAAGTTTAAAGTAAATACAAAGGTTTTACGGAATAGGTTGAACATAGCCAAAAGAAGTTACGGTTTATCAAAAATCTACACATTTTTCAAATGCGTTGAAAGACTCTAGCGTTTACGGTTATCGACTGCATACATGAATTAATCGCTCAAAACTTAGATGGCAACGGGGGTCAATTCCATTACGGGATCCATTCTATATATCAGGGGTGACCAAACCTGCTCTATGTATGAGCCGCATATTGTAAAACCCAAGTTACAAAGAGCCGCAACATAAAAATCTGAAAACACGAATTGCAATCTACGCTTCTGTGACATCATAATTCTTTTTAAAGCAACTCGCAAAAGTAATGCTGTACAGCACGCTAGCTGCCACAATACCATTTTACAATATTTCTACACTTTGCAATAGAAATAAAAAATAAAAGACAAATATACAATTTTTCGGAAAACGGCTCAAAGAGCCGCAGTTTGGCCACCCCTGCTATATATGGATTCTATTGGAATAAGAGCTGATTTTATGCCTACTTCGTAGGCGAAATACATACTCTGTAAGATCTTAGTGTCTGAGTCTTTGCTGGGAAAGGATTTCTTTTCCATAGACAACGGAATCCACTTATATGCACGAATGTTTTGTAGAAGGCCTACTTCGGAAGTCAGTGCCTCAGAGCAAAGTCGCTGCTCCGTCCCGGTTGAACATGCTGTGTTGGTGCACATCAGAAGCGTGCAAATACAGTATAACAAGCGCGCAGTCAAAATGGCGGCCGCGATGACTTCGTGCTTAAGTGCAATACTGGGCATTGAGAGGTTTACTAGCGCTTATGCAAGACAGGTTTATGAACAAATTATGGCATTGATCCAAAGTAGAAGCTTGGAACTTCACTACCAAACTTTTAAAACTTGTCAATTCAATGAAAGCAGACTTTTCATTTGTCGGAGTAATTCTGAACACATGTTCAGGAGAAAACNCCAGAAACATGCACGTTTCATGGACATAGGCGTAGCCAGGAGGGTCCAAAGGGGCCATGCCCCNTCAAATTTCAGAAAATATTGCCATTTTGTGCTTTGAGAGGCGTATTNCTAAGTAAAGTAGTGTTATTCGCCTAAAGTCAAACATTTTGCCCCCCCCAATTTTTGGGCTGGCTACGCCACTGTTTATGGATGATGCTTTAAGAACAAGGAGCATTAAAAATATTTAAATGTTGAAACTCGTTTGTTGTTTTCCCCAGCCCTAATAAAATTCTGGCTATGAGCCTGGTTGCACTGTTAGTATTACTAAAAGATCTTGTGGTTTGGTTTTGATTTAATCTATGTGGTGATTGTTAGTAGCAGTACATTTTATTCATCGGAACTGACCAAATTTGAATTACTTACCACAATTGTTGAGCATAATTGTGTCTATTTCAGTCCAACTCTTAGAATTAATGTGTTTTCATATTACTGTAAATACAGTGCTAAGTGCTAGATATCTAGATATAGCACCATTGTATACCTGCATACAGGGCCACAACCAGCAAAAATTTTCGGGGGGCAAAGTCACTTTTGGCAACGATCATGACGTCATTGATGTGCAGTCCACCATGATGCGACTTTTTTGCTTTTATCAGCTTACCAACATTGATGGAGAAACCTTTTTCATAGTGGGGGTCCATGGGCGTCCGCAGGGGGGAAAATGGGCATTTGCTCTTCCTGGTAATTGGCGTAGGAACGAAAATGTCTAGAAAATCTGAAGTCAACAGTTTGATTCCGATATGGAATGATTTAATTCTTGCAATGCCAGTTTATTTTCCGGTATGACACTCACACTGCATAAGAGCCAGCTTCACTGTTCTGGTGTCATGCTATTTTTCTTGCTATTTTCCTCAACCTTTTTGTCATATGAAATTTTCGAGGCATGGGTGTTGGAAGTGGGGGTAAGGTACCCCCATGATTTTGAAATTTGACATTTTCCACTCAATTTTTTTGCAAAAAAAGTTGTTTTCTTAGTTTCGAGTGGTGAAAATGAAATTTTGCCACTTTTGGCCCCCTTGTAAAAATATTTTTGACCCACTCCTGGAAAATCTACGTTTGGTCCCAGCCTAGAAACAATCCTTTCGGCGCCCATGTTTAGGGGTACTTGCGCATTTATCGAAATACTGAAGGGGTACATGGCGAGAAAAAGCTGGGAAACCCTGGCCTAAAGGATTTGGTACGCAAGTGAGATGCATTTTAATGTGAAGTGCTGGCATTGCATTTTCCTGGTAGGATTTATTGATAATTATTAGCAGTACAGTAATTATTCTGTTGAACTTGAATGTTTGACTACTTTGTTGAATTTAAGACATTCACGATTACTGTCCCAGTCTGTTCATTGAACTGAATTTTTCTTTACGTCTTTCTTTTTCAAACAGATCTTTAACAAAAACTCATTCCAATAAAGCAAGAGTTTCAAACTAAGAGATAGGCCTACTCCAAGTAAAACTTGAATGGAAACATGCCAGTTCACAATAAAATCTAATCTAATAACAGTAGCCCTCGAATGTTGCGCATATGTATAAGATAACTAAAAAGTTTAAAATTAAGAGGTAACTGCAGCGTAGGACGCAACTGCTTTTAGTGCACCGCGTTGGTGTGCTGTGCACTTTGCTCATTGTTAAACTTGCGCCGCATGCAGATACAGGCTCTAATCAAATGTGAATTTAGGATTAGCGGACATAACCACAATTCTGAAGATTTCGAAACCATACAGGAGAAACTAACCACTTACAGTATTTCGACAGAATGCTTTATAGCAGTGGTCGCCGGCCTGTAGATTGTGTGGCTATTTATTGTGGCTCGCGGCCAAAAATAAAAGCAATACTCGGTTGACAAAATATTTCGTTCTCTCCCTTCAATCTTGTTATAATAAGTAAGCTCATTCCAAGGATACAGTTACTCAATGAAGTCTTAGTCTCATTTCACTAGCAGAGTTGTATTCAACCTCGATCGACTCCATTCGTTCTGAGACTGCGGCATATTTTTCTAATGTCTTCCTTGATAAGATTTTACTATTAACATTTGAAAGTCCTTAAAAATGGTAATATTGTCACATTGCTTGAATACCGGTATGTTTCAACACAATATTTCCTGTGATCAGTAAACGAGCACTTCTTGTTGAATTATGATGCACATTAATTAGCCTCAATTTCTATTTATTTCAAAATAATTTTGCAAGTCTTAAGGGCCCCAAATGGGTTTTGTTCCGCCTAAAAAGATTTCTCTTGGAGGCTCTGTATACGGCCTACACATGAACGAAATATACAAGTCTTTTGTTCACTTCTGTGCATGTGCGAAGTTTTAGCAGATATTTCCGTGGACTATTGCATCATAAAGGCAGTACTGGAATTATCTACTAGATAGTCCGAGACGTGCATGTCAGACTAGAGTTGTAGTGCGATTAAGTTGAATAACAGCCCAAACAGCGGATGAAAACTAGTGAATTTTCTTCATTGGATCTTGTTAGACGGCTTCTTACTTTCCATTTACTTCGAAGGTCCCTGCATTGTCCCAAAGTTTCCTTCGCACTTTCTAGAGCTGGGTTGAACAACGACACAAAATCCTACGAAATAAAAATTGCCTTGTAACCGTATGATGTTAAAATGAGTTTACAAAGCACAGTACTGTACTTACAAAGGAAGTCATTTGTAGGCGCATAGGGTCGGGTCGTTTTGACATGACATGATTAATTACATAGCCAAGTCACATGTTGTTTTCAACGTTGCTGGTGTATATTTAGTGACATGCATTTTTGGATCATGAAAGGTTAGCGACTTCCTTGCGCACATAGCGCAGTTCGAACGATTGTTGTTGATATGTGACATTATGTGGTTCAACAATCAACATGCACTGACACAACGTGGTGTGCGCAGGGGCGCAGCCAGGATTTTTCTAAGGGGGGTCTGAAGTTATGGAAGCAAAAGCCTTGAAAAGGAAAAATATTGCTTGTGATTAGAGTAGTCAAAGAAAGCACATAATTTGTGGGTACACAATTGACTGTTCTCACAACGAAAACTGGGGGTTCTTCCAACCAAACTACCATCTTGTTTCTTTGATATTCTTTCCTGAGCACCGCAAAACTCAACAAACTTGATTATTTGTGTCAGTCGAGTTTTGTTTTGATCTATGATTTTTTTTTACTGTCGGAAAGCATATTCTCACGTCCACGTTTCCTTCATTTTTGTAAAGTTTAAGAAACGCATCAAGCTTCTCTGCGCAAAACTTGTCTTTCGCATTTTTTCAATTTTTGTGAGCTGATTTTACCAACATACCAAGAGCCTTAGCTGACAGCATCAGGTGAAAACGCACGCAACACACCATTTGCAAAGTGACCCTGCATGAATTTCACTGTGGGCTAACCACTTGAACTCCTTCAACCATTGCATTTGGAAACGTCGCTTCTGGAAGCCTGTGTGTACCACAGGAAATCGTATGAAGATAAAGGAGTCCAGCTATTTAACAACAAAGTTCTTCGGTTGCGTTAACTCAGAGAACGTCTCACAAAGTTCACAATGTCAATAATCTTATGCATAGGCGTACGAAGCGGGTGGTCGGGGATGGCGGCCGCCCCCCTGGCTTGAAAATTTTCAGGGCAAGCGCAAGTTGCTCAAAAATCTAGAATGGTACAAAATATTTAAATACAGTGAAAAATTGCAGGGCACACTTTGTTTTTCAAGGCAAGCGCAAGTTGTTCAAAAATCCTGAATGATAAATGATATTTCAATACAGTGAGAAATTTCAGGACAACTCTGTTTTTCAGGACAAGCGCAAGTTGCTCAAAAATCCTGAATGATAAAAAATATATTCAATACAATAAAAAATTTTAGGGCAAATTGTTTTGCAGGGCAAGCGCAAGTTGCTCAAAAATCCTGAATGATAAAAAATATATATTCAGTACAGTGAAAAATTTGAGGGCACATTGTTTTTCAGGGCAAGCGTAAGTTGCTCAAAAATCGTGAATGTAAAAAGTATATTCAATACAGTGAAAAATTTCAGGGCAAGCGCAAGTTGCTAAAAAATCCTAATGCTTAAAGTAGGCTATATTCAATACAGTAAAAAATATCAGGGCAAACTCTGTTCTTCGGGCAAGCGCAAGTTGCTCAAAAATCTTGAATGTAAAAATATGTTCAATGCAGTCATAGGCGGATCCTGGATTTTTTCTAGGGGGGGCTGAAGGACGAGTTCATCGGGATTTGTACTGACTGTACAGCAGTGAAGATCCAACAGCTCAGGTAGCTTTTTTAGCAAACACGGCTAATAACCATGCACGTTTTGGCTAAATCGCATGATCGCCATTACCCAGGCTTGCTGTGACCGTTCTGGAGCAGAAACGGCCTTCAAAAGAATTTAGAAATTATCCTCAAACTTATCTAACCTCAAAAAAGTAAACGTTTTGATGTTGGAAAAGTTTTATTACTTGTAAAACAAGCACAGGACACAGGTCCACGCCGAAAAAACGCGTGGAGCAGGTATAGAAGTGACACAAATCTACACGAAGAAACCTGAAATGCCGCCAGTAACCTTTGCTGACAGTCTGTGCAAGATCCATGCAGTAGCAATTTGTGTTCGAAAATTGCAGATGTTCATGAAATAGAAGTTCATGACCATCGGACTTGAACATTCTTTTGTTTTCGGAAAATTTTCCGATTTTTTGCATAACACCAGAAACGTAACCAAGGGAGGAAAGGGGGCACAATTCCGTGGGCGCCGAGTCACTGTGGGGGCCAAAAAGTCACAACAATGTCACAGACACTTTTTTCAAAACAGTAGCCTACATTTGTTTCCGAAAGACCTCAGGTTCGAACATGGGGGCGCCAAACTTGTTTCTTGCCCCAGGCAAGGCGCCAACGAATCTCGTTACCTCGTTACGCCTCTGCACATCACGATTGTCTAGTCGAAATAGCGAAATTTGTTTACAATAATACTTGCCCATCAGTAGCAAACTATCAATCACAAACTATCTAAAAGAAAATGCTGTTGATTATCGAAGTCATTTGAGCATAGAAAACAATTTGAAGGTCGAAAAAAGGTATACTATTTCGAAAACAAGCACAATTTTCACTCCCACCAAAAAAACGCTTGGGGTGCACGTAGAGACAAACATACAAAAACTCAAATGCAATAGTTATGCTGGCACTTCGCCCTGGAAGGTTTTTATTGCATCACAAGAACAATGAAAATGATCAGACAATATCTTTCCACGTCACAGCAGGAGACGTGAAGTTTGCAGTAAGTCAATGACCAAATTCTCATCCATTTAAGTTTTTGTACGAAACGCGACTATATGGCGGTAATGAAATGTTAAAAATATTGTACAGTAGGCTGAAAAAAATTATTAGAGACAGCAGAATATTGGTCGATACAAAAGCATATGATATCCTTGTGAGCTGAACTTTTGTCCAAAAATTGTTGCTGGCAGGCAGGGGTGCATTGCTGAAACAAAGGAACGGCGTTCCCACACCAAACAAAGAAGACTAATTCGTCTACGACAATTTCCACACTGAATCTTCCTGCTTCACTTTAGTGCTGCGGTGCTATACACGAGATATCTTGGCATTTATTCATTTATGCTTCTCCAGGCGCTACACGTAGAAATTTACATGAAAAATCTAAATCTTGAAGTAACGTTACGAATGCAAAAAGGTGTGGGAACGCCGTTCCCACCCCACTACACCCCTGCTGGCAGGTCTGGTGCAAATCAGTGGTCATCTTTAGTATAGCCTACAGCTAATCTAGCGCGCTTCATTTTAAGCCTACCTGACATGTAGACTACGTTTTACGGTTAGGCTTGCTGTTTTGGAAGTTACGCTGTCATTTAGCACACTAGCCTAGCCTGTAGTTAACCGCATTGTAAGTTCATTGTAGCGTAATATAAATGCCTTCGATTAACTACAGTAATAACATGAGCTGCGCTCATTCATTAAAGCTTGCAAGAAAAAATAGTATGATCTGCAGCTTATTCAACTTTTGTCCACAGTTTGCTCCGTCCCGTCGCCACGGGGAGGCTTTGGTGGGCTTAGCCTCCCAAACAAAGCTCCAAGCCCCACAAAATTGAAACATGTAACACTATAAATCAGTGGAGTTTTTTGTTAATTTTTAGAATGTCAAGCCCCCCCGCACAAACGCAAAGTCCCTTACTGAAAACTTTCTAGCCACGGTTCTGAGTCTGTTGCTTATTCATCTTTTGTCCACAAGAAGCCCAATATTACCCAAATGAAACAAGAGTTTTGAATACTTATGTGCGCAGTGGCATGCCCAGCCCAAAATTTTGGATGGGTCATAAGTTTTATTTTACAGCAAGATGGAGTAAAATCTGAACAGCAGGCTGCGCGAATGTGTAACTTTGGTCGTAAGCACCAAAGGGATCTTGCTTCTATGCAGTACAAATTACGAGAAGACTGCTTGAGCGAGCCACAATACAATTTTCACAGTAATCACTACGCTGATCATGTGTAAGTCTGACTTCTGGATGTATGCAACTAGTCATATAGGTGAAATTCACCTTCAATACACCAACCAATGAATGGTGACGCTTGACGCAAACGCCTCAAATATATTACCTCACAAACGCACCAAAAAGATCAAGCGATGCTATTCTAGGTAACACCGGCAGGCATTGCTCTGCCTACAAATTGCAGGACAACACAGAATATTGATTAATGAAACTCCACTGATTTCTAGTGTTTCACATTTCAATTTTGAGGTTGGAGCTTTGTTTGGGGGGGCTACTCCCACACAAGCCCCCAGTGGCGCTGGGACTGAATTTTGGGCCCCCTGTGTCACCAGACCATAACCTTGCGGATATTTGTCTGATAAGAATAATCCCACATTCCGGTTAAACACATACAAAAATCTTGGCAATTTGGTTATGCAATTAACTGGATTCGTCTATACTAACATCCGAAATCACCGGCAAACACTCCAAGAAATCTTTGAAAAACGCCCAAAACAAAAACCTAAAAATAAAAAGAATACTAAATGCCGAAATACAAGCTAACAAGGGGGGNAATTTTTACATTTAGCCTGCCAGAGGGGCGGTGCGCACCCCTGCCCCCCCCGCCAGTTACGCCACTGGCTAGAAGTGTTGGAGTAGTTCATGGTAAAATATGTGATTTTTGCCACATTTTTGCACTTGCGCAAGTTACATTCATTCAATCAACAGTTAAGGTAAATCAATTCCCACTTTGTGTTTGTTACGTGCCAGTGATGCTTTTCAAAGCAATTCGAGTGGTTATCCTCTTTATTTACCGTGACGTTCACATGTCTTCATGTANTCTAAAAATCGAGCATACTGCACGTGAGCTGAACTTTGGAAACATAAAACTTTGCCGCGTTTGATTTTAACAACCTGCCTTACTTCTATTTCGATAAGAACTGAAGGTACCTTCTCCGTCGGCGAAATATATACTCTGACAAGATCATAATGCCTGGTTCTTGGCTGTGAAGTTTTTTTTCGATAGTCACCTCACGTGAGGCTTTATCCTGGAATAGAATTAGTTTCTCAAAAGCGTATACGTGATTGTTTAGAGACGGTTTAGCACAATGCTCAACTTAGGGGGATAATAAACTTCGCTAACGCAGCTTTTAAGTTAGATTTAGTTCTTTTACTTTCCACCTGCTTATTCTGCCACGCGACGCACGTGTTCCCACACTGGTTTTGCAAATAAGGCTTTTCCGTTCACGGCTTTCTGCTGCTTCGATCAAAGATCTACTTCACAAAATTCAATGTACAAATTCTAAAATTAAAATGATTGTGCCTCCAATGTCTTGAAATACAAGCTAAAACTTCAAACAGAAAACTTTCTAACTTCTATTGAACGTAGCTAAAAACTCAGTGAACAGGAAACAGTAAATTGTAAATATTTTTGTCAAAGAGCAAGAGTTGTACGAATATCGGTTATGTCAACCTCAATTGATAGTTATAACTAAAGGTCACATTAGGTTGCTATTAGGGAAGGTCAACATTTAACTGCTTATCCAGACATAATGTTTCCTCATTTTTACAGGCGAGCTACAAATGCTGATCATTTCAATAAATAAGAATTTCGTTGCAGCACTACATGAAAAGATACTTTTTCTAATTTATTCCACGTCTTCGCAGTCTTTTGCTCAAACGAAATGCAACAGAAATAAGGCGAATGAACGGCTAATGACATCAGCTGCAGACAATCCACAATATAACAGTACACTTAAAACAGCATGGTACCAAATAATTCACAGGTATTTCACTTTTCACAAAGGTTGTTTTAATACAAATGGGATATATATTTAGACACCGTCATCCAGTAAAAATCTAACAGCACTGGCGGCAAAAATGTAACCGATGATAAGGAAACGCATACTTTTCACGTCAAGACTGCATGTTATCGAGAATTTTTAAACAAGATCACACGTCATTTTGCAGTATTTACTCCTTTACAAAGAAAGGAAACTATACATTGACAAGAAAACTTTGTAGAACACTTGTTTATGAAAATCTATCACAAGGTGCACTACTCCCCAATTTTTATCCACTGCATATTAATCGAGTGGATCATGACTGCTGAATTGAGAAGTATATTTGAATAACGCTGGAGGAAAATATAATCAAAACAAATCAGAAGTTTAATCGGATAATATTGGCATTACACTCTTATTGTTGGGCCTTTAAAAACTTCAGAGGCATTCAAACAAAGAGTACAATTTTTTTTTAATTATGAAAAATATTAGCTGTTGGGAATTGTGTAAATTTCCAACATGAGACTAGTGTAGCGGCTTGGCATGCCACACAAAACGTTTTCATCCGAAATAAACTTAGCGTTGACGATAATAAGCGAGTGACGGATTTAGATTATTGCGCACAACGCACAATCAGATACAACGACCGAAGCGTCTTTTGCGTTTTCTGGTGCGTTAGCAGCCTTCAACACAACGAAATGCAGCATAGACTTGTGGTGAACTGCCTGACGAATCGCCAAGATAGAGATTGCCAAGTTTAAGATATTACAGATTTTCGAAAAAAAGGAAAGCGCTTTTTCCGTTTGTTTAGAGATTCAGTTAAAATTCGGCGCTTCCATTATTATCAGCACAACCGACGCCGAGCTTGTATTCAAGCAGAGACAGTTGTCGTTGTTGTGGTTGAACGCACGGAGAAAGTGACGTTGCCCTTCCACGCGCGGAAAGAGATGACAGCATGAATTGTGTACAAGATAGTCACGATGAAAGCGAAGACTGTAGCAGCAACAAGAATCGAATACCAAGTATACGCGGCTGACACGCAGGCTGCAATGAAGTAGAGCAGGGCCCAAAAAGCATTGAAGATGAATTCAATGATTGACCAGGGAGCTCCGGAACATGTTGTTGCGTGTAGAGAACATAGATAGATGATCAACAAAAATCTGTAAAAGAAAGTTGTATGAAGGAAATGAGAATGAGTTGAACAGAGCTTCAACCTCCATTGCATGGCCTTACAAATTCTTTCTGTTTAATGAACTGCATTATACAAGAACCAACTAATTTCAGTAGTCTCGAGGCAGCTAAAAGTCAATTCTGCATTGGATTTTGATGCGTACTCTCAATGGCGTTACAAGCTGATATAAGGACAAAGCGTACGATTTTAAATCTCTCATTTTTCTTGTTTCCAAAAACCGCATTTTTTCTCGTCCCAATTCGCAAAAAATGTTACGGGTTTTGTCTCAGCATGAGTTTAAACAGCGTTGAAACGCCTCAAGCATTAGTCACCGCCTTGTTCAAACCAAGGTACAAAGTTTTCTAAGTACTTTGGATGATATTGGTCAGAACATCTCATACCATAATAAAACCTTGCAATAAAAGAAACTAAGCAACTTGATTACATTATGTTACACGAAGCTTTGTGAAGTCATGACTTCATGCTTCGCGTTCTCTCATCGGCACAATGCACACGTTTTTTGTAGGTTTATTNAGTTTCTAAACAGGCTAATTTTGGCGTAATGCAAATGATTCACAGACATTTCACAGAAAAGTAAAACTTTTTCGACGGTATAGGTGCCTTTAACGCACTTCAGATCACATCCACTGAGACACAGAGGCTGATCAAACCGAACCAAGGAAAAACTTCACAATCAACTCAATGGAATAATGCATTAATGGGAAGCTGAAAAAAATTACAAAAGCAGAGTATTCAGTAATACCACCTGCAGGAAACGACAAAAACACTTGGGATTATACTGTGTTAGGAACACAATATTAGTGTCACAACCGAAGCGAGACTAATATGTTTTTCATCATCGTCCGGTAAACAATACCAACAATCTGGCATAGGACTGTGATAAAAAAAAATTCCAATTGCTTGACTGCATGGGAAAGTTTTGCGAAATTCCGATAACTGGTTACGAACGCTGATTGTTGTTTTAAAGACGCACCAATCGGGGTGAATCTCAACTTCTTGATGACAAAAAACTTTTGGCATCCTTTTCCTACTCGCGCACTCATGCAGAAAGTTGTTGAATTGTTACGCTGCCAAATTATTTGTCAATAGGTGAAGACATGTGTAAAAGCATGTAATGGTGATGGCTTTGGTTAAGCCAGGTGTCGGCAACTTTTTTTCATGGCTGCTGAGCCGTCGTAAAAATAACACAGCTTCGGCTTCGGAGCTCTTCTTTTCTTGAACATGGCTCCGGCTCCAGCTCCGGAGTTCTTGGTTTTCATGACTGTGGCTCTGGCTTCTGTTCGTTTTCACACATTAATATTTTAAATTGTCTTGGGGTGCCTCAAATTGAATGAAAAATGAATTATATCAAGTACAAAAAATCTAAGAGAATATACCAAACTTTTTCAAGTAATTTAATTTGGCAGTTTTTTACAAGCAGCGCTCTTACCATGAGGAAATCATCGAAAAAAAAACAATCACAGGTTCAGACAATTTAGAGAACAATTACTAGCAGAAACGTAACTCAAAATAACAGTAGTATAAACAAATTCTGGAAAGGCAGTCGCTCGTTTTGCCGTCAATGCCTGAGGACCTTTTGTTATTTCTTGCGACCAGAATCAAGAAAGTGGCTGTTTGGAAAACTGCATTTGTGTGCGAGCATTTAAACACACACATGTCCCAATTGAACAAGTGTTTGCACTCATTTCATGCTTTGCCTGTTGTGTTTTGGCGATTCCAGCTCACAGCGCTGCCCGGGCAAACCATGCAAATAGCCCAAAACACATAGTCGATTACCTCTCTCATGTGTTCTTTCAAATATGCACACATTTGGATTATCACAAATGCGAAGATGTGTTTAAAAGCCTTTTGTTCAAAGAAATAGTATGACTTCTAGCAAGAAATTCACCTTTGATTTTTCAAAAATAACTGAAAACTTCTGATTTTTTATTTTTTGTACTCGCAGGGGCGGAGCTAGGGGGGTGCCAGGGGGGCCACTGCCCCCCAAAATTGTGCTTGCC
>JGI24021J15306_10004513_pt1 | contig 16216 bp, 13 predicted proteins | sample Ectturendosymbi1_FD_15306 | JGI IMG/M metagenome (IMG submission 15306) | reverse complement strand
TTCTTGTGCAAGTTGTCTGCATGCTTGAGGAACATAACAGCATTTTGTCAACACCCACTGAGGCCGATATTATCAGCCGTTTTGGCCGATACCAAGATATCGGTGAAACCCAAATATCAGCTGATATATCGGTTTATCTCTAGTTATAGTGTTTGAGTAAAGCTTGCTGGTCCTTAATCGAGAAGCAACTTTAAAGCTATTGAGTATTTTGAAAACAACACAGCTTCATGTTTACCACACCCTTGTGTCATATAAAACTGCTGAGTTCTTGCCATATGTTGTTAGATACAGAACCCACATACGGTAGCTGTACTGAAATATATTTGGGTGAAAGAGTGGGTTCAGCTGGTGAGTCACATTGTGTGTGACACCGTGTTATCTGTTTAAGAATTGCTGAATAAATTCCGTGTGCATCAGTTTGTAGGAACTGGCAATGTCATAAGTGTAGCAGAGTAAAGAGTTGACAAGGTTTCATTTCCTGTGCAACAGAATGAGACTAGACCATTTCGAGTGGAGACCTGTATGTATGAGTTTCCTGTAGGTAGAAGTAATAAAACGTGTTGATGATTTCTTGATTAAAACATGAAGAAAGTGGAGACAATTATTAGTTTCTAGCTCCTTGGTAAAGACAATATTCCTATGAATGGAAGTAATATTGGTAAAGAGCCTGTTGAGAGAATCTTGGTTAGGAAATAGTAAAACAGGTAATCTACATAGCAGCAAAGCAGGTTTGGTTGACACTCCATTGGTGTCACCACCAAAGCCTGATCTATAACGTAATTTATGCANGCAAGCAACAGCCATGAGCAGTGCTATAGGTGAGCCCATATCAATGCCATCGACCTATCGATAAAAGCAACCAGTTCAACTGGAACGTAGTTGTTTTCACAACCCATTCCTGCAGCTTTTTCATATGTCTTCTGTTGAGGCAATTGAACTCATNGCTCATGTGGAAAACTGCAGTTCAATTTGCAATGCACTGATGATGATAACAGGAGTTATCGAAATGTTTGCAATATGTCATTAATATCATTTTCATTGGCTGTGATTTTCATTACATGGCTATTCAGCGCTTCCACTTTTCATGTACTAAATAAGGATGGCTCTGTCCAAAGAAGAATGAATCGAGTTGGTACTGTTAACACCTTGGCTGCCAGGTATGAATATATCATACTTGGAAATCAAGGAAAAACAAGGAATATTTCAGTTGACTTATCAACTGCATAGCTCCAAAGCCGATTGCGCTAGAGAGATGTTCAAACCCTCAAAAGACTTGGCAAGTCTTCAAGCCTGCTATGAAAAAAATTTGGGGTTTTGGTTTTTTTGTGAGTGATGTCCTAAGTGAGGTAGGTTTTTGGCCATTTTGGTTCATGTTACCTGACCTGGGGCCCAACTGCTAGACCAAGTATTTTGCTGAAGCTTTCATTGGAACTAGGTTAGAATCCAAGTCTTTTCAGCCTTCGATCAACTTTCTAGAGTTTCTGGTTAAAAAATTATGATTTAAAACAGGGATGGGGAACCTATTTGCTACCACGGGCTGCATGAATTGTGAAATATCGTTGGTGATCTGCAAAAATGAATTAATTTCATCTTGTAATTCTACCTTTATCTTCAAAGGAAAACAAAGAGAGAAAACTACGTCAATGAGTAAGAGAGAGGTCTCATGAATTACTGCCTACATGTCTGCTTGTCATGGAGTTTCACTTTGGCGCGATGTTGTGTTCTAACTTGGGTAATAAAAATTCTGAGGCGGGCCGTATTAATTGTCCACATGGGCCGCATTTGGCCAGTGGGCCACAGGTTCCCCACCCTTGGTCTAAAATAAACAAATCAATTAATTACACAGGTCAACAAAAAAACACTTTGTATTAAATGAAAATATGACATAACTTTTTTAGATAACTTGTGGGTGCTGATTCCAGATTTGGCATTCATTTTCTTGTGGCACATCAAATTTTGGAGTTACAGCGAAAGGCTTTATTGGGTATATAAACAGTTGTATGCTAATATATTAACTTTTGTTTCCAAGTGAAAGATGACCTGATAATTCAGTCTATATAAAGTTTGTTAATTAATTACAAATGATCAAAAAAACAAGTTGAAAAAACGAGCAGAGGACTTCTGGCCTTGGTAGTGAAACTCATAAAACTTCTAAAAGTGTTTTGAACAAGATTTTCTTTTAACTCTTTGGTGTCCAGCTGCTTTCGGGGATTTTCAGAAAAAAAATGCCTAAACGCACGTGGCTTTGCGCGGGAATTCTCTGGTCAGGTATGCTCTACAGACCCAGTAAAAGTCTCAAAAGACGCGGCAAGTCTTCTAGTCTGCACTCGAAAAAAATTTTTTTGCTTGGGGGTTGCAGTTTTTTTNTGAGTGACGTCATAAGTGGAGGACTTTTAGTCAGTCACAAAAAATCTGCACCCCCCAACCAAAAAAATTTTTTTCAAGTGCAATCTACTAGACTGGCCGATCCGTTTGAGCCCTTGAACAGCTTCTCTTGCACAATTGGCGGAGGAGCTAGGGCGTTGGTAAGTCAACTGAAAACTGCTGTTTTTTAGGCNGAAATCGTAGTACGAATATATCGTACGCCGGCTCTCAAAGTGTTAAAAAGTTTGGCTGGATCACCACGAGACAATATCTAGCAGGCGATACCATTATTGATTCTTTTCAGAACCCCTGGTATCTTACTTCCATAGCTTGAATATTATTCACCCTGGTAGTCACTCATGACATAAAGGTTTTCCAAAAAAACATTGGTGTGAATGAAAAAATGCATCTTCAGAGATAAATCCAAGCCCATCTCCATGAAAGTTAAAGCAATTCTGCAACTTTGCTTAAAAACAAAGAGCCTTAGTATTTCTTATAAAGGTCGAGCATATCCACCTGAATGCTTTCTGAGCTTGTAATTCCAGTGTATTCTTAACTGNACATTTTTAACTTGAAGTTTCGATCTGTCAAAACCTCTACAGATCTACAGGCCTACAAAATTCCTTCTTTCAGTTNAGCTGTCATGAGATCAGGAAGCTTCTCACGCAAATAGAGTAGTTAAATTAAAGCTAGCGGGATTGCATTTGGCCACTGGTTTCACAAAATTTTTCATCAAGCCCAATTTTATATGCAGAGGTGACCGGGGCTTATCATGATTTGCTAATGGAGGATGCGAAGCTCTTGAACACTGTTCACTCCAAGAACATACAAGTTTCTTGTGGATGAATGTTGCTTTTCGTAGTAATCCGCAGCAGCACCTAGACTGGTTGTCCCATAAACATAAAAAACAGCAGTACTTGGTAACTTCTGTGTGCATTCCAATTTAATATGCTTATGACATTGAGAGTTCCACACAGGCTCCACTGGTTGGCAGTATAACCAACTAAAAAGCATTCAAAACAGTCGGATTGTTATCATACGATTCATTCAAATTAACAGAATGTGCAATTGGGATTTAATGTTTTAAATTGCCTGTGTACACATAGATATCAATATGTCACTCAATACAACAGATTCTTGCATTTAAATCACTCAGTTAAGGTTAGTAAACTTGCTTTACTTTTGCAAATGGTATGTCTGCTACATCAATTATTATTCTGTGTTACGTCGCAATGCAAAACAATGCTACCTTTTGTTGTTCATAGGCCTGTGGTAGGCTAGGTAGTTGGAACCAAAACATACAGATATCTCAAAAAGTAGACGTGCTACAAAAAAAATAATGACATTTTAAAAATCAGCGTCAAAACACTTTTAGGGGCACTCATTGCAATCACAGTTTAAATTTTGCTGTTGATCAGTGTTATCTAATTAGTAGATTAATTACTAATTTTCTTTATTTCAGATCATAACTTTTGAACCCGAAACCCAAGAAAGTCATCCAAAATATCAAAAGACTTGGATTTTAGCCGAGTTTCCAATAAAAACTTTAAGCAAAATACTACCATCTAATGGTTGGGCCCCAGGGCCAGATGAAGTGGGCCAAAGTGGCCTAAAAGTCCTCCACTTGTGACGTCACTCACAAAAATCCAAAACCCCCAACCAAAAAATTTTTTTTCATTGCAAACACTTCCCTACAAGACTTCCCCAGTCTTTTGAGCATTTCAGCAGCTCTCTAGCACTTTCGGCGTTGGAGTTCTGACCATGCAAACAGCCTCTTTTCACTCAAACAGCTTGAATTAATCCCAGCAGAGGAGCTGTTAATTATCTGAAAAATTGCAAACTTTCCAAAAAACTTCCAATATATTTTACTAGTCAGCTGAGTTTTTTTTAGATATATATAGTATATTTAGAATGTCATAGGGATGACTCCAGTTAATAGCATATGAATTAAATGCATAAACCACTTTATTGAATAGGATTCTGGAATCCCAAACCAAAATTATTCCTATGTGAAGAAAATAGTCTGGTTAGATGCGTAACGTTTAATTGTTTAAACTGGATATTCGCATAGAAATGTTTTCATTTGTAGATTTGTATCACTTAATCACATATATAATTCACTTCAAAGCAAGATAAAGTGTATTGCGCATATGAAAGCTGTGGTGCCATTAATTTGACTGTCCCCGTGGGGATGTTTAGAAAACGAAGTTACCACTTTCAGCTGATATGCTAAAATCAACACCACAGGTTCAACCTCAAGTGGTGAATTTNGAAATTCANTTGATTAGACAGAAGCTTTACTAANTAATTGGCCTTGCAGAACNAAAAAAGAAGTTCCAGTGTCTGTACATTACTTTTGTGTTCTTAAGGTCACTGTCCAATCGCAAGGAAGAGTGCAAAAAATCGTTGAGACATAAATGTGTTCACAACTGCATTATACACAGTCGAAAACAAGCATAAAAATAATGGGGCCGCAAGTGCAGGAAACATTCCACAACCAACCCAGACAATTCTTACGTCATACAGACAGTGTGCACGTTAAAGATAACATGCAATGCATGGCCTGCAACAACTTTGCATTTACTTTTCAATTGATGACCGTTGGTGCGCTAAACACTGCAGGATTGCAAATATCAAAACAACGGGATTTTTGGAACATTTGAAAGTCCTTTTATATCCCACAGTTCTGGAAATCGTAGTGTTCGGCAGCAAGCTATCTGATATCAACGATGTCAAGTAGCAAGCATGTAGACAGAAACAGAGCAAGGTGCTAAATCTGGGGATTTTTGTCTGATATGGATAATCGCATATTCCAGTTAATGCATAGAAAAACTTGGCAAATTGGTTATGCAATTAACCAGATTCATCTGTAATAAGACTTAAAAAATAAACTTTAATGGGCAGTAGCTTTACAAAGACTTACATAAATAAACCTGTTATTGAATTTGGTGCTAAGACTTGCCATAATTAGCAATGTCTAATTGTTTGGATCATTGATTGCAAGGGATTCTAAAATGGTTAACACCTTTGGCACTGATGTATGATTCGTGCTTCAAAATAATGCTTGAGCCAAAGATTTTGTGTCCTTTGCAACTCCATAACTCGCCAGGCGATTGAGTTAGAGCAAGGCCTCATAAATAAACAGGAGGCTTTGGTTAGAGAGCTGTTCAAACCCTCAAAAGATGCAGCAACTCTTCTAATTTGGATTTTATTTTTAATTAGAAAGATTTGGATTTCGGGTTTTTTTGGGTGATGTTATAAGTGGATTAGGTTTAGGTAATTTTGGCCGAGGTTATCAGGTCCTGGGCCCCAACCACAAGAGCCAATTTTTTGACGCAAGTTTTTAGTGGAAACTCGGCTATAAACTGAGTCTTCAGAATCCTTGATTGGCTTTTTAGCATTTCTGGTTCAAAAGTTATGGCCTATCATCATGTCACAAACTTCAATGCCTGCACTTTGAAAATTCTAGCATGATTTATGTATTTTTTGAACCCCAACCTAAATATCCAATGTGCACTTTGAAAATTCTAGCATGATTTATGTATTTTTTGAACCCCAACCTAAATATCCAATGTGTAGCAAAATTTTTGTTTTTTGAATCACTGCAACTTAATTGTACTGTAGGTAGCTAGGACTGATGGACAAACAACATTGCAAAAGGCATGTGTGTATTTCTCCAACTATGCCCAGCAATATCAGTTTACTGTAGTCAATGTAAAGCTAAAGCCCACAGGGGCTTGCTGAAAATGGTATAAAAGCCAGATGCATGTTGCAGTAGCCCTGCAGTGAAAAAAAAACTTTTTCATCAAAGCGAAATGCAAAAGCAATAATAATGGTTAGTCAATGTGCATGTAGCTTGCAGGAACAACTGACAAGCAGGTTTTTTCTTAAGGCGTTTTAAGAGACCGAAACAGTCTCTCAAATTGATCCAATGGTCTTTCAAAATACAGCAGAACCTCACTTTGCAAATACCACTAAAAGAACTAAAAACCTTGCTTTGCGACCGTATTGGTATTTATATGTTGTGATCCCTCGAAAATGTCTCAGCAAAGCTAGCAGCCACCAAAGCTAAAGCATAAAAAAAGCTTCTGACAAGGACTGTGACCTTGCCTGTCATTGTTCTTTGTGAATGAGATGTTAGTGTGTGATGAGTGCAGATGCTTGAGGGGCAGTGGTTGCAGTATAAATAGAAATGTCAGTTCTAACTCTGATGAAAATCACCAAACACTTTATTGCATCTGCTTTCCCCCAAACAACCCAAGTAGTCTAATCTGTATTGGAAAACTAGATATATTGTTGTTTAGTATCACCAATGTCAAGCTGTTTTCTTTTGGGAAGATTTCAGTTTGTGGCATTAGTAATGTCCTATTTGATTGGCTTATAAATAATGTTTTGTCATCATCATCCTTCTGAATGGCACCTGTATTGCAGGATTGTACAAAACTAAACCTTTGGAGCACAGAAAGGCAAATCAAGTTTTCCGTTTTTTATTAACTGTATTTTTACAATGCCACTTCATGGATCGTTGAAAAAGACCACTGACACAGGTTCTTCTCCTCGTCCAAACCGCACTTCATGTCTTCGGAATCGACAAAAAGATAATCACAAAGAAAACACAGGTATCCTAAGCCCTTTTGTTACATGTGTATCATTTGTGGTCATGGTTACTTTGATAGTGTGTCACTTGTCAATATAATTTCTGTAATATGCACTCCATCATGTCATGTTGAGTTGATGTGTTTTGCTAGTTCAAAACATCACACAATCTGACACAGCCCACTCAATGCAAATCAGGCAGCAATAGCTTGCAGTTGTTGCAGAGATTTATTTTCATAAAACTGTCATTCACTTTTGCTTGTTAAAATAAAAATTTTTTGTATTTGCCTATTTTGTTGTTATGAAAACCATTTTATGATACTGTGAATTGAATTCTTGTATTTTTTTCAGAGTCCCGCAGCAGCTCACCATCTCATACAGTTTCACCTCTTTCATCACGTAGAAGTTCTTGTGAGGAAATTGTTATTTTTCCTTCTGGAGAAAGAAGAGAATCTGATTGCAAACTAAGCAAAGTATGTAAAGTTGCTGTTTTTTATGGGCGACCTAACAAGAAGAATTTCCATACCTGATCATATTTGAATTTAGTACATCATTAACTTTTGTCAAGGTTTTTGTGAGTGTGAACAAACCTGCTTCTCGTTTGAAAATGTTTAAGCAACTAAGTTGATCTTGAAAAACTATAATATTGTGCGGAAGATTTTGGTTACTATTGTTTATATGCGATAAAATTTTCCAGATATGTTTTTGTTTTGTAAAGCAAGTGGACTAATGCTTTTGATTACAAGTCATCTGTTGCACTTTAGGATTCAGCACACTGTTGCATGAATGATAAAGTTGCTGGAAGCAGTTTGCAAGTTCACAACACCAGCCCAAGTACTGAAAATAAAGCAATGGCGCATGGAAAGCGAGGTGATATACGTTGTTGACATTTTCAACACAACTCTGATTCTTTGATCTAAATCTAAATACAGTAAATTGATTGTTATGTGTAAAGTAAGTAAATTATAATCAGAGCTAGCAGCAGCTTGGATTGGTTTGCACCATTCATAATGGAGTAACTTTTCAACTCGCTGCTGTTGGTGTATCTGTATTTTTTTTTAAATGTCATTTACTGCACTCTGACTGATCTTGCATCATGTTCATGGTTCGCAAAGAATAAGCAGCAGGCTTATTGCCAACTGGTATAACATAACAGATTTGTTGATTTTCATGTTCATGCCAATCGACTGTTTTTGGTTGGTTTCCAAATATTTTTTCATAAATTATATTTTTTTGCCATTTGTACCAAATTTGTTTGATATTTGCTTTTTTATGTGTCTACCCTCCGTTTTCTTGGCACATGGTTTTATGCGATTTTTACTCTAACGGTGAAGGTATTGAATGCAGTGGTGCTTGAGGTGTCGATTCAACCCATCAAAATTTAGTTTCCTGAAAACACGTTGTGTTGGTGAGGTTAAATGCTTTTCATCATATATGCTGTACTTGTTTGCCCATTATAAATTGCCTGATTTCCTAAAAAAACAATAAAGACCAACATTTTGTACTCGCTGACTGCGGGTTCACCACCCGAACCTGCTGCGTAAAACCAATACCGATAGAATTGCTGTTCAAGCTTTACTTCAGCTATTTAGCAGCGCATTTTGACACAGTAAAGTCTTTGATGCAAACAGGCCATGGCAATAGTTTTTAGTTGGGGCTAAAAAATCCATTACTATCATTCAACATTGTGAAAATATTTCTGTAGTATTGTCTGACGCAATGCAGTGAACACGTATTTGAACAAACACTTGCAGCTCCCATGGAAGCATTTGCGTTGAAATCACGTTTCAGCTGCGGTGTTTAATTCACTTATGTGAGGCTAGGACCCACAAGGGCTGCATTTGATATCCTGTTTTGACCGCAAAATTTGAAAAGGTTTCATCTGGGATATTTTTTTTTGTTTCAGTTTTCTGCAGTGAGTAGACCATGGCGTTGTGGACCCCACAAAAGTTTTTTTGTTGTCATGGGGTGTGCAGACCGTAGTTTGAGTTCCATGAAACTAAGTCCCGCGTTCAGAGTTGCTAGTGTTCCAAAGCTAAAACAAATATTGCTATGGTGTACATTAGAGTCTTTTATGTCTACTGGCACTGCATTGCTTTCGTAGCTTTGGAGTGCGCTTAGATTATACCGACCCAAACGTGACGGGCTACTAAACTGATGGCACTGGATCAGTTGGTGCATAACTTTTTTTAGAAGATTATGTTCTCGTACTTCTTGTGTTGCAATCCTTTTTAAGAGTTTTACATTTCATGACCGTAGTAATCAAGCCTTTCTTACTGCGGTACAGCAACGTCAAAGAAGACGGAAAAAGACAAGAAGTTTGTATTGCTCGTCGATGACACGCGCTTCGTTGTTGAGAAAAATCTTTTCGCGTCCAAACCTGACACAATGCTCGCCAAGTGAGTTTCACGAACTTTCTCAAGATTTTTATCTACGGTTCGTGGTCATCTATGGCTCTTTCGCTCGTGTGAAAGGCCACTAAGATGATTAGTCTCCATGTGTAACGTACATGGCGATGCCCTTCTGTGTGTTTTGTGACTGTCAGCATCTACTTTCCGCCGAAAGCATCATTATTCCTAACAAGCATTTATTGTCAGCCGGTGCGTTGCTTTCCATTGACTTTGCAATTGTTGCCTTTGTAGGATGTTTAGCTCCTGCATGATTGACGAGCGCGGGTGGACGAAGCCGAACGAAAAAGGCGAATATGAAATCGGAGAAGGGACATCTGCTGTTATTTTTAAAGCACTGCTGGTAATGCTTCATGCAAATGTAATAGTAGTTTGGACACAGTTGTCATGTTGGCAACTGCCGGTTCATTGCAATGACAGAGACGCTTATCTTTACTTTGCTAATTGCTTTCACGCGATGAATATACTGTAGATTGGCAAGCAGGTAGCTTGGCTTACCGATTCCATTCGGCAGTGATTTACTGTATCGCTGATGTAAGCAACACATACGTTCAAACGCTCTATCGACTTATTCTAACCCTGTTAGCTGATACGTTAATAAGAAATTGTAGCTGTTATGAAATAATAGCAGTGCTAACATTATTTTTCTAACAATCTGCTGCAAAACTGTAAATTGAGCTTTCATTCGACAGTGTCTTTCAGGAATACTACACAGAGGGTGTTGTCACGTGCCCTCCTGGGGTTTCGATCAGAGATCTGCGAAGTGCCTGCGAGTATTTCCTTCTGCCTTTCGGCCATGAAACTGTAAAATGCACGAATCTTGGTACGTTTGTGTTACACTTTTTAACTTTGTGCCTGTTTTCAATCGTTGGGATCTGGAAAGAAAGCTATACTTTCGAAAAAACTCATTTATGCGAATTTCGTGTTAACGATGAGCTGTGGCCGAGGTGTTAAGCGCGCGAAAAACCACGTGGTACTTCGGAGTGCACGCACCTGCAGTTGTGCTTCACTTCATGCATTGATTGCGTCATGGTCTGTTATTTCACAAAAACCCAATTTGCTTCCTGGAACGAAAACGTGGCAACGTCACCTGTAGAGGATTTGCTGCGTTCAAATTCAATTTTGACCCTGTTCCTTGACTAGTCTTGTGCCAGGCACTATCCACTGCCAACTTCACGTGCGCATGCAGCATGCTGCCCAGCCGATATACAAGATGACATTTGTCCGAAAACTTTTTGCTTCATCAAGTTGCATTGTTCTTGATCAGCGTTACAGTTAAGAACTGCGTTCTGTGGTTTATCGATAAACCTTCCTTTACAAAACGCAAAGACTTGTTCTGAGGGGTGATGAAAGAGCAACGGCAAACGCGCTTTCCGCAAATTTGTCCACACATGTGCAAAAAACCTTGACAGCGTGCGTTATCCCATTCCGGCAATGGCAGCGTGCATTCTGCAATCTGCCATTAGTTTGCCGAAGGCAGCGAAAGTTGATGTTGCCAGCGCCCTCGTCCATTCTACATGCTTGCACGTTTAATGCTCGTAAGTGTAAGCTTTTCGTGACACTGTCTCCTTGTGGCAATTCGGTACTTTTGCGAAGCTGATGAACTCGGTCTGCTTACATCTTGCTGAAATGTCGCAATTATCAGGTAACGCCACGCCAACCAATAGAATAAGCCTTGTCGGCCAAAGAAACGACCCTCATTAAATGGTTTGTTCTATACCTGTACTGTATAGGTTTTCAAGTGAAGTGCTTGCTCAGTCATTGACTTGTGCTTTTGGTTTCAATGTAGGTTCATTCATGCATGAAATCTCCAATGACGGAGCCAGGCGAAAGTTCCAGAACTTCTTGGAAAACGACATCCTACCGATTATGGTCAAAGTAGCACAAGTCAGTGACTGCTACTGTCTTTTGTGGTGTACAGAAAATTGAGACCATATTCACTTTGGACTTGTTCATTGAGACCTTTTGGCTTGATCACTCAAATCATTGCGGTGATACTTTTGTCACTTGTTTCATGAGTAGGCTGTTCATTTCGGACTCGTAATCTGTGTGAATTATCTTTTCAAACGTAACTTCAGATAAAGCTTTCCTACAATTTTAGGCCAAAGCAAAACCTACAAATTGAAAAGCATTGCTCGTACAACATTTATGTTCTACTTCAGAATACACTTTAACCCACACGTTTAAAAGTTTTATAGATTTCAGGAAGCTTTGCCAAAATCCATAAAGAATTTAATTTGTGACCGCTCGATAAAATTTAATGAAAAAATCAAACTCTTTATTCACTTTTCAAATAAAAAGCAAAAAGCGATCGAGGCGGCCTCGAAACAGCAGCGGGCGAATACACGAAACATGTTTTTTACTTGAATGGTCTTCTTACAAAGTGTCATCTCCGAGATGCAACCCTCTCTTCCGAACCCGAAGTATGATCAGTTCTTCTGATCTCTGTTGTGCGTCACAGCACGAGTGCATTTACAATGCAGCGTGGCTCACCTCGGATTCGGAAGGGAGTAATTTCGCGATATGAGTTTTGCAAAACATTTACATGAGAGTTGAGAGTCACCTCGCGAAAGTTCAAGTTTCCTGCAAAAATGTGGGAGGTCCGTCGTAAAAATGTGATTCATAGAAACTAAAAACTCTGCGCTTAAACGTGGTGTAAAATGAACGTAAACTCAAATCAGCAGGTCTCAAACGAATGTGGTTTGAAGTGAATGTGGTCTCAAATCAACGTGGGCTCAATGGCCCTGGAACCGTCTGTTGTTAAATTTGCTAAACGTCGCACTCGCAGTTTTCTGCCTTGTTGAGGTTGTCGGAGCAAGACTTCCTCCACGACAATTTGAACAATGCGTTTGTTTTTATTTTAGCAAGTCTGTAAAAGAGATGTTTATTTCCGAAAACATCTACTGTGTACTAACGTCTAAACATAAGGTGACGATCTGTTTGGCCGCCGAAGCAAATTTGACAGCTTCAGGTTTTTTGAGCTGGCTCATGGATCCGGCCGTTGAAGGACAGTTGCCTTAGCAACGCTTTCAAATTGCGCGGAAACCCTGGCAACGCTTTATCGCTTTTGTGAGGAAGCGTTCGAAACGAGGAGGACCGGTTTCTTTCGCAGTGCGGCGATCGCGAATGCCACGTCGTGGTGTTGACCGACGACGACAACGTCGAATGGGACCTGGACTTCCCCCCACAGATGGGGGAGGAGTACACGGAGACGATTCACAGCACACAGCTGCACAGGTTCTTGCGGTACAACGAGAACAGAGAAGTGGCCAAGGCTGTGTTGAAGGAAAGAGGCCTGAAAAAGATTCGTCTGGGGATCGAAGGTCTGGTCGGACTAATTGATTTGATCCGATCTCAGGATCTGCGCGTGGTATTGCATTTGAAACGCATTTGTATGTGGGCAATTAGGAAAAAACGAGAATTCGTTCATGTGCGTTTAAATGTAAAATCTAATTCTAATCACCGTGATTGTGTTATCGGTGTAAACCGCCACGCTCGCGTTCAGCTTTTTCGCTATTTTGTTTTTCTTTGGTTACCAGAGGTTTGTTTCGATTGCTGAAGTAAATGTACTTATAGCAGGAGGCGGGTTGAAACTTGTGTTTATGGTGCGTAGCAATCGCCACTGCCAAAAGGACCGATGTTAGCGACTGTGCGGAAATATCTTTCAAAAAAGCATGTGGCATCATTAGTGCAATAAACAAGGGTCGCCAAACATTTACGTCCAAGGAACACAAGCTATTACACAACTGTTCGAGGGCCAGTCACAGACTCTCGGTCGTAAATAAAAAAATTTTCAAAACATTAATGTTGTTTACTAAAAAAAAGAGCATTTACTAAAACGAATGTTGAAATAGCTTCTTTGATTTTAGCATAGTGGGCAAACCTGGCTTCAAATGGGATGCACCTAATATTAACAAAGACCTCAGATTGCGCTAACATCAGCTAAGGTTAGGTCACCCTTGCATTGCAGTAATACTTAGACAACTGACATACATGTGGCTGTCTTACGTGATGTGATTGGTTCAGCATATGTTACATTCTGCCAAATTAAGTTGTCATAGATATGTTATTTTTAATTATTGATAGAGTGCATTTGCGGGCCGGGTGAAATGGCTTTACGGGCTGTAGTTTGGAGAGCCCTGTTATAAACTGTATGGCGCTTAGTTAAAAGTCCAGCACATGGTACATCTCTTTTCTTGGACTGCTTCCAATCAACCAGTTTGAAAGCGGATTCTGCGAGAATGTATTGATCAAGAAAATGCTGTTGAACTTTTGACGAGACAGGATCTGACATTTGTGGTTTCATTCGAGCACAAATTATTTTATAATGCGTACGTGTCGATCGCCACCGTAACCTTGTTCGCATTGATCACGTTGTTTTTGCTTCTGCTCTTCAACTGAGCGGTTTCATCGTCTCCGAACGCCCGAGACGACCTCCATCAAAGTAAAACGTCGCTTTGCTGCGAACCTCACAGTGCTATTTTCCAGGCTACCCCATCTCGATGGACCAGGTCAAGCGGCGCAGCAGCGGCAGGCAGGAGGTGATCTACGACTACGTGCAGCGATCCTTCATCGCCATGTCCTGGGAAAAAGAAGAGAGCAAGTCGCGTCACGTCGATTTCCAATGCGTGACCAAGTCGAAGAGCATCACCAACCTGGTGGCGGCCGCCGTCGACACGCCGCAAGACCACGGCCTGGTAAGGCGCCGAAAACGGTTGTTGGTGTTGGTTTTCTTCGTCGAGCGTTTTGCGCTGTCACCGACACCCGCAAGATCTTTTTGCACATGTCCCCCCCTCCTGACGCTCTGCGAGTGCGTTGTTGTGGCCGTGGTGCGGTTTTTGAAGTTAAAGCGAAACAAATCGCATCTTGTTGATGATCAGCCGCTGCTGAGAAGGATCCGTCTTATCGACTTGACGGAGTTATCTCTGCCGTACAGTTTTCAAGCCCGGATGACGTGCACCGCTCCACGTTTCGCACTTTCCACTGGCGATTGCGTGCGGACTTATCACGCAGCGCGCAACCGGGCCTGGTAAACAAGTTCAGCGCTGTTCTCGGTGCGTTCACTCGAAGCCACCATGACAAACAAGGCCTTTGTCACGGTGGCTTCCGTTCCCCGCACCAGTTAATCTGACGCTCATGTGCGAAACACGTATCGTCCGTTGGCATCGGGCGATCGCTATCGTTTTGTTTTGAACGTTGCTGTCGTCGCTGCTTCTGGAAATGTCCATACATGCGGTGCAGTGGTTCTTAAACTGGGTTCGATTGAACCCCTGGGGTTCGACGAAGCCGTTTCAGGGGTTCGACGAAGGTCATCTGAAACATGTCTAAAAGCGTGTGATTATTGTATAATTAGATATAAACTGTTGATTGATTGATTTCGTTTCATTAACCCGTTTTTACTTTCTGCTACATCGGGCAAAAATGAGGTTCGAAAAAAGCTTGGAATACTACGTAAAGGTTCGGCGTGTTTGTAAAGAACCACTGATCTGATGCATTCAACGACACCGCGACTAACACTGTCGCTACGAAACACCCACTCTGGTGTTTTCACGCACCAGTGCACACTTGCATAACAACCATACTTCCCGTCTCACTCGAAACGATCGAGTGCACAGGCATCGGTTAGTTTTCCCTTGCGCACGCGGAAGCGCACTCGGCTAATTAACCGAATGGTTCGTTTGCTTCACTGTGCTTGCAACGAAACGGAAGTTGGACGCTGTGATAAAGCGTGTCGCATTTGTAAGCAGTTGTTGCGTAATCAAGCAACGCTGTTCTCGTGCATTCCAGTCAGCGCGCCATCAAGAGCCGACTGCACCAGCGCATCACGAGCTACAGTACATGACCACATCGTGCTTTCATGGTTTGGCTAATGAAGACTGCGCTGAACGCTTGGCTTAGTTTCGTTTCACCCACTGTTTGCGACCACAGTACTACATCTACTGTCGTTCTCTGGCCGATGGTTACGCGTGTGTACAACCAACCGGTTGCTTTTAACCAATCGCTATTTTGGAAGTACTGTTTGGTTTTACGAAAAATTTATCGCAACGGTTGCTTCCTTTCAAAAAATTACATCCACAATGTGACAGTACCGGGATACGGATGGCCGTCTTTTGTTTGGGAAAGTCGTTAATTCCAATATACAGTAGGTGGTGGTTTGGATAGAGATTGCAGAGGTTTGAATGCAATATTTTAGTGATTTTTGCAAGTGTCATGTTGTGCCGGGCGGATGAAATCAATTTAATCGCTTTCTGTTTTCGATCATACAGAAGGCGTCGTCAGCCCCAAATTTTATAAGCGCTGTTCAACATGTGCGTGAGAAAATAGGGTGTTGTTTTAACCTTTTTGGTTATATGTATTTTTAGCAAGAAACGTGCCTTGTTTCCCAGTATTATGTCTTCAGTTTTCGTAAACAGGGAAGTAACTGTTCGTTTTCGTGAAGTTATTTTCTTACTCGCGTCGCTATCAAGGGTGCTATTCCATTCAGGGAACCAATTGTTCAGTTGTGTTCGTTACATGCGACAGCGTGTCTTTAGGAAGCATTTGCACACAGTGCTCATTCGTGCATCCTGTTCAACAAAGTTGAATTGTACATTTCTAGTTGATACAAGCGGAAGCGGAACTGAACGATTTGCCGAACTTGGACGGAAGCCACGACGAACCTTTCGCCGACGGCGAAGACGATTAAACATCGCGGCAACGACCCTCCCGTTCGCTGGACGCGGCAGACAGTTCGAAAATCTCTCGCGTTCGGTTTCTTTCCGTCATCAACGTATTTTCTTTTACCTGTGCAATGAGATAAGGAGATCTCACCGGCATCGACCTGCCACAGTCAAATGAGCTGGGCGGTA
>JGI24021J15306_10004510_pt1 | contig 16217 bp, 9 predicted proteins | sample Ectturendosymbi1_FD_15306 | JGI IMG/M metagenome (IMG submission 15306) | reverse complement strand
CCCCTGGGTTAGCCCTTTGCAGACCCCTGGGTTAGCCCTTTGCAGTCCCCTGGGTTAGCCCTTTGCAGTCCCCTGGGTTAGCCCTTTGCAGACCCCTGGGTTATCCCTTTGCAGACCCCTGGGTCAGCCCTTTGCAGACCCCTGGGTCAGCCCTTTGCAGACCCCTGGGCCAGCCGTTTGTAGACCCCTGGGTTAGCCCATACGCAGCGAAACACATGGACCCTGAAGAAGCTTGGAAAGAAGTGGACCTAAAAAGCGATGGACAAAAATCAGTAGCTGAAAATGTAGACCCAAAAGAAGAGAACTGGGAACGCTAATTTGCAATGAGCGTTGTGCACAGCCACGCTAGGTTACCAAGCCACCGGTTACTGCGAGGGAAGATCTTAATGTTTCGAGTCAAGTCTTCAACATGCAATTACTTGTGAAGTAGGAAGGGACCGCCCGCCGTAGGACGGCTGCACTATAAGCCAACCAATCTAAATACCTTTAATGAAACACCGGATAACGTTTCTTTTAAGTAAAACTGGTCCATGCGAAACGACGATTAAATGCTGGTTGAGACTATTGCGAACCCTTGCGAAAATCTTTGTTTATTCTATTGTCTGCTTGGAAGGCTTGCGAAAGCGGCGGAATACTTCTCAGCACTTCGGCAGGCCTGGTTCGTTGTACCTCGTTATAATTCGTTCAAATGACAAAGCTTCTTCAGCTTTGCTTTTGTTTTCTTTTTCACGATAGGTCTCACCTTGCAGCATGCCAACGTTGAAGTTCGGTCAAGGATGTTTTTTTTAAAGGTTATCAGTGTGGTTATGCATTTCTTAATTCGTGTTGTTACGATGGCCGGTTGGTATTGCTGTCTTTTAAATTAGCTGTGGCACCATACTTGAATCGTATCGTAACCGTCTGTTGAATTTACTGTAGACTGCTTGTTTATAATCTCAGCTGCACACAAACTCAGTGAAGGCAAGACTAGGTCTACACTGTCAACTGAAAGTAAGCGCAANTTGCTTAGCAGTTAATATTGTTTTTCTGGTTGTCAGTTTAGCCAGAAAGGGTTTCACTCCNCATCTGCTTTTAGACCACCACTGTATTAGGCCTATGNAANTATAATATGACTGTCTGCAAGGAATCNTTTTTTGGTTGAAGCTGCTTCGAGAGGTTAGCNAAACAGTGGGCAACTAGCAACAGATCACAGTTTAAGGATTTTGCTTCAAACTAGTAATAGAAATCNGTGATGTAGTCGAGACCGCAACGTCTGAGATNGAGACTNCATCGAAAAACGCGAGACTCGAGACTTGCAAAAATGGTCATAAGACCAAGNCTCGAGACTCCATCACTGGTAAAGATATAGATAATTTCAATCTGACATCANCTTGACGCTGCGTGCCTTCAAGCAGGCTTAAATTTTGTCAAANTTTGACATATTAGACAAAGAGAAAAAGTCACCTAATTCTTTAANAATAAACTGNACGAGTAATATGACAAATAAAATCTGAACGTCTTATTTCACCGGTTTAATCCCTCCCAAAGTGAAGTTGGTGAGCCAAGTCGCATACATATTTAGTATGTTAACAGAAAGCATCCACCTAACAAACTTCGCCACATACTGATGGCTTACGCCGTCTTGATAACGGAACAGACTTGATCAAAAGATATCGCCGAATAAGGAGTATCGCATGGGTGTGAAGACCTTTAAGAAATTTTAACAGGCAGATTTGATGAAGCATGACGACCCGCACCAGTTTTATAAGTTACAGCAAAGCTTTGCGGTCCTGCTACTATTAGTTTCGCAGACTGGTCCAACATACCACTGAGGTTGACGTAATGAGGACAGTAGTAATGTAGAAGAGAGGCAAGCACGCAGCTGTCGCAGACATCATCAAGATTCGTTGAAACCGAAGGATATTTTCTTGTTTCCTGGTCAGGAGTCTACGAAGGAAAAGCTGCCGTTTCGCGACGAAACCAAGAATAAAACAAATGCAAACACCATGCAAGCCACCTTTGCTGCAGTGTTCCAGAAGAAGTACTTTTGAACAACTACTCATTACATGCAAAGGCAAACATAAGAACAGGTATTAAATGCGGAAACAATAGGTAAGATGGTCCGAATTGCGAACAGAAATTTTTAATTTCTTTGCAAGCAGCCACTGTGACTATTGCTCGGATCCCACAACGCTAAGGAAATCTTACTGATACACATTTTCTTCTATTATTACAACATATGCCTGCAGTGCTTTCGAAAATCATTGCAAGGCACAGCAAAAGGCCGTAGTGTTTTGATAGACACGCTGGCCTGGCTTTGAAAGCGACGGTAGAAACACAACCAAACATAATGCGGCGAAAAATCTTGCTGCCGAATGCTGTGACGAAAGTTTCGACAATCCCAGAAAAAAAGCATTAATCACTGACATGAATGAGACTATTAGGCCGTATATGCACAACGATAGCAAACAGCCACACACTGCATGTCTGGAAGTACGATACTGTCGCTTTGATCAGTAAATACAAAGAAAAATTGCCTATTTATTTATCTGTAGTTTGCTTATTTATTTAACGGCAATCTTGCTACAGGCGGTAGCCTGACTAGCGCAATTTTGTCTTGTCATGTCGAGCTTTCGAAAGTACAACAACGCAAGAAAAACTGCAGCGAGCGTAAAGAAAACGCCAAGACAAATATACACTGAACACCTAGAATCTTTTACAGCATTTCAAGAATTCGTCAATAGCATTCAAAACAGCAACTGAAACAGGGATCGACGCATCAGGCACACCAAATAAGAATAATCGCAAGAAGCCAGCGTGGCCAGACGTTCAAATTACCTGATCTGGCTTGTCGTCAAGAAGCTTCAACGTGTCCATTACCTACAAAAAAGTCAACAATCAACTCCAGAAAATTTACAAAAGCTTACGCATTGCTGCAACATAAAAAAAAACAGAACACAACGTCCACAGGGATCTAACGTAGCGTTACTTCGGTTATGTTGTAACAGCGCCCGCCGTCGCAAATTTCATTGCGACAAAATAAACAGTATTTTTATGACCACCTGATACGAACAAAACACTTGTAGCGTAAAAATTAACAGCTGATATATGTGACCTTGCGAAAAACGAAGCCTACTTTGTTTAGCCAAAGCACTATTCCTTCTTCCACGTTGTTCGGTAAATCCTTTGAGGCGGAAAAAGAGGAGAACCGCTTGACTGAAAATACGACTTTCTCTATCGGACACCACAGCCTGGCTGAAATGGCTCTCATCAGCATGTCGGCCAGGTGAAGATGAGCGGCCTGCAGCACAACTCTACAGTTAAAAGTCTTTCCACACAAGCTAAAGACAATATCGTTATGTGACGTCACACAAGTCATCATTGTTTCTTAAATGCTATGGTGATCTGTACAACCAGATCGAATTTCGTCACCGCGTTACAATGCATGCAACTGCGATTTTCAGTATGTTTTCGCCAAGAAAGTTGATGCATATCCTTCTCTTACAATATTAACGGGATTCTCTTGCAACTGCGCCGAAGTCAAAACTTCTTCCTCGCTTCTGAGAGTGTACATTCCATTCCGACAAAGAATTTCAAGAACACCATCAAATCCTGAAGTTGCAGGCTGTACTTTAAAGATTGAGTACACCAACTGCCGTTGCAACCAGCCTAGAAAACAACACGCAAACGTTTCAACAACACACAACACTCTTCTCAATAGCAACAAATAACCTTTTGAATGTGAAAAATACTCAAGCAGATTTATTAAGGCGAATGCAATTGCCTTACATTTTGCAACATATGTCCCATGTACTAAACACCTGATTGCCATTTCAGATGTTACATTGTGAGAGGATCAAACCTTCAATGCAGCAAGATTCTGTTTTCAAACTAACAAACTCCCAGTTCGATTTTTTAATTTGTATGATCCAGGTTGTTCACCGATAAGATCACTTTTCCTACAAGATGATTTGCGTTTTGTGTAATAGATACAAATATTGCATTTGATTTGTGTAATAAATACAAAGCTTTGGACTTTTGACAATAGGCAATTGCCATTTCAGTCTTACCCTGAAAATTTGTTGCAAAAAGCTCTTCGTGCACTGTTTTATCAGTGACACAAAACAATACAATACAATGAATACACCCGCTTATGCAATCTGAAGAATGAACTCAAGTTAAGCTATTTCGGTTTCAATGCTGTTACTTGTTCAAGGCTTAGATGTATTGCTATCAGACAGCACGAGCAGCAAGTGCACAAGCTTCACACTGTGGCAGCAAGCAACAATAGTGATCACTGCATTCAGTGGCACATCTAGCCTAGCAAAAGGGGGTCTGTAGGGCACCTTGCGGTAATACTCATCAGAATAAAACCAGATTTTCTGCAGGTTTCCTGAGAACCAATCAAACTTGGCAAGTAGCCTAGAGCAACTAGCTATTTAGAGTAGCACCGACAGAGCTCGACCGATAAAACTTTTTTGGGCCGATAGCGATGTTTTTCATTGCCTATGACCAATGCAGATATTTTTGCATTACACAAACGACAGTTGAAAGACAACACAATGTATGTTTTTTTCAGTATGTAGATCATATAAACGAATGGAATAATTACACAAGTTTCAAATGAAAGAGCCGATTGCGGTAAGTTGGAACATATTACAAATAAACAACAAAATATACAAATGACACAAGCATGAGAGCAAAGAGCAATTACGAAGATGACATTACATAAAGTGCGAATCATTACAAACAGTGATGAAACCATTACTTCACGGCGATGAAATCCGTACAACATCGAATTCTGCCTAAGTCTAGGTCATGAAAACAGTCAAACACCACAGCGACAGCACGTACCCTGTTTTTTCACAGGCAGTCAACTGCTTACCACGCAAAAACTGCAAGCGAATGTTATGTCATAGAGCACTTTATCGGGACCATTGCACAGGGGCCTGAATATTACGCACTACTTGATATACTGCAGTCGGAGGGCAACGCCCAGCAAGGAACAGGGAAGAGACTTTGCATTAACCCTAGGACTACCATATGGGCAATTGACCCTTTTGCGACGTTATTTTTCAAATTTTAAGAAAAAGGTTTGCAGCTAGGAATCTCAAATGTTTTGACTTTTATTATTTCTGTGTCTTGAGCGAACTACCAAGTCGACAACAAATTTATTTTCAAAACCAGTGTTTCACGATGGAAAAACGGTTAATTACCACATGGGTCAATTGACCCCTTAGCAAAGAATGTTGAGCTATCCAATTACATTTTGAAACAACTTTTGCACACAGGGCCAGAACACGTTTCCACACACAAATTTGAAAAAAAAACACACAAAATTTGGGTTTGACTGGCTTATTCGGAATTTGGTTCTTTTATGGAGTGACATGCCTCAGCAGCTCCTTGAATGCATTTCAGATGCAATACATGGGGGGTCTCTACATGCCTTACAGTTTCTCTCTGGTGAGCACAGCTTTTCTGCCAGTTTGATAATAAAATCTACTGGAGCAAACGAGAGCAGACCTTTGCCAACCAATATCACAAAAACCACAAACCTGCATTTGAGATAAACAGCTATAGGATGCCTGTGAAAAACAGCTACAAGGCCATTATCGAGCGCTCAACTACAAGAGATTCTGCATACTTGCATACTAAGTCTTGTGGAAAGTTGCTGGATGTCTTCGAGAAACCTATTGAACAAGGTGATCTACAAACCTGAATTCTTGTTTCATGTATTTCATGNTAACCTACTCGTCTTCANGTACTTTTTGGTGTTCACAAGCTAAATGACAGTATGTACTCNGCAATGGGGAACCCGTCTCACCTAACTTTTGGACATANGGGGACACAAAATCTTTTGTCCACCAGAATGTTTTGTGGTATCAATATAGTTGTATAAATTTCACTGCCAAGATTTTGCCAAGGAATTTTTTAAGTCTATTGATGTAAGATGCTGTATGTTTGGCAAAATTTGAATACTATCCCGATGTACATGACAAAAAATGGTATGATTTAGGCGTACTTTTTGGGTCATTGTGCCAGTCAATGCAATCCCAGAGACATGTTTCTAATTGAAATTACTTTTTAATGTAATGTTTGTTTATTGAAGAATAATTGAAGTGTCTTCTTTGTTTCATCTACTTTTTCAAGAACACTTCAAGCGCTAATACTAAAGTTTTCTGTAGCCTACTTGATAAAGATGCAAATGAAACACCTAGTTATCATTGTTAGGTACTAGCACGGCGCTCCCTGCAACTGCCATAACACCAGGGACATACCCAGTGGAGCAGTGGGGTCAAAATATATCATCTCCATAATTTGCCAACTTTTTAAAAAGGTCGTACTACGGTTGAGTGAACATGGTGACGTCATCGAAACACCACCAATAGTATTATATTTGTATGATATGCACACTAACATGCATACCACATAACGTTTGTTCCCCCAAAGGTTTCTACCAAACTCGGCCCCTGCCGCAGCATAACGTTTGAGGAGTTTGCATCCACAATTTCACCAATTGGTTAAATCAAACAAGAGCACTGCCACTGTGCATGCGCAAAATGAGCAGCGAACTCATTGTGACATCACCACAGACAAAAGTCACACTTCAAAATTCATTTATATGAAAGAGACGCAATAACTAGTGCGCTGTGTGCGAAAAACCCACTCATATCACTGGCTGACAACACAATTTTTTTTCTTGGCGCCGAAGATGTTTCAACTGCTTTTACCTAATTTTGGGGCGCTGACTTAAAAACTACAGTCAGTTTTTCTCTATCAGGTCTAGTTTTCCTGCTATGATGCACCCACTATAGTGACAAAATGAGCTTAGGCGGTGTTACTGGTTAATGATGAAATGGTATTGTATGAACACAATTGCATATTTATATTTTTGGATCTACCAATAACGAACCAAATCAGTGAGTTTAAGCAAGTTCACTGAAAATGGATTCCTTCGAAAATGGTCAAATGTCAGCCATAAATTTCTGTTTTAATGATCTCTGAGAATGAATGGCAAAAGCATCGTCAGTTTAATTAACCAACAGTAGTCAGCTAGCCTGGCAGCATCCCACCTCCCTTGATACCTTACTTCCGTTTCACTAATATCCTGATGAAATGCTCCCCTTGCTCATCACTCAGATCACCAAGATTTTCGGAGAAGTGGTCAAGATAACTGTATAGGAAGTGAAGCTTGATACTCATGTTAGCACCCATATCTCGCAAAGTGATTAGTAACTTGGCCACAATCCCTTTGCAGTTGACTGCTTTTCTCTTTCCCAAAAAATTCTTGACAGTTTCCACAAAGGCACTCCAAGCACATGATTCTTTTTCATTCATGTAATTGGGAAAGTCACAATCACGTATTAGTGTTCTTATCTGAGGGCCATCAAAAATACCAGCTTTTAATTTTTCTATCGTTGATCCTGGAAATGTGGTGCAAATATTTTGAAACAGTCACCATCCTTGTTGAGTGCTTTCACAAATTGTTGCATGATACCCAACTTGATATGAAGGGGAGGTAAAATGATTTTAGATCTTTCCAACAGAGGGTGAGCTTGAACATTTTTCTCACCAGGCACCAATTCTTCTCTTACAGGACAATTTTGTGTTATCCAGTGCTGGGCTCTAGCTCTGCTGTCCCACAAGTATAGAAAACATGGGAACTTCGTATAACCACACTGCAAACCAAGTAGAAATCCAACCATTTTTAAATCAACACAAATGATCCAGTTGTGTTCGTAATATGAAAATTTTTCCAGTACAAATTTAATTTCGCTACATTTTTCTTTGAGAGTTGTTGAATGCCCAGGAGGAATAGATCAAAAGCGTTACCATTATGCAGAGGAACACATTTCAAACTTCTTTTACAGCTAACAATGAAACGTGGGATCATCGGAAACGAACTCGCGTTAATTGGTGTGACATTGAAGTAGGCCTAAACCTTATTCAAGTTTGCCATAACCTAAGACGTGTTAACAGCAGATAAAATTTAGACCTAAATTACAAAACCAAACAATTGGGATTGGAGACTAGGCCCTCTCACCATGAAGCACAATATTACAAATTACAGTAGCTCTATGTGTGTCTGGCAGTGTACAAGCTTCTGGTAGCATTGCTTGCATTGGAGCTGGCAGAGTAGATTCTGAAACACGTGCGTTTGACGCAATCAATTTAGATTGTTTCATATCATTCTCCAAGCTCTATTTAGACAAACCAGGGATGTGGTTGCTTGGTCATACTGCTATGCCGGAAAAAATTGTTGCCTGTTCCAAACCACCCACAGTGGAGAACCCCAGTGGCAGCCAGTGTTCCCTCTAAGAAAATTTTGCACTGAGCAATAAGCAAGTGTTTTTTTTATTGAGCATACAATTGCGCAGCCATTGTAAACTCACAATCAGTGAAATGTTTCAAGCGGCTGTATGATATGTATACGATATTATATTTGGAATATTGCAAGTGCGCGAGGATGATATTTCATTTACAAATGGTCTGGTGGCACTGCACATTCGCGTTCACCTTAAAGGGAACACTGGTGGCAGCATTTGATATTTGATCGGCGTTAATGGTGAATACCTACGGTACAAGGGGCCTGTCATGACAGCCAAACAGACCCCATGGATGCACCCCTGACTGCATTGTTGCTTGTTTGCTCCACTTGCATATAGGTGCTATTCTTTGCGCACATGCCATCTAGAGGTGTTGATGTTGAATAGAAGGGGTGCCAGGACAGATCCCTGAAGGATGCCATTCTTGAGGCATCTTATCCTACTCCGTTTGCCGTTAGCTGTGGTGAGAGAGAAGCTGCAATTACCAACCAGCTCCGTGATCAACCAGACCGTGCGCCTGTCAGGTAACAATCGCAGTAACTTGCGGGTACAAGCTGCTTTAACTGCAATTACTGTCTGTCACATATTCGTCTATTTTTGCTTCATTGTGAAATTTTTGCAATTATCGCTTGTGATCTTTGTTGGGGAGGAATTGACAGTGTTTGGATTCGAAGGGAGGAAAGTGAAAAAATCTTTTGAGAACCACTGGTCTAATGTTTGTGCCAATTCAAGTATTGTAGCCCATGGCATGAAGTAAAGAAGGATGTGTGTCACAGAAAANCATGGCATCTCNTAACCAGAGCAAAGCAAATGTAAACAACAACTTTTTTTGCAAAACAGGTTCATGCCAGCATTGCAAGCAAACAGCAATACATTAGCATCAAGCATTTTGAGGCACACAATGGCCAACAGCAATTACCTCTGCATAGCAGCTGGCCGGTAGCAGCTTTCACTGACCAATCCTCATTAAATGGCTCAGAGTCGGAAGAATCAGGTAAGTAAGCAGAGTTTCCACCACTTGAACCAAATTTTAAAATCCATGAAACAGAACTTCTAACCTGAAAAAAACAATTGTGGAAACACTGAATTAAACTGGCATGCGTTCTAGAATTCATTGTTTTATCATTTCCATTTTGAATGGATGTCTTATGATGTACCAATATGTTCAAATTAATAGGTCTTCAAAAATGTCACAAAATTTATAGTACATCTGTCCAACCTTTTGAAGCTAGGAAGGATTAAAACATAACGTAAATGAAGCTCACAGCCTTAAACCATCAACAGAAGCAAGCAAGTAATTTTAGGACTGATATATCAGTTAATACTCAACGTAATGTCTGAAAACTAGAAATCAACCAACATGGCTTTTTTGGGGCCTATACCGATATCAGTATATNGGCCATTCATGGACCNATAGCTGTATTTCCAAAATTTTAAATCTTTTTTTTTGCTTCGTCATTATCAAAAATTAATGTTTTCNGTGCCTTACCTCTATTTCAAAAACTTCAAAAATCAGGATTTATGAGCTAAAATTTTCAAATTGCAGCAATTTAAATATTTTGCTATGATTTTTAATTGATCTGAAGAACGATGATGCTTTTGTTTTGGCTATGACTGCTAACACGTGCTTCATGGTTCATCTTGTCAGTTTGTTTATGAAAATGCACCTGCTAGCGTTGCTGCAAGATAACTGTCTTGACTTGGTTTGTCGTGCTTTCTTGCACAAGTTGTCTGTGTTTTGTCAACGCCTACTGAGGCCAAAAAAATAGATAGATATATATAGCAGCCACACTGATATATCGGTCCATCTCTATTGAAAACATCAAAATATACTGGAACTAACCATGATATTAAGAAGTAATCATGAAATGCCCCTAGTCCTTTGGCAGAGTAAAAAAACATGAGCATACTTAAGCAGTCTAAAACAGAGAGCAGGATAGCACCACATTATCTTGTCATGTACTGATTGCTTGGCTGCTCATTCAACAAGAGTTAACTAAACAAAGCAAATATAAAAAATACAATATATATCATAAGAACCACATACTAAATACAATCAATCCATTGATATAAATAAGTAAAATGAAAGCAAGAATCTCCTTATTTCATTAATCAATTCTTGTATCTCCTTTCACAATGTTTTGCATTGAATTTTAAAGGTTCTCCTCAGAGTACACTGGTCAATTGTACAGCCACCAATCTGCTTATCTACTTTGTGCTGAGTCATCGGTGTGATTCCATCGCTGTGATTTAGTTGATCCGTAATTGTTTTCAGATAGCTTCAGCTTAAGTGAGAGTATTGTTTGAGAATGGTGTATGTTCAGTTTTCCACTTTTTTCTTGTAGCAGCTTGTATTTTGATTTTATTCAATTTAGTCTTGAGCTTGTAGATGTCTTTGCTATATTCTTCAACATTTCCCCCATAAACATTACTTGCAGGTTTCACAACTGAGGATATGTAGAAATACCTGAAATCGATTTCCTATTTAAAAAATTTGTTGATAGGTGCAACCACATCTTGTTTGTGGCTACTAATTACTTAAGTTTCACCTCCGGTGACAATCGTTTTTGAAAAATGTGATGGAACATAACTCTAATGAAAGCTTTCTTCATGACTTCCAACTGATGTAAAGTGGAAAAACTTTATTTGAAATCGAATGTTACTTCTTTTCACTCCATAGGAAACTACTCTCCACATGTGAGATAAGCAAGGAATCTATCAGCAATTTTTAACAGGGTGATAATAATAACCGAACATAAAAAATAAGAAATACTGTTGATTGAAAAAGTAGTTGATCGTATTATCAGTCACATATTCAAGAAAATAAGTTTTGTATGAATGCATTCCCATATAGAATAATGGATCAACTTTGCTTGTATCTTTCACCTTTATAAATATCTTTAAAAATTGACTACTCTAATCAAACATTTATCGCAATAGTTTTCCCCACCATGTTTTGGTCAACCAAAGAGAAGGCATTTTGCATGGAGGCCTATTTCACTAACAATTGATACCAAGTAAGCAAGCAAGTTTTCAGAGAAAGTTTCAGTGTCATCATGCTCCATCAAAAAGCATAATTTTTGACTGGTTTCGAAAGTTTAAGGAGTATGGAACTGTGCAAAAGTTTAATTCAAAAGGTCTAAGGGATACTTGTTCTGGTTGGATGGTGAATGTTAGGACATAAAGAAACATTGATGCTGTATAGAATTCAGTCAACCAGAGCCCTAAAAAATCAATGCCGTGGAGGCCATTTGGAGCATATTTTACAAAGAACACATGACTTTTACATAAAGGGACTTCAATGACTGAAACTTTGGGGAATGATTGTACATAAACTGAAGTTTAAATCCAGCAATGTGGTTGAACTTCACTGGATCTTTGTAGGATTTAATAAAACTTTCATGGGTTCTGTTTTTTGGGGGGATCACCCTGCATGATCATCACTACAGGTATTGGAACTAGAGGTCACAACCACATCAGCACTTGCCACTGGCCAAACTTTATCTCTGCAGAATAAGCTAAAGCAAGGAAAGTCCATGCTCTACCAAAGCCAGCTATATATTTGGTACAGGGTATAACTGGATGCTTCCAATCACTTATCATCTACTGCAAGGGTGTGCAACCATGCACTGACCAAATGCACAGAAATAGATTGGTCAACAGGTCACAGCTGCATGTGTCAAGCTCAGCAACAACTCGCTTGACACCCACATAAGATTGGCAATACCCTTTTAAAATCTGGACCTTCCAGCGGGCCACAAACTTCAGCTCGCAGGCCACTTTTGTCCACAGGTCTCAGGTTACACACCCTTGATCTACTGTATCTCAAACAAACCAACCTTTGACCTTTCCACATTGTAATCATCAGAGGAGTTCCAGTGACCATCAATGGGAGGGTGCATATCTTTTTTGTAGATAGGACATAGGTTTACAGGAGGTAATAGCCAACTTCACTACTTTCAGTTCAACAGGTGCATATATTAGTTTAAATCCTTCACTTTTCCAACAAACCAATACTTTAAGTCAGTTTGGTCAGTCAACAAACAGGTTTGTAAGACAAAGTAAATCTACAAGTGTACCTTTGGAATATAACAATAATAATGCAGACAACTATACAGAGCACATAAATAAATTTATGTATGGACTGATAAACAAATGCAAGCAGTAATTTCTGCATAAGCCTCATGTATATAATCAGAAAGAGCATCAGCAGTTTTTTCTGAAATGAGGTGCTATAGCTGCCACTTGGCAAGAAACATATATTTGGAATTTACAATTCAGCCATGGCACATCTTGATTTTTAACACCTTTGGCGCTGGGATGTTTGTACCTTCAAGACCTGCATGAGACACTTTTTCACTGTCACTTTGTAACACTATAACTTGCCTGCCAATTGTGCTAGTGAGCTGTTCAAATGCTCAAAATATGCAAGTCTTTTAGTTTACATTTTAAATAATTGGAAAGTTTTGGACTTTGTTTTTTTTTGTGGGTGACATCATAAGTTGAGTAGGTTTCAGGCCATTTTGGCTCAGGCTACCTGGCCTTGGGAGGCAACCAATAAATGGAATTTTTTGACTTAAGCTTTCATTAGAAACCAGGCAATAATCTGAGTCTTTAGAGCCTTTGATTAGCTTTCTGGCATTTCTGGTTCAAGATTGAAACAAAACCGAAATCAAAACTATTTCTTACAGTGTGCTAGATTCCTTTTCAAAAAAAATCGTAGTCATACATAAAAAATCTGAGCAAAAGTTAATTTTACAGTTTACAAACATTATTTCTTGCTTGTTGACACTCAGCTTTGGAGATTGACATGAAAAAGCCCGCATCACATTTTGCTTCCATTGATCATTCAAACACATTGCACATATAAAACCTGATACTCACAACAGTATTTTACTTGCTTCTGTTATTGTCTTCACACAAGTAGCATTGTCCTGCGGATGTCTGCAACCCAAATGGCCTCTTTTTTGCTACTTCCTACTCCCCCATGCATGTTATGCATCAGTTTATTTGGAACTCTTCCATACACGCTATGAATTGGTATTACTTTTCTATTACTGACACATATGCTTATATTTGTATTCTTTCATGTATCTGTCTGTTCTATATCAATGAATTGATATGAAATATTTAACTGTTTCAATATTGAACACTTTGAGATTTTGATTTCAAAATATATGTATTAACACAATGCCACTGCTGTGATCAGAAATCCCGAGCAGCATATGCACCAAGCTTCGCACTAGCAGCAAGCAACAATCGGGTTCACATACCATGATCACTCTATTTTTGCTTATTCGAGCCACATATATGTATGGTGTTGTTCTTCACGCACATCCTGTTCGGGGTGAATCACACAATCAACGCAACACCACCAGAGAGGTTGCAACAACATCCCCTCCTTCTTACAACGAACCGCACCAATCGCTTGTTCTTTGTGTAAAGGCTGAAATTGGCACGACATTCACATCCTGGTCACAGCACCATTTTGTTGCAATAGGAAATCCCGAGCGGCATATGCGCAAAGCTTCGCACTGTGGCAGCTAGCAACAATAGGGTTCACATACCATGATTACTCTATTTTTGCTTATTCGCGCCACATATATGTATGGTGTTGTTCTTCACGCACATCCCGTTCGTGATGAATCACACATTTAACGCAACATCACCGGAGAGGTTGCAACAACATCCCCTCCTTTTTACAATGAACCGCATCAATCGCACGTTCTTTGTGTAAAGGCTGAACTCGGCACGACCTTCACATCCTGGTCACAGCACCATTTTGTTGCAATAGGAAATCCCGAGCGGCATATGCGCAAAGCTTCGCACTGTGACAGCAAGCAACAATAGGGTTTACATACCATGATCACTCTATTTTTGCTTATTCGCGCCACATATATGTATGGTGTTGTTCTTCACGCACATCCCGTTCGGGGTGAATCACACAGTCAACGCAACACCACCAGAGAGGTTGCAACACCATTATTGATCATGAGTTTTTGTAATTCCCAATCTATTTTTGAAAAAAATCCTTTCTCCCAGCATACTAAGCTTTACACTGAAAGCTAAACTGTCCTTTCTAATCAGAAATTATAATTACAAATGAAACATATCATGGACATCACAACTTCACTGAAAACATAAAAAGGTAATGCAAAGTAGGAACTTTTATGAATGTGCTGGCAACTTAAACAAGTGAGGAAAACAAATTCTATTAAATGAACAAAAGAAACTTGTAAACAAATGTTTCTCACAAGTTGAAGAAAATTGACATAGAAAATGTTTACAATGGCCCACACCGCAGACATTAAGAAATTAAGCTAAAAGACAACTGATCTAAAGAACTATAGAAGGCAGTAGTCTCAGGATCACAAATCAAGACTATGCAAAGCAAAAGTGATAAGGAAATAAAATTTAGTATTCGCTACAATGTTATTTCAAGTTAAAATTAGAAGTAAATCTGTTTCTTACTCGAATATAATTTTAATACATCTTTGAAACTTTACCATTTTTATTATTTGGTCATGTAAACATCTTAAAGGTCTTTGGAGAGAAATCCTTTCTCACCGAAGAATCAGACACTTTAAGATCTTACAGAGTATGTATTTCGCCTACGATGTAGGTATCATCAGCTCTGCGAAGTGCATGAAGTATAAATAGAAAAAATAAAATAAAACCCACGAACAGTTAATTTATCAATTAAGAAAATCTAATTAAAATTGCAAACCCAGCTGCCCACTATACATTGGAAAGGAAAAGGTCGCAGTAGGAACAACTAACCACAACAAACTACCAAGTGTACACTGANGTAACAAACAAAATAACAGTTCAGTAGGTTACACAGGATGCGTAAGTGGTGCAGGCTAACNCGCTTGCAAGAATTCATTAGCTAACNTGCTTGCAAGAATTCATCTTAAAGGTCTTATAATACATACAAAACTTCATTTAAAACTGGCCTTTNATNGAAACTAACAACTTCAACATTGAAGGATGTTACAGTCTTACACATGTTGCCAGTTTGAACNCACGTCACTAAATATTAAGNCATTAAAACCTTATCAATCAAATGAATTTCTGCTAGGATTCCAATACTAAAACCACATTTNGGAAGTATTGCATAGTTGACCTATAAAAACTCAACTTTTGTCGCAACATGAGTTGCTGTTGTGAATGTCACACTGCAATAATAGTCAATCCCAGGGGCAGGGCTGCAGAAAGTGTGGAAATCGGAAGGAGCTTCCTGGGAAATCGTACATGCCCGCGGTAAATTAATCAGCTGCAAATCAAGTAAAATCAAATAATACGCCGAGAATTGCAAGAAAACTTCAAAACGGAAAAACAGACTGTACGAATTTTCCTCGCTCAGTCATGGTGGTCAAATACCTGGCCTTGTGACGCAACAGTTTCTCCTCCCTAGCAATAGCGGTCTCATGCAATCGTTGGTTGCGTGCAGGGTTGCCAAGTTGGCATTTTTTAACCAAATTTTGAAATTCAGGCTTTTTTGACGCACTTAGCTTTTTTTGAAAATCAAAAATACCAGTCAAAATCTGTTTTTTTCTCCCTTTTTTTCAGTCTGAAAGATTTGGCTCTGACTAAACATTGTCTGAGCTTCACATACATTACAAATATCTCCTGACGGGAGTCTAGGACTATGCAGGGTACAAAGAATATTGCAAAGATTTTACTGTTGCCCTAAAATTTTTTGATGTATTTAATAAGAAACACATGTACAACAGTGTATTTACGGGGAAAGAAATTGCTTATAAAAATCTGAATTGCATTTTATTGATGTTTCTGACGAGTTTCAATATCTGTTTTTGTTTGGTTATGCATGTCTTACTGTATGTGTAGCCTGCATGTCTTAGGACTGCTATATGGTTTATTTTGGCTTTTTTTGAGACAAGGTCTGCC
>JGI24021J15306_10004508_pt1 | contig 16219 bp, 16 predicted proteins | sample Ectturendosymbi1_FD_15306 | JGI IMG/M metagenome (IMG submission 15306) | reverse complement strand
AGGACGTCACCGGAAGTTGGGTCATAAAACCGCTGCAGAAGTTTGACGCAGGAAGACTTTCCCCCTCCGCTCGGGCCAACCAGGGCCACAACCTCCCCGGGCTTTACCTCGAAGGAGACGTTCTATGGAAAAATTGGCGCATTTTGTTTGGGCCGCCGATGTTTTGCACGGTAGAAGTTGAAGAATGAAACAGCAAAAAATGAAACACAAAAATGACAACAGGTTAAGAGAAGAACGACGCCACTGCGCGTGAAATTCCGGGTTTTGTGTAAAATCTATAAAACACAGGGATCGTTCGGTGGAAACGTTGCACTGGTTTGGACGAATCCACGTTTAGGTGCACAACTAAACGACGCTTGGTTTCAACGTGACGGGTTGCACAGGCACTGCTCATGATTGCTTCGGTGCAATGCGAGCAAAGCCAGTGCGTTGAATCGAAGTAAAATTTGACGAACACTGAACGATTGACCAAGTTTGAATCGCAGTTATAAGCAGTTGGGCTTCTTTGCGTCATTCCCATAGCTAGTGGCTACAGGGGATCACGGTATTTCGGAAAAATTGTCCAACTGAGCAAAAACGCCCTTCAGCCGGCCGCCTTGATTTTCGCAAGTGCCGTTCAAACGCCTGACTGTTCGGCGCGACCACGCACAGTGTGGTGCGATCATGCAAGATCCTCTAAAGCAGTACTTTTCAAACTTTTTTTATTACAGCAGTGCTTTCGAACTTTTTTGTTAGGGCGCACTAATGGATTCTGGATTCGGCCTCGACGCACCTACTTGACTAAGGTGAAAACCTACTTGCAGTTACGCTAAGATTAGAAACAATTACGTTGAGATCAAAAATTGATATACAAGCAAAGCAACAAGAACCAAATATTTTGAAGCATTTTGTCAGAGCATGAAAACTTTCGCGGCACGGCGAGTGTGATGCGGAATGCGGTTTGGGAAACCCTGACATACGAGGCGTTAACAAAACGCGTGACCGCGTTGGTGTTTTTCAGTTGGAAGCAAGTGTCGATTCCAATCAAGAGCAGGAATGACGCCGGGCGTGCATGATCATGACAGCGCTTACCTGCAGCACGCTCTGGTTCTCTCTGGTCGGATAAGCGAACGACACGTTGTCAAACTTTATGTGTCCTTCGAAAGACGCGGGCACTTCAGTTCCGGCGCTGACGTCAATCTTAGGCTTGCGATCGATCAGTTGGAAGACTTTTTCAGCAGCTCCAAGAGCTTGCATGAGGCCTGTCAGGGTGAAAATGGTTAAAGAAGCTGTCAACTTTATCGCCATGTTGCTTAAAAAACTGCTTTCTATCTTCGGTTGACAACAAGGTCCAGAAACAGCAACTGCACCAACTAAAATGGAAGTTTGTCGCATTGATTAAATCGGCATTTTTTTACCGCTAATTCCTTTACGCAAAAATCCACGAATAACAACGACAGAGTTTTGAAATTAACAGCAAATGTGCACACTGCATGTAAAAGCAACGGTCGCGCTTCTGAGTTTAGCTTGATGTAATCCAAGAGATTTGCTGACAATCGTCGGCACGGATAGTTTGAGGCATGGCTCAAAAGCAATTCGCGTTTCCATGCAAGTTACAAAAAACACAGGGTGGAAAGAGCGCAGCGTGCAACGACAACTCTCGTATCTTACTCGTCTTCACACCGGTTCGTTTCGCGCCAATCACACCTGATCTGCCGAGTCATGCAACGTGACGTCATGCCATGCAGCGGAATAAACGCCCGAGCAACGAGACGAAAACAAAGACAGGTGATTGTGACGCAAAAATCGGAGACGTGCTACTGCAAAGTTTTAACAGTTTGGTGGCAAAGATCCATGGTCTTTTCCATCGGTCACCAGCCAATTGGGCATGAGTGGTGAAAACAACACAATGCACCCTGCTCATTGCTGGTGCCTGTTCTGTACAGAACTGGCAATCACTGAAACTAACCAAAGACTCCACAAGCGAGCGAAGGGGTGGCTAGGAAGAACAAATTCTTTTTTTCCAGCGTAAAATTGGGACAATGCGGTGAAAATAGATGAAACTTTGGCAAAATCTGGACAAAGCAGGAAACGTTGAAAAAAACTTTGGGCAAAGTGGTGTGACGTTTGTGAGGTTGGGCAAAATTTTTGTGTCCTCCCCCAAAAATATTTCTACCCTGCGTCCAGGTCACCAAAAACCATTTGCCTTATTGAAACTTGTTACGGCGTCAGCAAGACACAAAATATTAAAGCATGGCCGTTATCAACAGAATGCTCTCGCTCAGAGGCGGATTAAGAAAGAATGAAATAGTTAAACCAGTGCGCGGCGAAGTCGGTAAATATTATTCTGACTCTCTTTACATCTGCAAATCTCACTTTCGTCTTTCTAAGACACTTTACAGGTGATGGACTGCGCAAAAAATTAACTGGAAAGTACTACATGCGAAAAGTTTTTTTGCTAGGAACGCATGTTAGGCAAACGTAACCCGTGAGACTGCTTGCATCGTCAAGAAATACTATGTCAGTGGACAAGTATCTCAGACGTTTGTAATAAGCTGGCAATTCCAGGACACAAAGCGGCTGATACATTATGTTCCTAAAAATGGCGATTTTGGCTGAAAACAAAATAATGAATAGATGTGAACAAACATATTGTCCGAAGAGAGACATTTTTTGCAAGTCCGAGGATAATGACCAGAGAATGGAGTACAGTGCACTTGTCGCACAAGCCTGCTGAACACCACTCATTCCGCATGCTTAGGAGGACGTGTCAAGCACTGCAGGATTTCTGCTGGACTTCTATGCAGTTAACAATCGTACACTGCCAAGTCTCTTGAGGACGAACAAGCAATTACATATTCGTCATTGCTTCCCTCGAGAGATAGGGCTTTGGCGTCGGGCAAAAGCAAGATTCAAGCATAAAATAAAACCCTTGTTTTTATCTAAAATAATTTCGTCGAAAAAATGCTCAGATATTTATATTTGAGGAAGGCTTAATCGACTAGGAGTGGTGGGGCGTGCCAAGGCTCCAGTTAAAGGTCAAAGCGCCTTTTCAAGGGTGGATTGATCTCTGTGGCCATGCAAGGAAATCAGTCTGGGCGTAGGGAGCCAATAGGCCAGAGTTGTAAGTCGGGCCGGGCTTTTCGGGTCGGGTTCGGGCTTAAGTTTGTCTGTCGAAATGTTTCGGCCGATTTCGGACCTGCATACAAAACTTTTTACAACATTCAGAGTATTCGTGACCTACATTCGTTGTACTCACAGCGGTGATTTCTGCAAGTGAAGTGATTGCGATTTTTCTCCAGCTATTTGTGTTTCCAAACACAGCTGCGTTCTTTTATTCTCTGCTCGGATTAGTCTCACACACATGCTTTGAGAAGATGACAGCTTTGAGGTGTCGTTGCTTTTAAAAGATCAATCACTTACGCGATTCCTGGGTTGTTTTAAGAAACGATGGCCTACAAACCGGTTTTTCATGCATATAAGCGCCTTCGTTGGTAATTTCCGTGAGTTTCTTTTTTTCTTGAGAAACACTACGTTTCACAGTATTATCGTTGACTAACATACTATGTTTGTGATTCTTTAAGGTAATGATTTGGTCAAGGTGGTTGCTATTTTGGGTGAACCATACACCTGAAGCTATACCTGTACACTAAGTTTTTTCATATGCCGCAGTTGCGCATATCTCGACTCTACCGGTAAATTCGGTTTTCGGCCTAAATCGAGCTTCAAAAGTATATGCCGGGCTCGGGCTTGTGATTTCGGGTTCGGGCCGGGTTAGGGCTTCAAAATGAGGCCCGTTTACAACTCTGCGATAGGCAGGTGAATAATACTTCCCATTCAGGCAGCCCTTTCATCCGAACCCAGCCTGAACGTCCTGATAAGCCCGGCCCTTGGCACTATCTAGGGTAGTAGTCGGCACACTGTGGGCTTCGGCCCAATTGTGAGCCGTTTAGCACTTTTTATTGGGCCGCGCAACACTTTTTGTTGTGGGCCGCGTGGTAAATAACAGCTAAAGTCCTGTGCCGGTCGCGTGGGCCAAAACATGTTATGTCACAACTATAGAACTTTGATTGTTTGTCGTTAACAAAGCATTGTTTTTATTATTATACGCCTTCTCACATCAACATTGCATGGTGTAGCAGGTAACCTGATAGAGCATAAGTTTATAATTGGGTCCTCAGAAATAAGCACGGGCCTTAATCATGACCGATAGAGGGGTTTGGGCCACCACAACGAAAGCTTGCCGATCACTGATCTAGGGGGTGTGAAATGTGACCTACTGATGACTCAGCAACTCAGGCCGAGCCCGGCTTCGGAAAAAATTAGAGCTCAACAACTGTGGAGATATCTCGTCCTCCGACTGGAACCAACTGGTGCGGTGCGTACTCCTCCAGGGTCTCCCTGGAACTTGGCTCTAACCGTCGCTCTAAGTGCGATTATCCTTTCTAAGCAATTATCGTCTGTCGTAGAGGCTCTGTCAGTGTCGTACTTATATTTGACAAAGGCGGTGACTTTTCACCAAAATTCAACCGACACAAACTCCCTTCTTAGGTCAAGAGCACAGTTAGCGCGATGATTGATTGCGCTGCAACACAAGCGAAGAAGTGCCGCCACAGTGAAAACACACCTTCCCGGATGGAACCAACTTGTTTAAAAAAAGATGTAGGAATGTTAAAAAATTGCAACCGGTCTGCCTGCGACCTTTCAGACTTCATTTGAGAAGTCAGCACAAAGCTGAAGCATGAAATACCAAAAAAATTACATATCATAAGGGTATTCGCTGCAACTTCCGATGCAAGCAAGGAGACGAGACACACGTATTGGACCTTGCAAGTTGCAGATCCACCAGATCTCGGCGCGCTGGAGTCCCTACCAGCGATTGCAGAATCATTGCGTTAAACTATGACATAACGTTTATAGCAGCCCGCTTCAAATCGCACATTTCCGTCTTTTCTGAGTAAAGTACGTCAAAATAATAGTGCGCACACGGGAGCTAAAAAGACAGACAGATGAAGGTACTATCCAGTTGTTATGCGCCTTAATATTAATTTGAATATACGACCTTGATTCTTGCAATACAAGAAAATAGCCAAGCTTATTTCACATTTGCAGATTTAAGCATAACCCTGCATCGCAAAATCAAACTGGGTCAATTTCGGCTCTGACCGTGCATTTCTTAAAACGGTTGCCATACGACCCTTTCCGCGTTCTTCAACTTCTAACAAGCAACAGGCACCATCACACGTCAATTTTCGGCTCAATCAGGGACTGTGGAGCCGGAGCCCGAGCAATTTTAGATGGTTGGAGCTGGAGCCAAAAACTTTTAGATGGTGGAGCCAGAGCCTGAAATTTGGGTTCCGATTTCACAGAGATAGTTTGTGAGGCAAGCGAGTAATACAAATAATACAATGTTTTTTTTCTGTTTTTCGGACCACATTGTTCTGGATCCGGAGACAAAAATCTCAAGATGTTGGAGCCGGGGCCAAAAAATTTTGATGTTCGAAGCTGGAACCGGAGCCTGAAATTCGAGTACCGCCGCCACAGCCCTGGGCTCAACACTATTAGCAAGAAAGTGCATGCCAGAAAAATAAGCACTGTGACGTAACAGAGACCAACGCTTACCTGTATAAACCGAACCCAGGCTATTTAAAACGTTCGCCATGTTAAATTGGTACAAAACAAACGAAATAATGTTCTTGCCAGTCATTTGGTGACTGATGATCAGGTGACCGGCGTACCATAGGACCCCGACCACTAGCAGCAAGCCTGAAATCTACAAGAAATCGAAAGGAAATGGAGCTGAAAATAAGTAAAACCATTCAGAAACAAAAAGTTTGTTTTGTTCGATTCTCACAGGGCCGAAAAAAATTGCAAAACAAGAAAAAGTTGTTCGTTCCCACGAAAACTGCAATGCGTTTGAACTCAAATTTCAGTTTTGTCTTTACGTACCACAAAGGTAAATGAATTCATTTTTTTGAAAAAAAAAGACGCAAATCGTAGCGAAAAAATGTAACTTTTCACTTTCAGGAGAACAGTTTATTTAGGCCAATGACAAATCATACCAGCATGTTTTATTCTGGCAACCGACTGCGGAACTATTTTACTTCGGCAGGTTAAAATGCAACTGCTAGAACTAGAATTTAATGAAACAGCTGGACGCTCTAAGAGAAGATACCATCGTCACTGGCAAGGAGTGCCTGCCTGCATATAAACAAAAGGAAGTGGCCTTCGGTGATCCGACAAGCAATACGTCTGCTTTTGCCACAACGTAAACATCTGGCCAGCTGAACGTTCAACCATCAGACATCATTTCGTGACACTCGCTTTTCACAAGGGTCATACTCTTTTTTCAAACAACTTTACCGCGGCTTGTCCGAATAAAACTATGTCAAAAAAATTACCATGAAAATCTACCTTCAATGCGCGGGCTGATAAAGTAACTTTGAAGTGACTGTTTAGATACAAAAGACTTATTTCGCTCGATTCTTACACGGCCGAATAAAAATTACAAAACAAGGAAAAGTTATTCGTTATACCAAGAAACTGCAATGCGTTCGAATTCAAATTTCACTTTTGCCTTTGCACACCACTGAAGTCAATGAATTCATTCTTTTGAAAAATGTAGGCCAAGACGCAAATCGTAGTGAAAGAACGTAATTTTTTTCACTTAATTTATTGCGTCACTGTCGACCTCCTGAACCATTTGCATGCGCTTGAGCGCCACTCACCTCGTTGAACCATGTGTATCCAGAGTAGCAAAAGGCCTGCTTGCGTTGCACTTTGTACACGTCGTCCAGACGACTCCTGTACCTCGCCCTCTCCCCCTCCTCGTTGGCGAAGCTTCGCACCGTTGGCATCGACGAGCAGACCTCTTCGGCCACTTCGTTGGCGTAGGCGAATCGGTCCTGCACCAGCTTCTGGAGTTTCTGAAACAGAATCGTTTGTACTTTGCGACGTTAACGCGTATTTTTGACATTAAAATAAAATTAAATGAATAAAGGACATTGACAGAAAAAATAAAATACAGAGGGATTGGGTTGCGGAAGAGGAAGACGCCCTCAATCGAGCAAGGTGGAGAGACGGAGTAGAGTTAATCATGTCAGAAAGGAGGTAAATCCGGGCACCCCCGTTTAACGGGGACAGAACCGGATCGAAATTGGACTGCTACCAAAAACAGCGTACCCAAACCACACCTTGTAGTAACTGCCATACACTTTAGACACGATGATGACCAGGGGAAGTCCCGCGAACGTCACAATCGCAAGTCTCCACGACAGCGCGAACATGAACACGCAAACTCCGATCGCCTTGATCATGCTTCTCAGGAAAATGTTGAGGTTCAGTCCAATGGCGGAACACATCGTTGTCGTGTCAGATGTCAGACGGGAAGTGATGTCACCTGCCGGACAATGCCCTGTGTCTACAAACTGAACGATCTGCGACTGCATCGCAACAACACATTTGATACTTTTTAAACACATTTTACACACTTTAACAAACGCATTTTTACACACATTTAAATACATAGGTACATTTAACACACATTTGACCCTCAAACACATTTTCAAACTTCAACGCACGCGTTTTACACACGTAGTTTACACATTTTAAAAGTTTAACACACACATTTTACATTTTAACACACACATTTAACAGCAATAGCTTACTTACAGCCACTGAAGCCCGTTTACATCACGAAAGACCAACACAATCCAAAAAAGCGCACACCAAACTTTTACCTGTACGCGTCTCGTCGAAGAAGCCGATTTCTTGCCTTGATATGGAAGCGAACAAAGCGTTTCTAACGCGAATGTTTAATCGCTGTATTGATATCATAAAGCATCCTCCCCTCAATCCCGCGCAGAGAGATGCCATCAGCGAAATTCCAGCCATTTCCATTAAGCTTTGGCCGAAATTGCTGTGATCGCCACTCACCACAATGCCTGGCAATACAGTAATAAATAAGATAAAGATTCACTGCGCCATTCGAAATTCACTGTCGCAAAACCGCATTTCGTGAAATTGCCAAAAAGAAGCTCACCAGAGGAAAGCCTTAGTTGACTATTTTACAACAAAACGAAAACACTTTTTGGCTGTTTTGAAGCTTAAAACATAGCATGTGGATGGTCACACCAATCAAATTACATTCATAAATGACAACCAATCACCTGTTATAACTTTGCCAGTGAACAACGGAAGAAATATTTCTGAAACGGAAGCGCCAACTAAAAAGATGAAACCCACGACCATAAGTGGCCAGTCAGGAAGGACATAGGAGAACAGCTTTTTCAAAGTAGGTTTTTTCATTAAGTCTGACATGCTTTTGGCCTTGGGTCTTTCCTCTTTTTGTTGTTTGTCGGTAGATTGAGAAGCAGACTTTGACTTTTCCTTTGCTTTGTGTGCATCATCCCAGCATGAAACAGTATCACCCTTTTTGTTTGTCCTTTGGTCACTGATGACAGCATAACCTGGAACAAAGAAGAATCTAAAAGTATTCTTGAGAAAATTGTTTTGATAAATAACGCTGATCTTTTCAGTTTCATACATTAAGCTAACCAACTTGATAGCTGCTAACAGCAACACTCTTATAATAATCAAATCGCAACCATTAAGTTTTTCCTTGACACATTTAAATTCACAGCCTTTTGCAATTAACAATTTCATTTCATGATTATCATTGTAAAAGCTGGTAAGCATGATCATCAACAAAATTAAGAATTCAGCCCGTTTAAGTCAATTTCACTCTACTTTGATGCAATCACCATGTCAAAAATGTATCTGATTCTGACTAAAATGTCAATGTTTTTCATATCTAGGCTTTTTTTATTGATAGATCGAATTTTTTAAATGATTGAAAAAAATTGTCAATTCGGTCATAATGTCCGAAATAAAGACTTGTGAATACTGTTATGGCAAGTTGAGTTTTCATTCATTATGGGACAAATGGCCAAAACTCACAAAAAAAAACAGTTTCACATTGCATAATGTTCATTGCAATTGCTGATCACTCCACCTGCATCAAACACTTTTTGAAGCCTTTTGCCGAATTAAAAAAAATGTGAAGGTTTGTTGACTGCAAACCATGAATTACATAAAACGCCAGGTCTCTGTAGGGCTCAAAACTATCAGAAACTGAACTAATTTTAAATTGAGGTAAAGCATGTTTAGTAAAACTGTCAAATACCGAAGACTTTGCATTCAAAATGAATGGCAGGTCTGACAAAAAATTAATTGTACTTGAACAGCAAACATTGAAGAAATGCAATTGGCTGTGAAACCTAAAAACAATGTTTCTAATCACGAGTTTCTAACAATCCACAAAACTACATTATTTACATTAAAGTCTGAATAAAATCTCACTGCTTTGCAAAATGCACACCAGATGAACTTATACTAGGAAGTATTAGTAAAAACATTTTGAAATGCAGCTAAACAGTCACATTTACCAAAAGTAAACCTTGATCTAGCTTAATCATGAAGTCTGAGTTCCTTACCATTACTATTAACAGCATCACTTAATAAAGGTTGTCTTTCTGCATCAACCAAAACAGTTTTGGGTTTGACAAAGATATTCTCAAGTTTTGTTGATCCCAAAGTTCTCCACTGAAGCAGAAAAATGCCGATTCCCATAAACGTCCATCCAAACTGACACCAAAACCATGCCAGTTCTGGTCCTGCAACAAACTCTGGCTGCTCTGAAAACACTAGTAGCTTGGCACATGCAAAATAGGCATTTGCACAAGCCAAAATATAAGACAACAAAGTGTTTTCTTTTACTCTTTCAGGGCCTTCAGATAAATTCACTGCAACACCAACGATACAACCAAGAAAGGCAGATGTTCGCAGAACCATCCAGAACCACAAGTCAACAAACGTATGAGCAAATGAATAGTTAGCCAATGATGAGTGAAATGATTTCCATTTGTTTCCATTCACAAAAAGAACAGTTGAAGCAGCAAAATCAACAGCTGACAAACACATAAGAAAAAAGAACCGAAATCTTGTTTGCATTTTCAGTAATTTAGTCTAGTTGGAGTCTTAACACCTTCGAAAACCAAAGCACAAATGTTAAGCCTATTAATCAAACAATCGAGTTTACATTTTGCTAATAAAACAATTGACTACTGAAAACAATTCGCAAGGTTTGATTGATTGTTTCATATGACTCAGCTAATGAACAGAACCAATACAAAGAGCCATTGCACAATAAGGAGATCAATTGTCTGTGAACATCAGAATGAATGAAAAAACAATGGCAAAATAAGTGATCGATATTAACCAAGAGTGTGACAGTGTCTTATGGGATTGGTGAAGGACCATGGCCGTCATCTAGTCAACCAATCATGTTTATCACTGTTTAAAAATGTTGAAAAACGACAGTTGGAGATCGAAGAAGCATAGTTAAAAAAACAAACACAGAACATGGTAAAGTAAATTTACAGATGAAAGAGCATGCCTATGTACACAAAGGAGTGAATCAAATTTAATTGAGGAAATTCGGTGCGGTTAAAAATGGTTAAACTATTGTAATATGCTGAAAAAATCAAACACACTGTGTACAGTAAACTGTAATGCATCTTGCTAGATGTTTAATTTCATAGATAAATTTCATGTGGCAATAACAATATTGGCTTTTGGTTTTCCTTGTTATGTGACAAATTAAAGCTTTTTCAATGCCAGGCTTGCGAAGTACTATCCACTCCTGACTTGCTGCAATCAAAAAGTAACTTGCCAATCAAGAACTAAGAAAATGCAATGCATGTGCTGCATGAAACTAAATGGGTGTTCAAGCTCTGTAGGAGGGTTGTCTGAAACAACCACAAGATTACTGAAACAACCACAACTGATTGGTGATGAAACAACCACAACTGATTGGTGATGCACACTGAGCTGCTGAGTGAATACGATGCAGTGATGCACATGTGACAACTGTGCTTTAAAAAAATTGAAAGGGTCACAAAAAGATTAGTGTTAAGATGTAATGATGTCGATATCAAATTGAGCCCAAAAATATCAGAATTGATGTGAAGCTTCTTTGAAGTGGTCAAAGGATAAACAAACTATCACTGTTTAGATTTATGATATCAAAATTTTTGACATTAAAGCAACACAATGTAAGGATTAGATGTTTTTAATAACAATAATCCAAAAGAGTTCTAATTATCCCAGAGTAGTAGTTTTCTAGGTGGTGATTATCTGGTAGCAGTTGTCTGGGTGGAGATTGTCTAGTAATAGTTGTCTGGGTATCAACTGTCAGGGTGGTTGTTAGGCCAGCACAAAATATGAAAAAATAAGTTTTCATTTTCAATTGATCTGCAAGTGAGGTATCATGTTTCTTTTGATAAGTTATCCTCATAAACCAGGTTCCATGGAAGAATCCTTAACTGATCCCGGTGTGACATATTTAAAAATTATAGATATTTAGCAGGGGTGGCCAACTTGTCTTCAACTGGGATTGACTAGAAAATTTCTTAATGATTTGCGATCGACCAGTCGGCAATAAAGTCACAAGTACAAAATGTCATAAAATACAGCATTTTTCTTGTAATAAATGAATGTGTTTACCACACATTTATCATTGAGACCTGTAATTTTTTTCTGGAATATTGACTGAAAAATATTCTTTGTAGGTATCTTGTAAATACAGAGCAAATCAGGCGTGATCAATCAACTGAGACTCAGCAATCGACTGGTCAATTGCAAGCGACCTGTTGGCCACCCCTGATATATAGCATAGGAACAAGAAGTAATGCCTTATCACATAAAATCAGCCACACAATTTCAACCACATGGTTTATATACTTTGAAATTGAAATAAAAGCCTAAGCAAAGTTCAAAATCTGCCCAAACATTTTTCTGACATCAACAAACCAGAGTTTGCCATATTTATTTTAATATTAGTTCTACATTATGGAAATTTCTTTGCAGTCGACTTCTACAGTTGTTTTTCTTGTTTTACTAGGTCTTTCATTTAGAGAAACTACTTTTCTTGTGTTGATTGCAGTTTTTTTAAGGTGTTTTAGGGACCCGACGTATGACAAACACTTTGAAAACATGTCATTTTTTAGATTAGGTTTACATCCATACAAGCTAGCAACACTGCGTGTAACTATAGGACTCATTATCACCTCGTCTTATCGCATAAAACTTATCAAAATCAAGGGATTTGTTACGTCACAAAAACATTTGTGGCCTGCAATAAATTTCCTCATGTGAAAGTGGCCCACAACACTAAAAAGGTTGGGCAGGCCTGGTCTAGGTCGCCAGCAACAGCTANGCAAGTTCAAGTGCTAGGAAGCCAGCAACGGCTACACAACTCACTTGCTGGCAAGATGAAAAACAAAACCCTAGCATAGTGTACAGTAGAGATAACCCACCGGCAGTTAATATCATGCAGACAAAAGTGCTCAAAAAGTAAAACTGAAATCTACCTCACCTCGGACTACGGTTACGCAAGCCATGTTGTGTAGTTATGACGCTAATGATTTATAGTAACGTGACTAAATACGGGCATAGTTGTACGTTATTTTCAGTTAAGACTAGAGATCGACTGATATGGCTTTTTTCAGGCCGATACTGATGTATCAGCCATTCATGGGCTGATAGCTGATATTTCCAAAATGTTTAAATCTTGTTTCTGCTCCATTATCAACAATATGATGTATTCTATGCCTAACACTTTTTTTAAAAACTTAAAAAATCAAGAGTTATGAGCTAAAATTTTTCAAATTGCAGCAATTTCAATATTTGATTAACTTATTAGCATAGTATACACTGTCTGCAATGAATAAACAGTACACAGTGCCATAACTAAAAAAAGAATGTTAAAAATAAAACAATAAGAACAGAACATTGAATGAAAGATCTGCTTACGGTGCTTACAACAAAAAAAGCAAATATAGTGCTTGAAAGGTGAAAGATAGTGAATAATAAACAGGAAGAAAGAAGTACAAAACGGAGCATCAAGTTAAGGAGGTTAAAATTAATACAACACTATTCAATCAACCATTTCGAAAAATAAAATTTTTCAAAATACACAGTAATTTTTTTGGTTTATGATAGTATGTTTGTTAACAGTTACTGCACTAGATAAAACCGGTGAAAATATTTTTGCACATATTTCACAAATCAGCCTTTTAGACGCTTACAACTAAGTAAGTGGGTTTTCAATTTTTAAAAAGTCAATCCAAGTCTTAAAGAATCAAGTTTGGAATTTTGACGTAACGTAACATTAAATAACTGCATGTCCTTAAAAAATCAAACTAGTTGCATTAATTACTGCAACTGAATGATTGAATTACGTACTACTGGCATTGCTATGTGAAATGAAACACCACAACTGATTTGTCAGATACTCAGTAGTCCCATATCAACAGTTTAAGATTGTCATGCAGAAAGCAAAGTTTTTCTGCATTTTGATTTTCACCATGTAGCCTGCATTAAGCTAGCCGGTCATTTACAACTTTACCTAGCCTAAAAAAATAGCAGTGGCTATAGATTCGCCTGTGGATCTCGAAATGTGAAAACTTATGAATACGCCACCTGTGACGTCACAGGTACGCACGACGAGGGTGCAGTAGGCTTGGTAGAAACGAACTAGCCTAAATGTAAAAGATAAACCCTAAACCTAACCCTAACGTTACTTAATCGTAGCCCTAACCTAACCCTAATGCAAGCTAAGCTAACCCTAAGGTAACCTAACCCTAAGCATTGCTATTTTAGTATTTATATTAAGCAGCACTAGGCTATAACCTAATAGTAATACACGCAATGTACTAAATCTGTATATCAATGATTAAATGATTATTTATTTCAAGACTCATGGTCCATAGCATAGGCACAATCACACCAGAGCACAAAAATGTTTTGGAATAACACATTACAGAATTATCAATTATAGCCTAGGTGTTTACACACAACCAACACTGATAATAAGAGGGGTCGATTTTCTGATGTTAATATCTTCTTGTGCACATGCAGAGTAATATTCTACATATTATATACGTTGAGAAAACTGATGATTAGGGTTTACTTTAGGGTTTGGTGTTTAACTAACTGTGTCGGGTTAGCGTTTATATTGTTAGGGTTAGAAACAGAAAAATAATATTGAGGTCTAAGACTAAGTCCAATATGTTTCAGTCGTTACGGTTATTCCCCTACTTTAGCTGGTTGTGGGTATCTGATATCTTACCAAAAAGTTTTAATTTACACAAGACACATCAAAAAAAGTAATGGCTAAACTTTATTCCGGGTTTCGTCAAGTGAAGTCCGACCATTCCCACTATTCCCATCACGCGCCGCTCACCGCATAAATATGCTATACTTACTTCAAAACGACGAGATACCGCACCTTGCGAACTTCGCATTTCAGTACATAACGGCTGGTTTGGTGAATTGTGTGCGTACTGTATCCTACGTTGTTTTAAATCTCGCATATGAGCTTTGCATTTAAGTGCACGAATGTTAGCTGCACTTTATAATGCCTGTACAGTAAGTATGCAGCATACGCGATGCAGTAGATTTTGTGGTGATAATGCTGCAAAATTGGTGTTGCCGACCTAACCGCGCTCATTGTACGAGAGCTTTTTTCTCTTTACAACACAGTGCCAGTCTCCGAGCGAGCCTGTCACTTTCAACGCGCTCTTTTTGTGAGAGCATTCTCTTTGTGCGCCTGGAGGCGCTGAGATGCGGTGAGCGCCGAGCGGTGTGTGGTGAGAAAAATGGGAATGGTCGGACTAACACTTGACGAGACCCATTACTTTACTCTTTATTCCTTCACTCAGAGAAGCAAAATAACTGACAAACAATAATAGTTCTGAATTTTCGCAGAGGTCAGAAATTTTGCGTGACACCGGTTTCCGGGATCCAACTGGATTCTTCAATTAAGAACCGGATCCGGCTCGGACTGGATTTCGAAAAAAAGTACCGAATCAGATATGAATATCTCAACTGCGTTGGTCATTGTAGTCAAATGGTTAATCAGAGGCTTTTTACGGATCTAACAGGATTGGAGCAAATATTTGGACCTTACTACAGGATTATGATTGGACTGGACGAGACAATGAAAATTCTGGACTGGGTTAGGATTGCAAAAATATCCGATCCGTTCAACATTAGTATGACGGTGATCGGTGTATGAATATAGCCTACAACAAATTCTAGAAAGTCAAGTTGCAAATTATACCAGACAAGGATAGGAAACATAAAGCATAAATCAGCGATTTCTACAACAGAGAAAATGAAGGCAGGGCAAGGAATGTATGACAAATTGAGAAATGAATGATGGAGAAGTAAACCGTGCAACAGATGAGAAAAGCAACAATGCAGGTTATGAAGCGGAAAGCCATGCAGAATCCATGACATTTTACAAAGTTCATAAAGGATCGGCGCACAAAGAGGCAAAAAGCAATTTTATCACGAAAACCATAAAGAAACAACGCAGTCACCCATGAACCATGATGCATGATGAAAAGTCCTACAGACGCACTCAACAAGCTACACAGCAGACCAGGACAAAGTTAGACAAACAGGGCTGGAAATGGTTGCAGCTCGTCAGAGATTTCAGATTATGCAACAGGTTACAAAACTTTAAGAACGAAAAGCAATCCAATAAAGGTATATGAAGAAAAAATTGAATAAGTGCAGGGGCGGATCCAGGTGGCAGCTATTGGGGCGATCGCCCTATCAAAACCTACGAAAGTAACTTTATTCACCATCATTTTGGATAATTTGGAAAACAAAATTCGGTATGAAAAGTCGTTTTGTCATCCATTGTTTTGTCTCAGCATTACTGTGAAATATATTTCATCTCTCTTGCAGCAGAGAAACCGTTATGAGATTCGGCTAACAAATATTACTGAAACCGTTAGGGGGACGGTCCCAACCACAATGGTTAGATCCGCCCTGGGTAAATGAATTAAGTAAATAGGTCTGAAAATTAAAAATATTATTCATATTGAATTGAACTGAATTTATTGACAAACAGCCAATGAAGGCAGGCCAAGGCCTGAAGAGCTCATTGGCAACGCAAAAACACAGAAAAAAAATGACACACATACACANAAATGAAACAGTAAAAACAGAAAACGAGTTCANATTAAAAGGGTGTATTTCTNGACAAAANCAAACACGTTTGTCTAAACAAGCGCAATGACGGAATTTTAGAAAGTTTAAGGTGTCCGAAGAGAATTATTTCGACCAATTCAGCTGGATTCAATGTAGCAAACTCAGAGTAGGAAAA
>JGI24021J15306_10004506_pt1 | contig 16220 bp, 14 predicted proteins | sample Ectturendosymbi1_FD_15306 | JGI IMG/M metagenome (IMG submission 15306) | reverse complement strand
TGACATCTGACTCAATTTTCGTGTGGCTGCTGCAGCTGGGTGACCGTTGAACTACTGGCTGGATTATGGCTGAATAATGAGCCGCCTGTTTTCATTCTACTGTTGACCATTAAGGCGGATTGGCAAACTTACGACTCCAAACTAAACCAAACAAGCAGCAATAGCGCTAGTTAATCAAGCATGAATATTATTGCTAACATTTGTTCCGCCATTTATCGCGTTGGTTTTTGTGCACCAGCCTAATCTCCAGTAAAGTATTCATATCCTTTACTGGCGTAAGACCCAATGGCTGAGGTGCACATAAGCGCAACTCGACTAAAATTTCGACCAAAACAGTCTCTGACTAAAATTTCAGCTTCTTGCTCGTCTGAAGATGTTCCTGTGGTCGCTCGAGCTTCACTGGGTGATATTACATCACTGTAGGTGTAGGCACTTCAAATTATCGTGATAGTAACGGCGATCCCTACGGTAGTTCGCGGTTGTCTGATTGCTATGCAGCCAGAAATGTCATTTTATACATCGCGCAGCTTCGACTCAAGCGGCGTAAGCTTCGCACAAAGCTTGAGGCGAAACATGCGGACGCACTTGTTTGCAGAATAATGCCTCAGGAGTGAAAAAGGTTGCTCTGTTACAAAGCGCTTCACGAGCGGCGCAACGAACAGCTACGGCTCGCCTTATCTCGTCGTAGGGATCGGTGTAAGCAAAGTATTCAGTGAAAGTCGCAACCAAAAGACACAAACATTGCAGAACAGACAACGGATTGAAACTAAAAGCAAACATCTACAAACTTCTTTTCGAAAGTAAACAATACAAAGGAGTGTAATAACACATTTGATGTTATTACATTTCCCACGTAGGAAATACAGCTTGAAATATTACCAGTCCGACTAGAAATCGTGATGCTGACTCTAAACTGACATCATACACATATGTATTTTGATCACTGCATAAGTTGCTAAAAATGTGGTGGCTATAAAATTTTTGGAGCATATATTTTTTACCACGTTTTAACTCCATTTTTTATTCTTATCCTATTATTTCACCATGTTCTATCGCATGGGATCAGTTCATTTGTACGATGCACGACCTTAGCAGTTCTCACCTCAGAATCAGCTTCTCCGTCTACTTCAAGTGTTGCAGCAGCACCGAATGAATCTGTCGAAAACGCTCTCGACCGCCATGAGTCGTCGGTCTCAATTTTTTGGCGACGGCGTTCTTCATACCTCAACAAACATTATCACCATAAATTAAAGTTTTTTTTGTACATCAGTGTATGCAATCGTTAGAAATCGACTTTGAGTAAATCTAACTCTAGATAAGAACAGGAAAGCCGCGTAAAAAAGCACTGCTCCAAGTTCATACTGTATGTTATTACTAATACCTTCGTAAACTTGCTTTATGATGAGGGCTGAGATTTTCTTTCCAGTCCTTTTCCACTGGTGGTTGCCATTTGGGAACGAAGTTTGGATTGTGTTTTTTGGTCATGGCTTTAATGACTTTTTTCCTTTCACTGGTAAAATAAGTTATCATTTAAGAAGCAGCACATGATCATTACGCAAGCAAACTTCGAATGAAACAAAGGTCGCTTGCCTTTAAGTCTGTGGTTCCCAAACTTTTTTCTTTCAAGGCGCATTTTAGAAAAAACAGAAATTATTTGGCGCACTTCGAACATCTGAATAAAAAATTTATTTAAATTTGTAATTTTTTCATATCCTAACGTAAAATCAAGACAATATTGATCAAGTTCCCAGGAAATTTAGTGTACTTGCGTCTTTATGACAAGAGTGCAACAAATCTTTACTTCATTGATTTTAATTTCAATATTTTTTGCGGCACACCTAATGACATCTGGCGGCGCAGCAGTGTGCCGCGGCGCATAGTTTTGGAACCACTGCTTTAAATTTAGGAAAAAGTTGCGTGGAATCACAGAATTTCAGCGCGTGGAATCATCGAATCATGTGTGAGGACGGGGAACATGTGCAAATACGTAATTTTCGCAGACACTGCCGTAAACTATTGGTTGTGTGCACGCGATACAGTTACCACTAAGCAAGATTGGTAGCATCACATTTCACCGAAGATGGCGGAACAAACTGCAACTAAAACTGCATTTTCGGTAATAACCGCTGGAGTTCACTGCGCACAGCGCCATTGTTTTGCTAAAGGCGGTCAACGCGTGGATAACTGTAAAATGGCACAGACCCAAGCACAGCATATTGAGCTGCTTGGTTCTAGTCTTGTGGAGATGATTTGGAATAGTTTATTTGTAAGTAGGCTATACTGGGGTCTTCAACGGCAAAGCTAAGGTCATTGTTGAGTTAGTCTGCTTGTAGTTTTAAAGGCGATTTTCCACAGAGCAACAGACCACTTCCAAAGGCATCCTCTTGATTAAGGGTCTCAAACTCAAATTGTTCCACGGGCCAAATGAAGACTATAAAGTAACCCGAGGACCGCATTGTGACTACCCTGCAGGACCGCATTATGACGCTGACGCAACAATGGTGGTACCAGAACCTTAGTAAAAGCAGCTTTTACATCTTATTTCCTTCCTGCGAAAATATCGTTCACAAGGAAATCGTCTCTAGCCTTTTCTACGTTCGTTTAAAAAAAGGTTGACTTACTAGCTAGCCGAGCGCTTTTAAATACCGGTGAATAAACTATATAACTTAAATATTAATTATTTGAAACTTCCGAAAAAACATGACGGGCCGCGTGTTTGAGATGGTCTTGATGCTACCACTGGTAGCAACTGCGATAGGAAATTTGACTTTAGTTCTACACATTAGCGAGTGGTTATACGTCTGGTACTCTGCAACTACAAATGTCATGTTTAATTGCATATAAACGTGCTTGCATTTCAAACGCTGGCGCTTTATCGAGTATGATAGTGCCAGTGGTGGGCAGAAAATGTAACGTAGTCTTTCTTTACCAGTATGTCTAAAGTTTAGCCAATAAATAAGAAAGACATTCATTCATTTCCGTAGCGGTTTTCAGATATACTCGCGCCAAGGTATCAGTTTCACAAAAATGTTTTTTTTGTGTTTAAAAAATAAAACACGACTTATTACTTGAACAATTTTGTTGGCATCCTTATCAAATCCGCCTGGATTACGTTGCACAAGACAGAAGACACGTTTCATCGCAAGCATTTTTCAGTGTGACACTCAAAATTGTAAACGAGAAAACATGGTTGTAATGGCGTCATGTTTGCTCCCAATTTCTGCGTACGTTCTTATCAAGAGCTAGACAAGGTGTCGGCATCCTGATACAGCCTGTGTCAGTAGGGTACACAGCTGACCTATGCGTTTACGTTACCAATTTAATTAGTTTCGGAATGTAAATAGATGAACTTGCACACTTTCGTTCTTAAAGTGTGCAGGCTAGCGGTTTAAGCGCTTTTACGACATAATAGTTTGTACTAAAACTGCATTGCGTGAGACTGTCTCATCAACACTAACTTCAACAAAAAAGAGTGTTCAGTTTCATTATACTCGCTTTTTAAGAAGGTCCAAAAGTAGACCATGGTTCCCGATTAGAAATTCGTTTACTTTTACCTAACAGAAAAGTCACACTTTGCCAGTAGGCCTCGCTGTATGCTTCGAGCACACACATTGTTGCTATACCCACTTTGTCACGAGTGTTCTGCAGCGCCCATCTCCGCTTACCCTGCGCCGAAACCACGCGGCTGCTTTCGTAGTAATTGTTGCTTTGGTTTCAAACCAATGGCAGGACCGCACGAGAACTTGCACCCACCCATTAGTGTCAATCACGAGGCTGGACAAGTCGCAAGTGCCGTTTTTTAAATCTTCGGTATAACGCGACCGGGAATCGAACTCAACCTACCAGGTTCAGAGGCGCGGATTCTACTACGATGTCTTAGCGGAAATTAAGAGTTGTTAACTGCGTTGCGCGCAGCCTGTGAAGACTATACACAAACTCCATTTTTGGCCCACGACTTGAAAAAGGCTGTCCTACAAAGGACAGTGCAGCTGACACTTCGGATCGTAGTTGATACTACGATTAAAAAAACAAAAACGATTAAAGCACAACAACACTTGAAGATTCTAACAAGTATTTTGTAGCGAATTAAGATAATAAAATCTATACTGCAGCATGATGTCACTCTAAACGTGCCAAAAACTTACTTTGCTCTTTCACAAAACAGTGCATGCAGCTTTACAGCTTTTAACGAAAGTAAAGGTATAATTCGTTTCGCATTTCCATGAAGAGAATTGCGATTTCCAGTTTAATGAGCAAGTTTAGTAAGCTGCTATTACTTTGTCATGGAAAAGCTTATTTACATAATATCGAGGTTTATGCGTATCTTGTTTTAGTTCATAAAGATAAGTGAGTTGGCAAAAAAGAGGTATCAACAAAATTTCGAACCCACGTTCTATCATTAACGTCAGGCATTTCTACTTTTAGATGCATCTTCTATTTTTAGACACATACTGACGAAGTGACAACCGATTGATTGTTGTAATTATAAATAATGATATACAGTTTGGTTTTCCAGGCAGGAATACAAGGCAAAGACCTTTTCAACCGAGAAGACGCACTTTTTATAATGTGAATTCCCTCGGTCCGTTCGTAGTCTTAACGTTAAAATGTTGACTTGGACTATGACTTACACTGTATCATCAGCTGCACAGCTAACATCAGCTACTGTAGAGTGCTTACGCTTCAGCGCTGTCGTCCACTTTTCCTTTGGGTTTCAACCAGACTTTTTCTTTTGGTTGTGCTTCGCCAAACCACTTGGTGGCATCCGTGTTTCGTTGGCTGTGAGCGGGATTATAAGAATGCTTGGAAGCAGGTGATTCTCTGTGAGTAAGAATGCATTCAAAGGACGCCGAAAACAAAAACGAGACAGCACGCCATTCATCAGAACTTATTTACTAACACGACCTGCATAAATTGTGGAATAACACTGGCTGGTCATAAAAAATTCTAAATTTTATCTTATGATGGAAAGTGAAACCAATATACATACCGGTACGTTGTTTCACTTTAATACCAGGGGTGCACAACCTAAAAATTTGTGTGGTCGTGCACATGTAATTAAAAATATAAATTATGGCGGCCGTGCATTAATAAAAACTCTTCGTCTACTGTATGAGGATACTTTGTACAGTTTGTAGACAGACGGCCAATCAGACGTGTGAAAGCAGGCTGACTCAGTGTGTGGAAGCAGAACATAAACAATGCAAAAAAATATATCTGAAACTCACTGGCGGCCGCAATTCGTAAAAATAAACGTAATGCGGGCGGCAATAGCGAAACGGTTGTGCACCCCTGCTTTAATACGCAAATCCAACAATATTTGGGTTGTAAATATTCTGACACGGGCCATGTAAAAAGACGAGCCACAGGCTCCCCATCCCTGGAAAGTAGTCAATATATTCGCAACAATGGACACCAAATCGAGGGCAGCCGCGCGAACGAGAACTTCCTGTTAAAAGGGACAAACGGGAGCATTGTAAAATCGGGCGGGTTAGTCGACTAAATACCTATGAACAACGTGGTTTAACAAACTAATTGCATTTGCGAATTATTCATTCCAGATTCGCTAAACAGTCCCGGCTCCACTTCCAAGGGTCAGCTGCCTGGTCATCAGCTTGCTTTAATTTATTAACATCAGTGATTGCGACCGTGCCTGTTGAGCAACCTACGATAACTTTGTGGGTGGAGCTACAGATTAAAGCAAAAAGATATGCGAAAAGTTTTCCAAGGACTTCCAATCTGTCAAAATCAGCAGTCAGCTACTGCCAAGCTGCATCATGGTATTCTTTCGAGGGCTATTCGATGCCTGCCGCAGAGAATAAATAGTTAATCTTTTTTGTTTTTGTGAATATCAGAGTCAACAGGATATATGTCCTCTCAAATCATGTAATTTTAACAACTCCTACAACATTGGCTAAACCATTGAAAGCACTGGGTATAATTAAATGGATCGGTGATGCAAAAAGCTTGCCAGCGACTGCTTTGCGCTTGGACAGAGTCAACGCACTTTTTCTGGACAAATTTGCATTTGGTGCAGATGGACACGTGAAAGGCGAATATCTGGGTGGAAGTGTCTAGAGCAGCTATGTCCTACCCAAATGACTTACTGATCCAAAAATATATTAATAAGGGACGTAGGCTACATTGAATGGGTTACTTTGATCTTAGCAAACTAAATTTAACTTAAGCTAATGTGCTGAAAGCTTTCGAATCCTAACTGCAATGGTAACAGGCGTGATAAAGTGGAGCTGAGGACCACCTGCATCAAAAATGTGAAATTTAAGATTATCAAAAAAAGGACAGGTTGTCAGTATGTAGGATACGTTTACTACAGCAAAAATCTAAACTGGGCCGCACAAAACCTTCGACTGGGCCGCATGCGGTACGCGCGTTGGACATGGCTGGTCTAGAGAATAATTACTAAATGTTGTGAACAAAACTCAATTAGGTCTATATTTGCAAACCCTCGCAGGTTGTTGTAGTTAGGATCGTCACTGCGGTGTAAAGAGCAAGCTTATGCAGCTCATTCGTTACGCGTTTTGCAGTGTATACAAATTAGTTCAACTGGATTATCTTCCCTGGTCGTTGCTAATAAACGCATGTCACGGGCAAAAAGTTTTTAATCACACCCGACGAAAACTTTATTTTGATTTAATGGTGACACCAATCTGCAATTCGCTAATCTGCAACAGTCGAACACATACACGAAATGTGACAACAAACTGACTTTTCTCTTAAACAACCACAAATTTTCAATGTTTCTCGCCACCGTGTTGCAAATTCACTTCTTTCTCAACAGTTGAACGGCGGTTTTATTCTACTGGTGCGTGTAATAAAAGTACATAAAAAATTTAATGAAGAAAAAATTTTGGCAAATTGTCACTTTACATAAAAAACCGGTCATCAAGTGTTCAAAATTGAATTAACTAGTGTAAAAAACAAGGTGCCGCTGCGTGATCTTAAAATATCTGCTTAAATCTTGCGGAATTCACAATTTTAGTTCATTTAGAAGTTTCTTAAGATTCAGTTGATAATACGTCAAACACAAAAGACATCAATTTACTCAAGCACTGTAAACACACAATAAAGGGATGATACTTTACACCACGTAAATTTACATTTTTTGGCAAAATTCTATGAGGCTAGTGTNCCCAGGGTGCAGGACCAAATCCAAAATTTCGGGGTTCCAGAAAGCCAGCCGATTAGACAACGGCACCTGTATCAGCAAAAGCGAGCAACATGCGAGGCTTCGCCAGGCACTTCACAAAAAGCATCTGTTAAGCTGGAAGGAATGTGAAACAAAAATGCTTTTACTTGGATTATCAGTTTCGGACGATCGATCGTAGCTTTCTGGGATGCTTTAGCATCAGGCGCACGGTGAAGCTTATTTCGTTCAATGCATCTCCAAAACAAATTCTATGAAGTTCACCACTATGTAAAAAATAGCCACAAATTTTCCTCGCCATCTTCACCTGCTCTGAGACGCTTGTTTTTATTAGGTATTGCTGGACCATGGGCGCAATTAGGTGGGGGACACGGGGGACGCGTCCCCCCACTTTTTCAGACAGTGAGGATATTATGTGCCATGTCCCCCCATTTTTTCTCTTTAGGTTTCGCAATATATTGGTTTCACACCGACGTGTCCCCCCCACATTTTACAACAAAATTGCGCCCATGTGCTGGAGCAAGCATCTACTTTAAAGATTAGTAGCCATCCACCGTACAACCGCAGAAGTTTCAGATCCTGTTTCATTGCGCCGGCACCATTCAAAACGAACTCAAACGCTTTCTGATACGCTAAAAGTCAAAGTCTGCGGTCTGCAAGCCGCAAGTAAACGTATTTGTTGTTGTAATACGACATCGGCCGCAACTATCCACCGCAAAAAGCAAACCACTACTTACTCTTTGTCGTCAGGGCTATTCAGCATGTCTTCTTTGCTTTGCATATGGTTGCTTTTGCAGCAACTGTCGTCTTCATCAATTACCGCCGTCGATTCAGCAAACACGTCCAAGGTATCTTCAGAAACTTCCGGTGATTTGCGTGAAATGCAGTTTGCTTCACTGCAATACTCAGGTTGCAATGTCGCTGTATATCCGTCTGAATGCTCAGACACTGTAGTACCACTGCTTTGCGCCACAGTTCCGTGTGCCAAAGATGATTTTAAGTCTTCAACAGAGCTTCTACAGGTTTGTGAAGAACTAGTAGAGTACAAGTCAGTGCTACGCAAATCGTTACCAGCTGCGTGCGCATTATCTGCTGCAAAAGTGCTTTGTAAACCTTCCTGGTAATCTAAGCCGACAAGAACCTTCCCGGCTGCCTGCCAGTCAGCCGGTTGTGGCTGTGTATGGAAAGCACCGGCTCCGCACATGTCGTGACCTGGGCTTTCTTCAACTAGCCCTTCCATACCATCGTAATCGTCACTCTGCTCTACAACATCGACCGTCGACCTCGCGTGGTCAGAACCAGCTGTTTTCTCTGCTGGACGATGAGTGACCTCTTTTATTCCTTCCAGTATGGCCTCTTGTGCCAAATGAGGAGCGAGTAGTTCTGCCGGAGACGTCTGGCTAACCTTTTTTTTAGCGGCCTCGTTTACACCAGCAGACGTCTTTTTGTTTGGGGCTGTTGCAATTGGAACTATNTCATCGCTGTAAGAAAAACCAACTGCAGNCATAATAGCCGCATTGTTGTCATTTTCATTTTCAGTCAGGTCATATGCATCATCGGCAGTCGAACATTCTGCTGACAACACATTAGGTTGGGGGGAATGAGAGGTATTTCGATAATTGTGAGGGTCTGGTGTTACGTCGTATGTATAGTGGAACGAAGTGTCATCCATCTCGTCTATGGACGAATTTTCTGAACCGGTTGACGCATTATCGATCGAATGAAATGACGCTTTGTTGCTCGTGTAAACGTTGCTATCTTCCATTAAATCGGGCTCATCAACATCCTTGTTTCTCACAGGCGATGAAACTGTCAATATTTGAAATTGCTGTGGTTCGAACTCATCATGTGTTTGAAATGGTCTCGCATTACCAGCATCAAGCGAGTCTTCACCAGATTCGTTGTCTGAGAGTTCGTCAGCAGGGCACAGAATATTTTCATATTTCATTGGGGTGTCTTCATCAGCTGCAGTATTGTGAGGTGTTTCTGTAAAGTCGCCTGATTCTGATTCCTGTGTTGACAACTCTGCCACTCCACCTCTGGTTTCAGCTGACATTTCGCAATCAGGTTTGGTTTTAACCGATTCGAGACCTGAAAAAATAAGCACAAAAGCATTACTTACATGTCCAGAAGGCTAAACATGAGCAACCGATGGCGCCCTGTGATGCGGTTCCACTTTAGCTGTCAAAACATTGAGTATGCAAGAACGAATAAATCCTTCATTCTGAGAGCTTACTTGATTGCATGCTACGAGTAGAATGGCACCAGAAAGTTCCTATGCCATGTTTTAGTGAACTCTGTCTTCAGGTTAGCAACTCACAAACAAGAAGATCTTTCGAAGAACTACTGCAAATTCAGCCGTTGCACTAGAGCAGGGATGCACAACCTGCGGCCTTCGATAAAAATTTATGCGGCCGAGAACATGTAATTTAAAGTATACGTTATGGCGGCCGTGCAATACTAAAAACTCTTTGTCTAATGTATGCGGATACTTAGTAGAGAGACGGCGAAACAGATGTGTGGAAGCAGAACAGAAGCAAAGCAAAAAATATCAGACGGGTCGAAGCGCAACATATGGTAGTGACATAAACAGTTACAGAATGAACAGGCGATATATTTGTTTGAATATGTAGGCACTTAACAGCTGATCAAAGCAATGGTGGTGTGCGAGTTGTATACTGTAGTGTGATAAAAACGATTGCCAGCAAAGATGTACAAGTTGACAAAATTCCAATCGTCCTTTTTCTGGCGTTTTCGATGGAGTATTGCAGGACTTCGACGATCGTTTTCAAGATTTCGAGAGGACTTCAAAAATAATAAGACTCGTTGCTTTTCTACAACTGGTGGAAATTGAGGGCGCACCATTGCATCTTCAAATGGAACTGATGAAGTTCAAGGATAATGATCAGCTCGTAAAGAACTTTAAAGACGAAGAAAATGTGCTAGACACGTGGAAAGATGCAGTGGAATATCCAAAGCTACAAGAATTAGCCAGAAAAAAAACTTTCGTTCTTTACGGAAGCACTTACGTGAACGCAGGGGCGTAACGAGGTTAGACGGCGCCCGGGACAAGAAGCAAGTTTGGCGCCCCCATGTTCGAACCTGAGGTCTTCCGGAAGCCAGTGTACTGTATCGAAGAAAGTACTTGTGACATTGTTGGGACTTTTCAGCGCTCTTCGCGGTCATTCGGCGCTCCCCGCAGTTATTCGGGGCCACCATAGTGATTCGTCGCCCGGGGAATTATGCCCCCCGCCCTTGTTACGCCTCTGCGTGTACGAAGCAGCGTTTTCAAGAATGAAGTATTTGAAGAACAAGTGCCGAACCCGATTGTTAGATAGCAATCTGGAGGCTGAATTAACGCTGATTGTATCCAACGAGCTGCCTGACTTCGCAAGTTTATCTGCGCACTTGCAAGACCAAGGGAGTGATGAACACAACGCTTTGCAATTGTGCTTGAATAAATTCAATAAAATGTTTGACATTTCATTATACTTATAGCAGGTTTTTTTTTTAAGGAAAATGTTAGGTACCCGATGTGAACCTGTAGGGACCCGATTTCTCTGATTCTAGGGACCCGAGTTTCGTTGATTCTCGGGACCCGATGATGATTTTCGCTGATTGTAGGGACCCGATTTTCCATTCTAGGGACCCGAATCGGGTCCCTAAAACGCCTTAAAAAACTGCTTATAGGCACAAGTAAATGAGATATTATCGAATAAGTCCTATTCCTGAACGTAATTCATAAAAAATAATGTGCACCCTGCACTAGAGATTGTACAAATTTCACAAATGGGCGATAAACCTCTTCACAAACGCTTAACTTCAACACACATTTGATTTAGTTGAGTACTCTCAGACCAAGATCAATGTCGGCAGATAGAGCTATTCATTTTTTTATGTCATGCCTCAAGCGCATGGGTAGAAAATTACGCACGAATGACTGCGTGCGACCTTCAATCGTTTAGAGCACGTACATAATACTAACAATTTGAGTAAGGGCCAGGCACAGTTGGGCTTTTTGTTTTCCTTGTACAGTAACCATCACTGGTACAAGAAGAACGAAGGTGGTGAAAAAAACCTTACAAAATTTATGACCAAAGCAAAGAAGGTCAATGATACCGTATACCACCAGACACTTTGGCGATAAACCCGTAATATCATCGGCAGTGGCGGATTTAGACCTGTTATTTTGGGGAGTCGGAAAATAAAGCGCCAAAACACATAAAAAAAGTAAAAAACAGAAAGCTCATCAAGTTTTTAGTGACAGCATTTTTAAAATGGGTGCTATTTCATGGGGCTCAGTGGTCGTTTTGGAGACAATTACATAAAATTCCCTAACCTTGGGTCCACCACTGATGAATGATGATTTATAAGTGGTATTACCAGTGTCGTACCGAAGGGTCACAGGATTGCGATTCCTAGATTTCTAGGGCGTTAAACGATGGAAATCAACGTTTCTCCAGCTTGTTTACATGTTCGATATTTTTCGAAGAGCCCTGCCTTCAACGAGAGGAGAACACTAACGGTTTATACCAAACCTTCTTTGCCATGAGCATCACTGGCGGCACTTTTTTTCTGCAAAAGCGTTTCAGGTGACCTCATTAGCATATCCACGACCAATTAGTTTTTCTTCAAAACGTTAAACAAAAGTTACATGAACACACATCTCCAGCTGATTTTGTTTGGTCCTAGTTTATCCTTCGCGCAGGTTAGCAGAACGATTTATTGCGTAGCAACTGCTTCTTAAGATTTTTGCAAGTTTTGGTGATATGATACATTCCAAGTAGGCCCGCTCCAACTTGATGATCTCCAGAAAATTACAACTGGAGTTTACGAGAAGTCATAACCTGCATAGATTGCAGAGAAACGCAATAATGAAACTGTACTTGTTGGATATGTGGATTTCTGGCCAGTGCAGGCCCCTGCTGGAGGGATCACGACACGCTTAGTGTGGCTCTGCCTCTTAGCATATTTCATCTCAATTTTCTAGCTTCTTCATGGGAAAGTTAATAAATATCTATCGGAGGCGTGGAGCCCTAAGTTAAAAGATCATAGCTAAAAGAAAAGAACTCAGGCATAGAAGCAAGATTCAGACGCTTTACCGTGAAACACCCAACTGGAGTTTACCAATTGCATGGGATAACTCTTGATCACCCTGAATACGCGATTCAGAACAGCTGATCCGCCTTCAAAAATGAAAAAAAATTTCATCTGGTAACGGTTCTGTCGCTTACATAAAGCATTTCCAGAGATCCGGTTGCGTTACTAATTACGAAAGTTTGTGGATCATCCAAAATATATGCTAGTGAGCCCAGCTTCAGTTAGGCAGGTAGTGTTACCAAATTTAGCCCTCTAAAGATGCTATCCCGTGCAAAGCTTATTAAAACGCTCGCGCCGGCCACTGTAGTGGCCGGTACTATTTTGGCCATAACTCGCCAACCGCTAGAGCCAGAGAGCTCTTCAAACCCTCTACGGATTTGGGAAGTCTTCCAGTTGCGATTGTAAAAAAACATTTTTTAGCTTTGGGCTTGGGGTTCTCTGTGGGTAACGCCACAAATGGTGGTATTTTGGCATTTTTAGCCGAGTTTACCTGGCCTAGGCGCCAACCCAACGGGCCATTTTTTTGGCTCAAGTTTTTTTGGAAACTAGGCTACAATCCGCGTCTTTAGAGCCCTTGACTGGCTTTCTAGCATAACTGGAGCCTAAATTATGGCTCAAAAACCCAATTTTCGACAAAAATAAAAAAGTTACACAAAAGGTATGATTTGCCCTCTCAGGGAAAACTTTCGCCAGCCATAACTCGGCAGCAGATTGGGCTAGAGAGCTGTTCAAACCCTGTAAAGACTCGTGAAGTCTTGTAGTTCAGAATTAAAAAAATTATAAGTTTTAGGTTTGGGGTTTTTGGTAGATGACGTCATGATTGTGGTATGTTTTGCGGTTATTTTGATTACGTCATCGATCGATCCAATGAGCCGATTTTGTGGCTCAAACTTTTATGTCCAAACAACCTTAACAGGCCATCCTCACCTCTGCTCAACTATCCCATAGTTGTTCCCAAATCTCAAAATTTCAGGCATTTTTTTAACATTATACGAAACTCAACAAACTTTCGCCCATATTTTTCCAATCGGTCAGATTCATTTTTCACTGTTTTTAAGCCCAGACATTGCGATTCCCTTTCCTATACCTATTCCATCATAGTGCGACAATGATTTCAGCGTTGACGGATGTTTTTTTGCACTGGAACAGAGTGAAAGTCCAAGTGATCGCCGCTGTAACTGATGGTGAACAGCAGTTTATTAAACAGGCTCGTGTCCGGTGCTTTCTAGCTTGTTTTTAATTATCAAATATGATTTGGCAACCCTGATTGCGAAGGTCTTCAAAAATCGATCGATACTTCACTTCCAAGCAGCCATTTCCAAGCGTGGTGATACTGCTTCGAGCTAAGGTTCTATCTCACAACATTGCGAAAGCTATGCAGCACTTCTAGCACTTCTCACGTTAATGGTACACTTATATCTTCATGCTATTACCAGGTAACCAGCGTTAATGTTACCTTAAACGTTTAGGAATACGCTGCAGATTCATGGAAAAGAACGTACAAAAAAGAACAAAAGTTAACTGACAGATCTTTTCCGCTCACAAGATAATGTAACTTTGCTTTTCACAAGCGTTATTGCTTTCTGAAAAGCTGGCACGTGCAACACAGTTAACGGCGGGTGTGCATATCCTGGCTATTAGTAATGTTTAATAATAAAAAAGTACTTCTAAATGATATTCGCAACAGAAAACCTCTGTCTGTAATTAGCTTACGCGTAAGGTCATTGCACGCGTTCAATAAGGAAATGTGGTTATACTCACGGGTGTTGGAAGGGGGGCAGAGTGGACAAGGCCCCCTGGATTTTGAAATGCGACATTTTCCTATTACATTTTTAGCAAAAAAGTTGTTTTCCTAGTTTGGTGAGTGAAAAATGAACTTTCGCCATTTTTGCACCCCATGAGAACAACTTTTCGGCTACCTCTGGAAAAATCCACTATTGGCCCTCCCATGGAAAAAATCCTTCCGACGCCCACGGTTGCCCTTCTACATAAAACTTTGGGAAGTCAGCTTTCAACCGTTTGCAGCATATTGCGTGACGAAGGTGCGTGACGCCCCAGCAAAGCTGCACCCTAGCTGAAAAGGGTCTTCAGTTTTAAGAGAGTGGTGGTGATTTGAAAGGAAAATCACTGCCAGTCACTGTCTCTTGTATTCAACACGGCTATATACTGATGAGTGCTTTTCAATCGTAAAGTAGCGAAAGCAATCGTTTTTAGTCACATGCGTCCAATACAGCTTTGGTTGGTTTATCCCCTAAACTAAGCGTCAAGCCTCGCCAAATTGAAATATGAAATGCAAGAAATCAGTGGAGTTTTTATCAATGCGTGTTCTGTTCTACCCTGTAATTTATGGACAGGGCAGTACTTGCCGCTGTTACCTAGAAGAACATCGCCTCATCAGCTTTGATACGTTGGTTAGGTAATACACGTATTTGAGGCTTGATCACAAAGTGCGATCATTCATTGCTTGGAGTGTTTAACGTGACGAAAGTCAACCTGTATGCCTAGTTGTTTAAACGTCTGACTTCCTCTTGACCAACACAATTTGTGTAGTGATTGTGTTAAAATATGTACTATGGCCAGGATAGTCTTCTCATAGTTTGTACTGCATAGAAGCAAGATACCTTCAGGGCTTACGACCAAAGTTACACATTTGCCTGCTATTCAGACATCAAGATGGAGTTAATAGTGTAGTTAACAGGGTTTACTTGGCAAACACTGCTAAGCTTGCCCCGAAAGAGTAGTGCAGTCATTGGATTACAGATGTTAACCATGTTGCGTCCACGAAGCCCTTGTCTATATTTGTTAATATTTATATCCTATTTGAGATGCAAACTGGTATTAATCTAAACATGCGCCATGCACCAGGAAATTAACAGTCCAGACATCAGCAAGGTTTATGCATGCGTATTTCGACCAATAAAACGCACGATGCGCATGCTTTTTAAGCACAATTTACTTGAGCTCGTGATAAAGTTTATTAATTTGCGCGAATGAAAAAACACGTTCATCGCGGTGCACTGCTTTGACCGGCCTCAGATATGTTCCTTCGGTGACAGTGTTTTTATAACTGAACGATAAGCTTGATTCTGGTTTCTTACAAATAATTTGTTAACAATTGCATTTCATTACATCTCTGAAAAAATTCGCCCTCAATTAAATGACAATGATTCCCATTTCTTTTGTTAATCTCGTTCAAAATTTTTTAGTTGCAAACTATTATCCGAGTATGGGTATTTGTGGGAAAATATTCAATAATTTCGTAGTTAAAATGTCCGCAGGGTCAATAACAATTTGGAAATGGTTTGTTGTAAATTTAATGCCGATTTTCAGAATGTCAAACCTCCCCTGCACAAAAGGAAAGCCCCCCCATTAAAGACTTTTTGGTGACGTTTTTTTAATAGGATATCGATTTCACGTAACACTACGCATCGTCAGTCCTATCATCTGCAAGCAATGCTAACAGGCCTGCTGAATGATATTGTTCTTTGGGATAAGGTATTAGTTACTGACATTACCATCTGTGATAAGCCAATTTGTCGGTACGGGTGGGCTTTTATGCTGCATGCTCTGCACATGCACTTAAAATACAGGGTGACACAAAAAAACGGTCATCACCTAAACTTGAATAACTTTTGAAATAATTAATCAATTCTTTTCATTTGTCAGATTTACCAAGTAGAATTAATGTTCTAAGAGTCTACCAAATTTGACCATCGAGATGCCATGGACTGCTGAGCAAAAGATATTTATAGTTGAGGCATATTTTCGGCAGAAGTCTATCTACGCAGCTCAATTGCAATTCAAAAAACGGTTCTGATGTCGTGAATTTCCTGTCCACTCAGTGATCTACACATGGGTCAACAAGTTCAGAACCCATGGGACTGTGCATAACCTCAATCGTAAAGACACTAACAGACAATCACACTCTGGACGACCGAAATCATCAAGACCACAC
>JGI24021J15306_10004503_pt1 | contig 16223 bp, 11 predicted proteins | sample Ectturendosymbi1_FD_15306 | JGI IMG/M metagenome (IMG submission 15306) | reverse complement strand
CTTCGGCTGGGCCGCAGGTTGGATATAGCTGTTCTACACACTGTAGTTGCCACAGTAACCTATGTTTCATTTCACGTAACCGGCGCAACAAACACGGCCCACAATAACAAGTGTTGCGCGACCCAACAACAAGTGCTGAACGGTCTACAATTGGGCCGTGGCCCACCTCCGGGCACAGTGTTATTCGTCATATGACTGGATTTCTCATTGGTGTAAAATTTCGAGTTTTCATTGGACAATTCTGATGCAAGATACACTGAATATTACAGGCGCGGGCTACGAATACGATTTTATATGATTGTATACCGGTTATTCTATTCTTGTACAGTGAAAGGATACAACGCAGGTCTACAACAGTGGTGTGACTGACAGGGATACAAGGGTGCTAACCTCCCCCTGACAAGCTAAATGTAAAAACTGAGCCACCATTTTGCTTTTATTTCGGTATTCAGTATTCTTTTGGTTTTCAGTATGTTGTTTTTGCGTTTTTCGTAAGTTTTTTGGACTGTTGTTTTCCTGTGATTTCGGGTTTTATTATATAGAAATCCACATCCGGATACACTTTCACGTCTGAATTTTTTTCTGAATGTTGGTGAGGGGCCCCCTACGGTGGCCAGTGGGCCTCTTTCAGCTACATTTCCCACCCTGGCTAAAACCTCTTGCTACGCAACTGGTCTACAACTTAATTTTCCTGAATAAGTTTTTTACTATGCTGTTGAATCCACATTGAATGCTTACAATCAAGGTGGATTCAGCAAATGTTGCCTGCACAGCAGCCAGATTACCAAGGCAAATGCTGACAACGAAGCTATTCACAATGCATTTCGCAATGGATGGCTTTAGGAAGTTATTGGTCGTGTGAAGATGAATTTCTCTGACGTAGGCCTATTACATAAATATGAACATTTTTGGGGAAATTTGTAAAACCAGTTCTTGGTGAGTTCAGTTCTGGTGTTTCTATATGCCGTATCGAAGGTACTCACTCAGATTTGGAGGCCCTTTTTTTCCCGGGGCCCCCAAACCGGGGGGTACGGGGGGCCCTTCCTCCGGCTCTGATAGATAGAGTTTATTGGCGCAAACATTAAAAAAATTCATGCAAATTAAAGTTGAGGCGCTGCGACACCGAAAAAAAACTGTTAAACAGGTTGTCTCGTCGGGCGCCCCTCGACAGTTTCATAAATTTCTATATTGGTTTAAAGTTGATGGCCGAATTGCTGCGAATTTCATAAGGGTATATTTTTTGAGGAGGTTGCAGTCTGCTGGATGATCAACACAGTTGTGCGGGAGTGCTGGGCCGCAACCGATATCTATCGTGACTCACACAAACCAATGTAGCAATCTCTCTATACGTCTTAATTGTGTGTTCGGGCAAAGTTACGATCTTCGTACGTTTCCTGGGTGCCACGTCCATCTCCCACCGCGATTGACTTTAAGACTATTTTACAGTTGATTTAAGAGATAAGGTTTCTCAAATCTCATGCAATAGCGGCTGACACAATGATTACATCAGCAAACTGATTAAACTAACTATTCAGTAGATATCATACTGCCTTTACAGACTTCATAATCGTCAGGGAATAGGACTTTTCTTTGAAAAAAGACGGTTTGTTTCAAATGCATTAATTTGTACCAGGATGTAGGCCGTACTCTAAATTTTGCATAGTGCGCCATATTTTAATCTGTGTCTACACGGTTCCCATAACATACAGATACAATTATTCATCCAAAACACACTGTTTCATGGTATTATGTGGATTATTTATTTGATGATTTCGCAAACTTGCATCGAATTTGTTTTTCGTATAATGCTCATCACAGTTACATGCTTTTTTGTGATTTATGCTGGGGCGGATGTGCCAATATCGGGGCTTGTAAGCGCGAAATTCGGGAAAAGAAATAAGAACCACTGCGCTAAACAATCAACGTCAACGAACACAAACGTGGAGAGTGTTAAAAAAGATTTCGACAATTTGGATTGTCCCCAAAGCGATTGTCATGGAGCACTCCACCACATTCAAGTCTGAAGAGATAAGATGCTGCTGCAATAAACATGGCATTGTACCCGTACGCAGTGGCGTAACTGACGGGGCAGGGGTGCGAACCGCCCCCTGTCCAGCTAAATGCAAAGGCCGGACCCCCACATACCTTGTATTGCGGTATTTAATGTTGTTCTGGTTTCCAGTAGGTTGTATTTTTGCGCTTTTCGGAAGTTTTTCGGAGTGTTTTCCGGTTATTTCGGGTTTTAGTATAGCCATCCAAATCCGGATTCACTATCATTTCTCAACTTTTTTTCTGACTGTGGACCAGTGGGCTCCCGCTATTTACGCCCCTGGCTCAAACCTATAATTGTTACGCTACTGCCCCTACGGGAGCTCCCTATTTCTTTCATCAACTAACGGAGCAGAAGAACGTTTAGTGCAGACATTATACAAGCAGTGAGAATATTGCCACTACCACCGAAAGGAGCTCGGCAGGAAATCTTGATGCAGCCTCGCCGCGGAAACATCGATTTCTCTCCAGAAACAGGAAATTTTCACCAACTTCGACACATCACTCACGGTTATCACCAGCCCATGTGCTCAGTGAAGGAGGAAAAAGAGACAATAAATAAAAGGGAGCAAATTCGCTGAAGATTTAGTCGCCAAAATTAATCATTGATGGTCCAACCCACTTTGGATCCTAGGAGTTGTGGGTGAAATGTGAAAAATTGCGCGACGTACACATTCGTGTGTTGCCGCGTGGTGTCGTTTTGAGACGTTGTTGTGGATTCCTGTGACTAAGGCCTGAACAATTACAGGGAAATAACTATGAGCGATTGACTTCAATTGATTTTGTTGCTTGATTTTGCTATCAGTCAAAGAACACTTGTATCTTTACACATATTGCCGGATTTCTCATCAAAAAGCATTTGCATCATAGGTGTAAGGGCAGGCAAATTTTTGGGGTTGCGAAGGATTTTTACCCAAATTTCCAGAAAACTTGCCCGAAAAATACTGCAAAGACTATGACCTCAAAAAAAACACCTGTGCCTACATTTTGGGTGCCATTTTTCTAAAATCAAAGCACATACAGCGATTTTGCGAATGTGTTCACACATTTTGCCCAAACTTCCACAGATGTTGCCCAGATTTTAAGTGATTTTGCCCGGATTTGCACCAAATCAAACGTTTTGGGGGTGCGCTTGCACCCCCTGTACCATCGCCTCCTGCATCAGTGCTTTGCATTACCCTTTATCATCCTTAGGCAGGACTTACAAAACTTGACTCTTGCTAAAGAAAAAGAGCCAATGAACTACAGAATGCGTCAAGGCCAACTGGCCTCTCTAAATGTACTGCTGATCACAACATTCTACTTTGATTAATTCACCTAATAAAATCAGACAGTTAACCAGAATCAAATGTTACACGTTTTGCAAGCAGAGTGCATAAAAAGAATCATTAGAAGAGAGCTTGGTCTCTGCTATAAGTGTTTTCCTGTTTTGCTACATTATTGAAGTTTCGCAGGCAACGGTATCATCACGCAGTTTCGCGGGAAACATTTTCATCACAGAACATTAGTCAAGAGCAATCTCTGCTGTAGCAAAGCTTCTGTTGCTGTACGCGTCAATCAAGCTCCTTCGCAGAAACATAGAGAAGTGCTAGCATTTATTTGCAGTCTTGCAAAGAATAAAGATTTTACCAACTCCAAAACATTGAATATTGTGACCTTGCATCACATAAACGCCATGTTGACCACCTATGTATGAGTTACACAACCACCGAAAATGCCAAATCGGAAGACACCAACATCACCGACAACAACAACTCCTTGAAAGGCTTTACATACAGTAGATCTGATGCATGATGAGAGGTCATGTAACCCATTTGCAATGACTTTGTATGTGCCGTGTGTTTGTATTTACGTTGCTTACAGCGTGAGTTCAGGTGTTAATTAGTTTCACCACTGATCAGGGGCTGATACAGCCAGTAAGTTTAGGGGGTGGCGATTTCAGAAATATTTGGTAGTCAAGTCTAATTACTGGTTCACTACTGTAAGAGAGATAAAGTATACTTGAGAACACTGTTGTGACAAAACAATGGACGGCAAAATCGCCTTACATCGCGAATGCTGTTTTCCAAATTGCATAAAATCATGGTGAATAAAGTTAAATTTGTACGTATCAGGAGGGACGATCGTCCCAATCTCTGCCTTCTGGATCTGCCCTTGCCACTGATTGATTGATGGCATGTGTGTTAGGCTGATTGATTTCTACCGCTGTTTATTTTGCATTACTGCGCTCTTCGTCATTTCCCATGCATTGACGTTTTCACTGCATTATTACAGTGATGATTCGTTATGTGCAGTGGCGATCCATTCATTTCACACCTAGACCTTCAATACGGTTCCGTCTATTTTCATCCAATTTATCCCCGCGTGCATAGCTCTAGAAGCCATCAACAGAAATAATATGACTCATTGCATAACCGATGCAGTATCACACACATCCAGAATAAATGTCAGTCAAGCAACAAGCCCATATCGCACAATTCACCAAGTTCCCGGCCGCGTAGTCACAGCTGCACACAGCATACGAAAAAAGAAGTAACATTGACCTGATTAAATAACATTATTATTGTATTTGACTTAGGAGAAGTCTTGACAACAAGCTTTCCCTGCAATAAATTTACAGTGCTTCTCGGAGCATGTGAGCCATTGCTACCGCTCGTAGTTATTATTTTGAATATGGGGTAGGAATTCTTTTCCTCGTATACAGTGGCGTGCAGAGGGGGTGGCGAACGGGGCGCCGACCCCGGGCATCCAAGGCAGGGGGGCATCCAAAGAGTGAAATTAAAAAAATTTAAATGCAATAACTAGTTGACTTTTCCTATTGCAAGTTTACTAATGCATGCCGAATGGATCTAATTTTTCGAAACTTATTTTGTTGTCAACACTAATTTTTACGTATTCAAATGCCAGTAATTCTCAGATCCTTCACTGCCAGAGTCTTATACTCTAGGTATACGGCGCACACCCAATCAAACTGATAGTGACGTGACCTGTTCCAGGTCGTGCGATCAAAGGAAAATCACAAAAAAGGATTGAAAGATCAGGATTATGGAGAAAAACTCTTTTTTTTAATCCAACTATCCAGTTTTTTTAAATCTGTTTGTTTTGTTGTTTTTTTAAAAGAGACAGGTTTGCATTAAAAAAAACAACACAAAAACACCATTCTTAATTGTTTTGGTTGCATCATGCATTATCACGATTTGCAGAACCACACAATAACTTGTTGTAGCTATTATGGCATTCTAATTTGACGGTAAGAAAATGTACCCCATCTTTGCTTTCTCAAAGTGTTGTTGTTCAATTCACTCCAAAGTAGTAAGGTTTGGCAAGAATGCGCACAGCATACAGAGAAAAGCCACTCCCACAAACTCTGCAGTTCAACGTCACGTTTATGTGCATGTCCTGCTAGTTCAGCATCTATGCAGTGTCATTTCTAAATATATGGTTTGGTATGGTCCAACATTGAAAACATCTTAGATGCAGAGAAGGAAGAAAAATTGATTAAAATATACCAACTTCACAGAGCTGAAGAAGATAACCAGTAGAATTTGCTCAAACTGCTCGAATTAGTCATCTCTTTTTTTCAAGTCCTTCAAATTTAGTTGCTGTTCGTTTTGTTTCATTAAAAAACAATTGCTTTAACTATACAAGTGTGCTGACTATGCTGGTTATTTTCCTTTTTACTTCATAGTACATTTTTAAAAGGAAAAGTTAAGAGCGGCATTTTGGTAGGTTTTATTCTTTTATTTAAGTGGGCTTTAAAAAACCGGGTGATGTTTTTGGTTGGGTCTAATTACATCAACACTGAACATAATCATGGACGTTTAATTAAATTTCTGACCCAAATTTCAACGTGCTTGATTTACCTGATTTTATCATGCATTACTAGTTTCCCGTTTCGTCGTACACCTGTGCTTGCGATATGTGCTTCGTTTCGACCTTCGTCATTAGTTGGCAATTCAGGTGGATTGATCGTAACGGCTCACACAAGTCTGTGTCTTTTCTTTCTCTTAGTAATTGTACATATAACAGCCACATAGTAAAAATACGAAAATTTTCTTGCGTACTTTATGCGCATTCTCAATTTGTGTGTAGTTTACGAGTTTCAAACTGTCAACCCTGAGTGTCCGCCATCCCAGTGGCATACCTTCTGATCGACTGCTATTCGACGAGACATTCGCGCAGCCTTGTATTTTTGCAGTTGTGAACTGCGCCGACCTAGCACTGAGTGCGTTCTACTCCTCTGTTTTAACGCTTTGCCGGAAATTTTTGCAGTCATGAATTGCTCTGTCTTTGATACCGCTGATAATGTACGTTCATTACAATGGCAAGTTGTACCCTACAGCAACGAGCAAAGAGAGCTCCTGTAGAATAACATGCACATGGATGCCGAAGAATGGGGCGTTTATCCCTTTGTCCTTTCAAAAGGGGGCAACGAGGGTGGAGATGCCTTTTCATCATAGGTGTAAGAGCAGGCAAATTTGTGGGGTGCGAAGGATTTTTGTCCGAATTTCCCCGAGTTCCCCGAAAAGTTTTTNTGCAACTTTTGCCTAAAAAATTTTCTCCCAGAAATATCAAGACCTCTTTTTGGTGTAAACTTCAAAAAAGGTCTACACGTGTTTTTCTGCAAATCTTGGTCGTCATTTGTAACCGGATTTTCAAGAATTTTGCGCAGATTTTCAGCGAACCAAAACTTTTGGGGGTGAGCTTGCACTCCCACCTCCAACGCTACTGCTTTTCATAACAGTTTCATAGTTAGTTTTGTAGTTTGAAGATCGACTTCAAGCAAATTTATTGCAGCTTTTCGGGCGCGCAGAAAATTTGGTATGATTTTCTATAATTTGCCTTATCATTTTTGAAGACAACATTGCTGAAGAACACAAACAAACATAATTGGAAAAATTTTTTGTTTTTTATAAGTTTCCATTGCCCTCTCTGTTTTACTGCTCCCCCTGCCCTCCGCAGCTCCGGCGTCCCTAAATATGCATTTTGTGTCAATAATTTCGCCAAAACGTTGGTTGTATATCTGAGCATGACGTCATGTTGCGACGTCACAAACAGCGTATATCCAGTAACAATGACTACCAAACGCCACTATTCAATGCTAGAATTTGGTAGGGGGGCGTCTCCTCAAGCAGTCGCCCCGGGCATCACAAGACCTCTGCACGCCACTGCTCGTATAGGTTTGCTAGTTTCGGACTTGGGCGACCCTTTCTAACGATGTTCAGCTTTTCTTGAAAAGGTTGTCTTAAAAAAAGCTTTGCAAGCAGATAAAAACCAAATCAATTACTTCCCTCTCATTCAGACATTGTGTATTTACAGAATAGCCATAAAAAAACTTCAAAAGCATTTTAAAGTTTAATTTGTAGGCTACTGCAGCAATGCATGGCGGGAATGCAGCTCAGCCGTGAGAATGCGGGTTGGCTGGAGCGCGATTGGTTAAAAGCTTTAATTTAACAATGTAAATGAATATAAAAAGTGCGTCGGCAAGATAAAAAATGTGGAATATTGTGAACACGTTTTGATTGATTGATTTATTATTTCATATGACGCAGCACATGCGCAGCTATATTAACCAATACACGTCATTCGTTCTGATATTTTTAGACAGTCAGTGAAGGCATTACTTGCCTCCACCCACCGCTGCTGGTTAAGTGCCTTGAGCTGAAATCACAACAAAATTGTGAGCACTGGCGTTTCGGAATAGCAAGTAGACTACGGTGAATAGTTAATTGAACCCAACAACATCCCAATTCGTGGGAAACTACTTTTTTTGATGTTATAATTCTGGACAGGCTATTCATCATACTTAGATCTTCCGACAGTCGCTATAATTCCTATACAGCTGGTTCCACTGCTGAAACTTAGCGTGATTGTCCGATCTTGCAAAGGTGTTAAGGCATGCCAGCATTGGTTTGCCTTTACATCACTAATCCTTTTTCAAAGTAGTTATCCAAATTTTTTATTGATGCCGGTGATACAGATTTAAGCAGATTGTTACAACCTAGAGTACTTGACTAGCACATTATTGACCATAGCCCGGCGAACGGCAACAATTTATTTACACCGTAATTTTTTTAGTTCTGCTAACGAAAGCAGACAGAGATACACTACCTCGAACACAGATGACATAAGAACATGCAGCGCCATTGTCTATTCTAAATTTCTTGTTGTTCTACTTGATCTTGCTTTTCTATTTCTGTGTTGGCCCTAACACCGCTAAAGAAACAGGATACACCGTGCATGCTGCCTAATATCTTCAAAGTAATTGTGCTGAATCAGGGCTGATTAATTATTGTAACTCAAGATTATTCAGTCCTGTGTGGTAGATTACTGGATGTTCAATGTAGGTATCAACTTTTCTACTTTTGCAATATACACTCTGCCAGCAAACGGTTTGTTATGCAAGTTTACTATATCTGTTTCACCTGATGAGAAATACTCTTTTTCCATAGCACTGCCAGACAGAGATGCACGCCTGGTCCTAACGCAGGAAAAACCTAGCAGACACTTGTATGTGAGTTACAGTATCTAGAGCTCTGAAACAAGAAACTTATACACACCTAGTAAACAGGAAAAACAAAATCATCATACCGAACAGGTTGCTTTCATCTCGATTATGTCCTTCGTTCTCTACCAGGCTAGATAAAAGAGTCTTTACATTATCATCAGCTACTTTTGTCGAACTAATATGAACATATTTAGTGTTTTCAATCTTTTTCTTTCAACTTAAAAGCCAAATGCATAATATCCACTGAAGCTGATGTTCTTGCAAATCGAACAATGAACATGATGCGTGGATTTTCCTACTTCGCTTTTAGGAAAGTATTTCAAGCAAAATTTTTTCAAGACATATTACAAAGGTTCTGACGGGGATGCGAAATTGCGCATTGCTTGCTAGCATCTCGCCTGGGAATGATAAAAACCTAGCTCAGATAGACAGTGATCTACAATGTACGAGAACGACGGAAAATTTTTTATCCAAAGTGGTGCAATACTACTACCTCAAACAAAAGCTTTTAACAGGCAATATTATACGTTTTTTCTCATGTAAGCATAGTTACAGTATGTGGCCACAAACTACTAGCAAAATGAATCTGAAAGGGAGTTCTGCTAAATCTAAAACACTTGGTTCAGCTGAAATATAGGAAAGCGTCACAAAGGTTTGTAGAACGATGCTTTGAGCAATTATATTCAGAATAGCTGCCCCGTAAAGTATCACGGGCCCGAAATAAATTCTAGAAACGAACTGACTTTAAAATATCTAAATGCTGATCCAACATCAAGGCCAAAACTGCAATAATGTGAACGCCAGCTGGGCAAAAAAGCTTCCCTTCAATTGAAATAAATATGACTACATTTCTACGTTCTAGAAATAAATATTTCATCAACTTGGTCTGATTTCCACGTTTTTGAAAATATTTTGGCAAGTGAAAGAATTCTTTTGCATCGTAACAACCACATCTGTATTTTCCATTTTACCATGTGCATTTTTGCAATAATACAACATTTTCTAAACTTGAGGTCACCGTGAATTCAAGTTAGTGTCGTTTATTTCATAATCCATACCATGTATATCATTTCCTGAACTAAAAAACAAAGAACGTTTCATGTTCATAGGCAAACAAAGCTATCGTAATACTATTTTCTGGCATTTGTGTTACAGCTTGTTGAGTCAAACCACCCAACCAATATGAAAACCATGACTTACAAATAATTGGAGGGCTTTCCCTCCACCCATTCGTACGGTCCGTGGTTTTGCAAGCTGTAAAGTCCAATCGAGAAGGAATTATTTGATCTTGTTGTAAGAAAGTTCTGAAAATATGATAAGAAAAGTATTTTGTTTAGAATTTGTTGACAAAATCTTAAAAATTTTAACATCAACCACTTAGCCCATGAATATTTCATAGATGGTGTTGTTTGCGTACTTGTTATGAATAAAATAGTGATTGCGCAGGTGCTACGTACATTTTTGATGACAAAAAATGCCATACAAACTTTAATCTTGTTCTCATTGCTTTCAAAGAACTCACGTTTTCAGCTTCCGTTTCAATGACAACCAGATGTCCACCCATAGATTGACAGGTTGCATTTGCATCCTGCCACGTGTAATCTTGCTGCGCGATGTAGTCGTATGCTTCCGAGAAATAGTAGCAGCTATTGTTGAAGTGTCTCCAATTGTCAGGACATTTCGAAGAATTTTCTGGTAACAAAAATTAGGGTGAACGACTAAGAAGATTAAAGAAGAAAGAAAGACCTTATAGATAGTCAATTCAAACATAAATTGATCATGCAGATCCAATCCCTTTCTTAGAAACAAAACTTTGACTGGAAGTACAGTAGCACAAAAAATGTGATTACCACATTGCAGCAGGGTTTTAAAAATGAAAGATTTCCATTTTTGCAGCTTCCTTCACATTCACAAACAATTAAGAATGTAACGCATTAGCTTTTGTAGATGTTTACGCGCATGGTGTATGAACTAAGTAGTTGAATGCAACAGTAGCCTGCAATATTTTACTTTCACTGAATGCTTCTACGATACCTGAATTAGGTTACAACCACAAATATTTAGAGAGGAAAATTATTTGATTGTGAACGTTCGCGTCTTTAGATATCACGATTTCAAAGTTTTGTGGTGTACTTCTCAAGGACATCTGGCGCGGTGTGATTTCACTGTTAAATGGAACACTGAAATCTTGAAAATTATTCCAAGGTGGTCTTACAAACGTTTGAAAGATTTCATCCAGCATGTTGCACACAAACACCATCATGTACCCAAAATTCTGGGACGCAAATACAGTAGAGTTCAAGTGCCCAATAAACCTATGAAACAGCTGGGAAATCTGGATAGGTTGTTTTTACCTGAGTTTTGAAAGAATTATCCCAAATATAATTTTCTTCGTACAACGCTCAAATAGAAAATTGGCATCTTGAACCAAAATGAAATAAGAAAAAGACTATAATAAACTTTGTATTAGTAAAACGTTTGGTACAGCTCCAACTCTTAGAAGAGTGTTGCTATGTACAAACATGATTTTTACATGTGTACACCTTTCACTGTAAGCAAATTGCTTTGTTTCGACGCTGCTATGTATCACCTGTTCCGATGTTTTATTTATTACTTTGCTCTGTAGCATTGTAAAACATACTCCAAAGTTGGTAATGTGTTAAATCAATATACTTCAGCACCACAGCTACCGGGTTGCACCATGTCTGATCCACGTTGCGCAATTTTACCTGATTTCCTTGTATGTTAAAGTAGTCATCAACGGCGTGGTTTTGAGTTTAATCTACACCGATACTATGTTTGCAATACAAATGAGTAGCTTCAATAACTTTGCATTAAAGATGGGATGTAACGGCAAGTCTTTTCTTGATGTTCAACCAACTTTAGAGTGCAGTTGTGATTTTTATTTACCATTGTGTTAGGGATGTATTAATAAATATGCTGTTTAATCTTCATTGAAAAACCGCTACCTATGAAAAGAGTTCAAAATTTTATCAAGCGTTATTCAATATACTTACTTGGACGAATGTCCAATGGTAAAACATATCCCAAAGCAATCCGAATAAACTCTGCAGAAATCAATAAGAACCACATGCCTGCGAATTGCAATTAATATTAGTATAGTTAAACTCCATAAAAGGTTAGACTTTTTCACAAATATGTTTGATTTTTACAGTTGGATATAAATAAAAGAAATTGTTTTATGTTTGACATGAAACAAGATTGCATGCTTTTGTTTCTATGATACCTCTTGTTTCATTAAAATGCAAGTGTAATCTTATTGCTGTTTTTCGTTACCAAATTAAAAAAAATGTTGTATATGCAGGTTTTGTATAAGGGTACTAATCGTGTTTTCACTAAAATATATGAAGAAATTGTGCTTAATTGATCTTCCCTTTGTGTTTTAAACAATTTGCTTCAAACATAGAAATCGTTAAGCAAACAAAATATCAAATAATATAAACTTACCTTTGGCCTGCTCCATTTGGGTTTAATCATTAGATTTCTAAAAAATGTTATCCGATAGCCTTAAAATACATGAGTATCACTTTTTTCGTCAATTACAGTAAACCCTACCTGAAACAATTGGATTCTACAGTTTTTTTAATATCGCGAGAAAAGCAAAATATCCGCTATTTTTGCATTGACAACGCTGCCGGCTAAGCGCACGGCACTCTCCCTGGTGAAGTAACTTTCGATCTTTCATTTGGCATGATATTGAACAGAAAGCAATCACATATAAAGCATTGCAATACAAGGTGAAACGTTGGCAACATGCAGACAGCACTTCAAACTCTGCAGTGGTGAAAAACCATAAGCTTACTGACAGTAGCAAAAACATTGCCTCAAGCTCACAGTGCAAATTTGACATTGCTCTCAGTGTATATCAACGTTTCAGTTTTTATTGAATTTTTACGACGTTTGGGTAGCCATTCGCCAATTGACACCCGCAGTGCATTGGGAATCCTTATTATCCTCACCGGAAAGAACAACTACAGTACAATGACCAAAGTAAACAAAATACACAATTTCTGTTACTACCGGTTTGCTCCAACCTTCTTAATATCAATTCATTGCAACAAACGTGATACCAGTTGGCATTCGTGGGACTCTGACATCTCACTCTATATTCCCATGTCAATATGCCGAAACAGTTAGGTTTAAAACCCATCTGAATGACTTCGGTTGTTGACGTAAGTTGCATCGCTACAAGTCTTGTAATTTGGGCAGTGTGCCCTCGCAATCGTAATGACCGTTTATGAGATATTTTCTTGTTGGTGTAGCAACCTGTTCAACATCAGATTCGAAAAGACTGTCTTTGCCTGATGCTTGGAGTTGCGCTAGTCCTTGTGCGAGCCGTGGCGCGTTGGCACATACATGAATTTTTACTCGCAATAGAAAACATTTTGTCTATTCTCCACCTTACGATTTCCATGCATCTACATCAGTGTTTTTCAATCGGTTTCGCGAGAACCTCAGGTACCGCGAGCGGCTGCCAGGGGTTCCACCAAAACAGACCGAAATTGCCATTTCTACCCATCTGGTTTATTATAGAAAAACGAATAGACACTTGGTTCACTGCCTAAGGGTTCCATGAGTAATGCAAACTTTTGCGGAAGGTTCCGCTGTAGCAAAATGGATGAAAATCACTGATCTACATATATCCATCCTATTATTCTCAAAAGAAATTGCTTATGGTTACCATAAGAAAAGCAACGCTAAAGCTTGTTCGTATAATCAGTTAACTCGAACCTAATGGTAATCAATTATCGGGTACGGTTTTTTAAACATAACAGAAACCGCAGGTAAGAAATATGACAAACACGAATATTTTCAGCAAGCCTAACGCACATCTAAAATTCTGATTATGATATTATCATTAGCAAATCTTCTACTGCAAACCTTTCCTCTCTGCAAGTAACATTAAAGCAAATGACTTGTCGTATTAAACGGTGTGAGCTCTCACAACCTTGATCTTCGGATTTACGTTTCTCACCCGAAGTACAAGTGCCTGTTTTCAAGACTGGCAGAGTTTTTTGAGAGCCAAAACCTTCGCTAACAATTATGACACGGAACAGCACTTTATATTATACTCGCAATAAACGCCCGCATATCACTCGGCGTCACAGGATGTTACGTATTTGATTCCTATACATTAATCTTCAGTCTGGACTAATTGACCCAAGAGACCTAACGAAACTTCTGACCCGAAAAGTTTGCGTTGGTTAGTTTGTGAGCGGGTGTGAAACCAGTTTGCATCCTGCGGATACTATGAATTATCATGACAGATGACACGCCGTGGCTGGTGCACAACTTGGGCCCCGTGTGTTTAGGTATGAGGTCAACTGGACTCTCATGCAGGAAATGTCCGCTGGTTTTTCAGCAGATAAGGGTGCGCAAGAAGGGAGAGGAGTTACCAGCGAAAAGGTCGATGTGATATTTTATGTTGTGGTAAATTTCAGTCAAAATATTAAAAGCAATATTTTAATTTTTAGTTCGACTGCTGCATTTGATCAACGACGTTGAAGTTTCAGCGAGCTACAAAGCGTACCTTCATCGAGGCATTGACGAGTAAAAGCGAAGTCACTTTATGTTGCGAAGGGAAATGCAATTGGTGCGACATAGTGATAAGAACGAAAACAGGACCATGATGTTTTCACAAGGAATAAAACTGAGAAAAGCAGCACCAAGCAAATAGTGCTAGCATACTGTAAGTGTACTGGAGTGCACATTTATGGGGATGCTAAAATTTTTTGTCCAAATTTGATCTTGCTTTCCCAAATAACATATAAACCGCAAGTCTTAATGTTAAGACTAAAAGGTGCCATTGTAAACTAATCAAGGTTTCTGCATGCCAAATTAGGCCTACAAATCACCGGGGTTCCAAGCTGTACAACCTCAACTAGCAATCAATATCCTGCATAGCTACATGTGAACAATGGAAATATTTATTGCATTGAAAAATGTTAGCTAATTACAATAAAATCCTCCCAAAAATTGCTGTTCTTGCCACCATGCGTGGAAGGTGTTGTTTAGAATCTTCATTTTCAAGTTTTTATACACGTTCTAAGCTCATTCTTCCAACACAATCACCCTGATAGTTAAGATCTGTTCTTCTCTCGCATAGATGTGTGCATTTGTGTTACCTCAAGGGCAGTCAATCTGGAAAAGGAGTAAAATATCGGGTTACGATCTCAAGTATCACATTGCTGCAAATAGGTCAAGTCTCAACTAATTAGAGGGAAAGGAAGCAATTTAATACATACCATATAGCTTAACCTTCCGCATTGGCAATCGTCACTGCAACATGTTGTACTTAAAATACTACAACTTACTTAAACGCTTGCAGCTTCTAAAGTCACATTATGAATGCCAAAAATCCACTCCAGTTTAGACAGTTACATGTGCATTGAACACAGCATGCAAAGAAAGAATAGCAATATGAGACTGATACACGCAAATACTGCAGCCTATATGATCAAATACTAAGGAATGTGTACAAATGCGCATTTCCAATAACAAATGATTTATAACCTCAACAAGAATATATTTATAAAAATGGCAGTGCTTCACTGGACTACATTAGCATGAGTGAATTATGCAGTACTGTTCATGAAAACTTCATTTCACAGCATTAAATTGAAGCAATAAAATTTGTCAGGATGCAACATGTGCAATTCAATGCATGAAACAAACCCAAATATGAAAACCTAAACAGTATAACATCACAGCTATATTACCACCACGAAAGATATTACAGATGCAATTACGTAGTTAATTTTATTCATGAATACTTCATGGAAACAGATTTGCATTTGCAAATCTCACAATATCAAGCAACTTTGACACACGAAAACTTCACACTATCATATCACAGCTACACCACATTACTACCGCAAAACCTTTTGCAGCTACAGCTACATTTTAGTTGTACACTTTGCAGCATCAGCAATTTGAGGTTTACAAAATTGAGGGTTAGTTGGAATGGTGAGTTACCACTACAATATGTTCCTAATTTTAAAATGTTTCTAACTCTACGCAAATTTGAATGAAGTTGTTGCAGTTGCCCCAATTGTGATTTGTGCTGTTGTAATTTGCTCAAATATTTATATGCAAGTCTGAATGACACTCTTCCAATTTGACCAGATGTTTTTAGTTGTTTCCAAGTTTGAATGAAGCTGTTTGAAGTTCCCTAAAATTGAAAAAGCTGTTTGAAGTTCCCCAAAAATGAATAAAGCTGCTTGAAGTTACCCAAAATTGAATAAAGATGTTCCACTTGGACCGATTTTGAATGGAGCTATTGTTGTTTTGCTATAGTTGATTTGTTTGTTGGAATTTACCCAAAATTTTCCAATTCATGGAAACATTTTTAACTTCACCCAAATTTGAATGAATTAGTTCCAATTTGCTCAAATTTCATTAAGATTGTTAAAATTTACCCAAATCATTTTTGATTTTATCCAAATTTGAATAACACTCTTATAATTCACCCAGACATTTCTGAACGTTTTGAAATTTTAATGGAGCTTTGCCACTCTTAGCCCCTCTTTGAACACGACTGTTTGAAGCCCACGATTGAATGAAGCTGTTGCAAATTGGCAAAATTTGATTTGACTGATGGACTTCACCCAAGTGGTTCCAATTAATCTAAATGTTTTTGTTTTCA